>NBJMC04202__coassemble_1184_pt1 | contig 80684 bp, 75 predicted proteins | sample NBJMC04202__metabat2_high_PE_003 | metagenome-assembled genome bin NBJMC04202
AAGACCAACATCATCCACTGCCCCATCGGCAAGGTCTCCTTCGGCCCCGAGAAGCTCCAGCAGAACTTCGACGCGCTGGTGGGCGCCGTCATCAAGGCCAAGCCCGCTGCCGCCAAGGGTCAGTATATCCGCAGCTGCGTGATCGCCTCCACCATGGGCCCCGGCATCAAGGTCAGCACTGCTAAATATTGATAGGCGTTACCGTCTTATTTGTCAATTTCCCCCGAAGCCTTGCTTCGGGGGTTTTCCCAGCGAACCGCAGATTTCTTTGAAAAAAGCGTATTTCCCCTTGACAATTTCGGGAGATGTGCTATAATAGATGAGCTGCCAGAGACAGCAGGAGGCTTTTGCCGTAATGGGTTTCCCATCCTGCCGAGGTATCGCGAAATGACGATCATTTTGTGTCCTCCTGTCTTCCGGCAGGAGGACATTTTATTTTACTCGGAGGTGACACATCAAATGCCCAACGCAAAGGTTTTGGAAAGCAAAAAGGCTACTGTTGATGCTCTGGCCGAGAAGCTCAGCGGCGCCACTGCCGCCGTCTTCGTGGACTACAAGGGTATCACCGTCGCCCAGGATACCGAACTGCGTAACCAGTTCCGTGCCGCCGAAGTAGAATACACCGTTGTCAAGAACACCCTGACCCGTTTCGCCGCCAACAAGGCCGGCTACACCGAGTTCGATGAACTGCTCAACGGCACTACTTCCCTGGCTTGCACCACCGGCGATCCCATCGCCCCCGCTCGCATCGTCTGCGAGTTTGCCAAGAAGAACAAGGACATCGTCAAGATCAAGGGCGGCCTCGTGGAAGGCAAGGTCCTGTCTGTGGACGAGCTGAAGGCTTTCGGCGAACTGCCCAGCAAGAACGCCCTCATTGCCCAGGTTCTGGGTACCTTCCTGGCTCCCATCACCAGCCTGGCCGTGGTCCTCGACCAGATCTGCCAGGCCAAGGGTGGCGCTCCCGCCACCGAAGAAGCCGCCGAGGCTTAATTCTTACAACTATTATTACGATAATTGGAGGTAATTTACAATGGCATCCGAAAAGATCACTGCTATGATTGAAGAAGTCAAGACCCTGACCGTGCTGGAGCTGGCTGAGCTGGTTCATGCCCTCGAGGACGAGTTCGGCGTTTCCGCCGCTGCCGCCGCTGTTGCTGCTCCCGCCGCCGGCGCTGCTCCCGCTGAGGAAGAGAAGACCGAGTTCGACGTCGTCCTGAAGTCCGCCGGCGCCAACAAGATCGCCGTCATCAAGGTTGTCCGCGCCCTGACCGGCCTGGGCCTGAAGGAAGCCAAGGAGATCGTCGACAACGCTCCCAAGACCCTGAAGGAAGCTGTCTCCAAGGAAGACGCCGAGAAGATCGTCGCCGACCTGAAGGAAGCTGGCGCCGAGGCCGAGCTGAAGTAATTTCACCTGGTTCTCTCTCCCCTGCCCCAAGCGGCAGGGGATTTTTTTGCGGCCTGCAGCACAGAGCGCCCCGGATCTGAACGCCAGATCCGGGGCGCCGTTGGGTTTACCTGCGCTGCGCTGAAGCAAGGCCGCGCTGCCTCAGGCGTCCTTTTCCACGTGGATGACAAAGTCCGGGCAGGTCATTTCACACTGGCCGCAGAAGATGCAGTCCGCCTCCCGGGCGGCCTCCACGTAGTTATAGCCCTTGGCATTGACGTGGGTGGTGATCTCAAACACGTGCTTCGGGCAGACCGAAATGCAGAGCTTGCAGCTCTTGCACAGTGCCGTATCGATGTAAACCGCCATTTCAGGCCCCTCCTTTTTTGCTCAGCTCTGCCTTGACGGCCTCCACCAGCGCCGTGGGGCTGGAGACCACCGTGGCGCCGGCGTCCGTCAGGGCTTGGATTTTCGTGGCCGCCGTGCCGGTGTTGCCGCTGACGATGGCGCCGGCGTGGCCCAGGCTCTTGCCCGCGGGGGCGTGGCGGCCCACGATCAGGGAAACCACCGGCTTTGTGACATGGGCCTTGATATAGGCCGCGGCATCCTCCTCGGAGCTGCCGCCGATCTCGCCCAGCAGGACGATGACGTCAGTGTCCGGGTCCTGGGCGTAGCGCTCCACGGCGTCGCGCTGGGTAAAGCCCCACAGCGGGCCGCCGCCGATGGCCACCACGGAGGACTGGCCGATCCCGGCATCGGAGAGAGTCTTGCCGATCTCATAGGAGAGCGCGCCGCTCTTGGACACGATGCCCACCCGTCCGGGCCGGAAGAACCGCACCGGATGGGCGCCCACCTTGGAAATGCTGGGGGCGATGACGCCGGCGCAGCCGGGACCGACGAGCGTGGTGCCGTGGGCCTTGGCGTAGGCGATCACCTCCACCACGTCCTGGAGGGCCATCTCCTCGGTGGTCAGCACCAGCAGGGAGATTCCGGCGTCGATGGCCTCAATGCACGAGTCCTTGGCGCCCGCGGGAGGCACGAAGGAGATGACGGCGTCGAAGTCGTGGTGCTGCTTGGCCTCGGAGACATAGTTGTAGACCGGGATGCCCAGCACTTCCTGGCCGCCCTTGCCCGGCGTCACGCCTGAGACAATCTTGGTGCCGGCGTCCAGCATGGCCTTGGTCTGAATCTGGCCGGATTTTCCGGTGATGGCCTGGACCAGCACCCGGGTATTTGGATCGATGAGAATCGCCATGGCTCAGCCCTCCTTTACCTGCCGGCACAGGGCCTGGGCGGTTTCAGTCAAATCGTAGTACGTCTTCATACCGGCCTCGCGCATCAGCGCCAGGCCCTCCTCCTCCATGGTGCCGCACATCCGGGTGAAGATGGGCACGGTGACTTGATGCTCCCGGACGTAGCGGAGGATACCCCGGGCCATATTGTCCATGCGGTTGAAGCCGCCGATCAGCACGATCAAAACCGCCTTGAGCGGCCGGCCGCTGCCCAGCGTCAGCTCCATGGCCCGGTACATCACCTCTTCCGAGGTCATGCCGCCCAGCTCCGTGAAGCAGGCCACGTCCAGCCCCAGGTCGGTCAGCAGGTCCAGCGTCAGCATTCCGGTGCCGGCGCCGTCGGAGATGAGGCCCACGTCGCCCTGGAGGGGCACATACGTGACGGTGGTGGCCTCGTGAGCCGGCGGCGTATACTGCCACAGGGCGCTGCGGGCTTCCTCCAACTCCGCTTCAAAGGCCTTGGCGGCGCGGTTGTGGTCGTCCAGGACCAGCTTGGCGTCCATGGCGACGAGTTTCCCGTCCACCACGCCCAGGGGGTTGATCTCCACCAGCGTGGCGCCGCCTTCGAAGAAAGCCCGCTGGAGCTTCTCTAAGAAGGCGTCCACCTCCGGCTGCGGCAGGCCCATCCACTGGGCCAGGCGCTTTTTCTGGTAGCCCTTGAGGCGCAGGAACGGGTCGATCTCCAGCCGGAGGATCTGATCCGGCTGGGTGGCGGCCACGGTCTCGATCTCCATGCCGCCCTGGGGGCTGAAAATCAGCGTGGGCCGCTGGACGCCCTGGAGGGTGATGGAGAGGTAGAACTCCCGCTCCGGCTTAACCATCGCCTCGGCCAGCAGGCCGTGGACGCGATGGCCCTTGATCTCCATGGCGAGAATCCGCCGGGCCTGCTCGGCGTAGGCGGCCTGATCGCGGCAGACCTGGACGCCGCCGGCCTTGCCGCGGCCGCCGGTCAGCACCTGGGCCTTGAGGACAAAGGGAAAGGGCAAGGGCGCCGGCTGCTCGGCGTCGGTCAGCAGCATGCTCTGGGGGACCGGCAGGGAGAAGTGGCGGAAAAACTGCTTTCCTTCGTATTCAAATAAATTCATGCGCCCTCCTGCTCCCCGTCATAGTGCATATGGTGTTCCTTGGCGTAGGCGATGCCGGCGTCCAGGGCCTGGAAGTTCAGCTCCACAAACCGGGGATTCACCTGCTTTTCCACGGTAGCGCGCAGGTCCTCCCGGCTGACGGTGCCCAGGCACTGGCTCAAAAAGCCCAGCATCACCATGTTGGCCGCCATGCGGTTGCCCAGGTCCACCGCGATCTGGGTGGCGGGCACCTCAAAGGTATGGGCAACTTTGCGGGTCTGCCGCGTCACCAGCTGCGGGTCGATGACCAGCACGCCGTCCTCCTCCAGGTCGTCGATGTACTTTTCATAGGCCGTCTGAAAGAGGGCCACCAGCAGGTTCTTCTTCTCGGCGATGGGCGAGAGAATGGGCTTGTTGTCGATGATGAGCTCCGCCTGGCACTGGCCGCCGCGGGCCTCGGAGCCGTAGGACTGGGTCTGCACGGCGTAGAGCCCGCCGCAGGTGACGGCGGCAGTGCCCAAAATCACCGCCGAGAGGATGATGCCCTGGCCGCCGAAGCCGCAGAGGGAAATCTTCTGGGGATAGTGTAACATTCGTCTTGGCCTCCTAACCCAATGATGTGGTGCCCTGGTAGATGGGGCGGTCCTCCAGGATGAACTGGCCCAGGCGCAGCTTGCCCTCCAGCTCCTCCGGAGCCTTGCCCTTGGCCTCGGCGTCGGTATAGGTGTTGCCCTTGATCCACTCCAGGACCTTGACCGGGTCGCCGGTGCCCAGGGCGTAGCGGCCGTAGTGGGTGGGGCACTGGGAGACGATCTCAATGAGCGAGAAGCCCTTGTGCTGCAGGGCTCGCTCCATGGCCTTGCGGCACTGGACCGGCTTGGCGGTACTCCAGCGCTCCACATGGCTGGCGCCCGCCGCCACAGCAAGCTGGCAGATGTCGAACCGGGGCTCGGCGTTGCCGTAGGGGGTGGTCATGGTGCGCACCTCCTCGGGGGTGGTGGGGGCCACCTGGCCGCCGGTCATGGCGAAGTTCAGGTTGTTGACCATCACCACGGTGACATCCAGGTTGCGGCGGCAGGCGTGGATCAGGTGGTTGCCGCCGATGGAGGCCAGGTCGCCGTCACCGGCGAAGATGACCACCGGCGTATCCGGCTGCATCAGCTTGATGCCCGTGGCCCAGGCCAGGGTACGGCCATGGACGCCGTGGAGCATATCGGTCTTGAGGTACACCGGAATCCGGGCCGTGCAGCCCACGCCGGCGATGTGGACCATCCGCTCCGGGTCCATGCCCAGCTCGTCGAGGGCCTGGGTATAGTAGTTGAGAACCTGTCCGCAGCCGCAGCCGGAGCAGAAAAAGTGCGGCAGCTTCTCGGGCCGCAGAAATTTGCGGTTGGGATTGATCTTCAGTCCGTGCGCTTGTTCCATCTCACTTGACTCCTCTCATCACGGCATCGTAGATCTCGCGGGCCGTGTGGGCCAGGCCCCGGTTCTTGGGCACGCTGACCACGGCGCACTTCCCTGCCGCGCAGCGCTCGATCTCCCGGACGTATTTGCCGTTGTTCATCTCCACGGCGTAAATGGTGCCCACCTGGCCGCTCAGCTCCCGCAGCGCCTGCTCCGGCACGGGCCAGATGTTGCACAGCTTCAAAACGCCCAGCTTGTAGCCGCTCTCCCGGGCCATCCTGGCCGCCTCCAGCGCCGGACGCACCTCGCTGCCGTAGGCCACGATGGCGGCCTCGGCGTCGTCCAGGTCGTAGCGCTCGGTGCGGCAGATCTTGTCGCTGTTCTCCTGGATCTTGCCGCAGACGCGGCGGTAGAGCCGCTCAAACTCGTCCGGGTCCCAGTCGATGCTGCCCATCTCGTTGTGGGGGTTCAGAGAGTAGATGGTGTGGTAGCCCTGGGCCAGGGGCGCCGCGTCGGGGCAGCCGAAGGGGGCCGCCGCGAAGGGCTGGTAGTCCTGGGGCGGAAGCGTTGTATAGCGGCGGTTAAAAAGCTCGATGGCCCCGGCCTGGGGGATGTCCAGCCGTTCGCGCATCAGGGCGATGGTGGTCTCGGACATGACGATCACCGGGTTGCGGTACGTCTCGGCCAGGTTAAAGGCCCAGATGGTGTAGTCGTACAGCTCCTGCACCGATGACGGGCAGACGACGATGGCTTCGTAGTCGCCGCTGGCGCCGTAGCGCATCTGGTAGACGTCAGCCTGGGAGGCGTAGTTCTCGCCGCGGCAGCGCTGGACGTTGGCGATGACCACCGGTGCCTCCACGGTGTAGCAGTAGCCCAGGCCCTCCTGCATATAGTTAAATCCCGCGCTGGCAGTGGCGGTCATCACCTTGCCGCCGGCCAGTGCGGCGCCGGCGCAGGCGTAGATGGAGCAAAGCTCATCCTCGCCCTGGACGAATTTGCCGCCCACCTCCGGCAGCCGCTGAGACATCCGCTCGGAAATCTCGTTGGCGGGGGTGATGGGATAGCCGGCGAAGAAATCGCACCCGGCGCTGATGGCACCCTCCACCAGGGCGTAGTTGCCCAGCATAAAATGCACGCCCGACTGCACGCGCTTTTCCCAAGCCGGGAGATCAGTTGCTTTGATGTTGGCCATAGTTTCAACCTCGCATATTTCAGGTTTGCTGGGACGGCGCGCCGCCGCGCAGCAGCGCCCGGATCACAGCCTCGTCCACCCGGCAGGCGGTCTCCAGCTGCTCCAGCTCCACGTACTCGTTGGGCTTGTGGCAGATATCGATGATATTGGGCCCGATGATGACCGTGGGGATGCCGGCCCGGACAAAGTGGTTCATATCGGTGTTGCAGGTGAGGCCGAAGGGCGTCTGCTTCTGCCCCGTCACCTGCTCGCAAGCCGCGTAGGCGATGCGGGCGATCTCGCTGTCCGCCGCCACCTCGCTGGCCGGGCCCGTGGTCATCAGGTAGTGGTCGATGGCCACCTTGGCGCCGGGGAAGGCCTCCTCCGCCTGGCGGCACAGCAGCTCCAGGTCCGCGATGATCTCCGCCTCGCGCTCGCCGGGCACCATCCGCCGGTCAATGACCATCTCGCAGTAGTCGGGCAGGACGTTTTCCTTGACGTCGGCCCGGAGGATGGTGATGGAGATGGAGGGGCGGCCCGTGGTGGGATGTACCACCTGGCGCAGATGGGCCTGCCGCTGGTCCACCAGGCCGGACATATACGCCGCCACCCGGACGGCGCTGATGCCCAGATCCGGCGTGGAGGAGTGGGCGGTGCGGCCGTGGATCGTGATAAAGGGCCGGAGGCTTCCGTTGTGGCCCAGGGCCACGCGGCACTCGGTGGGCTCGCCCACGATGCCGTAGTCGGCAGCCTGGACGTCTGCCCGCTCCACGACAGCCCGGGCGCCCCGGCTCTGGGACTCCTCGTCGGCCACGCCGGTGAGGATCACGGTGCCGTTCAGGTCTCCCGGCGCCTGGGCGATGGCCTTGGTGGCCACCATCAAGGCCGTCAGGCAGCCCTTGGCGTCGGTGGCGCCGCGGCCATAGGCCCGGCCGTCGTCCTTGACAGTCAGCTGGAAGGGGTCGGTATCCCAGCCCTCCGCCGCCGGCACCACGTCCATATGGGAGTTCAGCACCACGGTTTTGCCCTGGCCGGTGCCCAAGGTCAGCTTGGCCACCACGTTAAAGCGGATGTCGTCGATGTACTGCCGCTCCACTTCCATGCCCAGGGCCCTGCAATACTGCTCCACAAAGGCGCCCAGGTCGGCCTCCGCCGGCTGGGTGCTGACGCTGGGAATGGCCACCAGATTGGATAGAAGCGTCACGGCTTCGCTGCGATAGTCCATGGTATCCTCCTAAGTGTCTTAAGGTTTCAGCTCTTGAAGCGCCTGCTCGATGCGGTCCATGCCCTCGCGGATCTCGTCCATGGAGACGGTATAGGCCACGCGCACCGTATTGGGCGAGAGAAACGCCCCGCCCGGCACCATGGCCACCTGGTACGCCTCCAGCAGGAAATTGCACAGGTCAAAGGAGTCCCGGATCACCTTGCCCCGGGCCTTACGTCCGTAGTAATAGCTCACGTCCGGCAGGAGATAAAACGCGCCGCCTACATCGCGGCAGACAATGCCCTCCATGGCGCACAGGCGGCTGTAGGCGTACTGCCGCCGGGCCTCAAAGGCCGCCACCATTTCGCGGATGGATTCCTCGCTGTTGTTCAGGGCCTCAATCGCGGCGTACTGGACAAAGGTCGTGCTGTTGGAGGTCATATGGCCCTGGATATCCTTGAGGCCGCGGGCCAGCTCCAGCGGCGCGGCGGAGTAGCCGATCCGCCAGCCGGTCATGCAGTAGGTCTTGGAGAGGCCGTTGATGACGATGGTCCGGCGGTAGGCCTCCGGCGAGAGGGATGCCACGCACACATGGCGGTTTTCTCCGTAAACCAGCCGCTCGTAAATCTCGTCAGAGATGATGTAGAAGTCATAGGACTCGGCCAGCATCACCAGATGCTCCAGGCTCTCCCGGGTGTAGACCGCGCCGGTGGGGTTATTGGGCGTATTGAGCAGGATGGCCTTGGTCTTCGGGGTGATGGCCGCCTCAATGGCCGGGATATCCAGCTGATAGTCCTCCCGCGTCTCCACGCATACCGGCACGCAGCCGGCCAGCTTGACGATCTCCACGTAGCTGACCCAGCCGGGAATGGGAATGATGACCTCGTCCCCCGGATTGGTTATAGCGATGACGGCGTTGTTGATAGCCTGCTTGGCGCCGGTGGAGACGCAGATCTGCTCGGGCTTGTAGGACACATGGTTGTCCCGCCACAGCTTCTCGCAGATGGCCTGCCGCAGCGGCGGAACGCCGGCGATGTCAACATAGGTCGTCTTATTCTCGTCCAAGGCCCGCTTGCACGCGTCCTTAATGGATTCGGGGGTGTGGAAGTCCGGCTCTCCGATGTTGAAGGAAATGACATCCACGCCCTTGGCCTTCAGCGCAGCCACGGTTCCTTCCAGCTCACAGGTGGCGGAAGGGGTGATGTTTCTTGCACGTTGACTCAGCATATTGTTTCTCCTATGCATTCCTCGGTGTATAAATAACCGGTATTTTTTGTAAGGCAGCATAAAAAGGCGCAAAAAAACAACGCGCAGACGGAGAGCGTTCGAAAAACCAATTATATCCACTAAGCGGGAATTTCTTGATTTTTTCGCAGAAATCATGTATAGTCTTCATATTATCACGATTCATGACTGCGACGCATCCGGCATCTGCCGTAATTACAAATCCATCCAGCGCTGACGTATGCCGCTGTACGGCGTATCGTGCCCTATCTATGGAGAGGAGCCAAATCATGTTTAGTTCCATGAAATATGTCTATGAAGTGTATAAAGAGCGCAGCTTCAGCAAAGCCGCTCAAAATCTCTATATCTCCCAGCCCTCCCTGAGCAACAAGATCAAAAAGGTGGAGGCCAAGGTGGGCGCCGCCCTCTTTGAGCGCAACACCATTCCCCTGCGGCTGACCGACTGCGGGGAAAAGTACATCGAATGCGCCAAGCAGATCATGGAAATCGAACACAGCTTTGCCGACTATCTCTACAATGCCGACAAGCTCAAGACCGGGCGCATCACCATCGGCGGCAGCCAGTTCTTCATCTCCTTCATCCTGCCCAGCATTCTGGAGGTTTTTAAGCAGAAGTATCCGCAGGTGGACATCGTCATCTCTGAGGCGTCGTCCGTCGCGCTGGAAGAGCAGCTTTTCAACGGCTCTCTCGACCTGGCGGTGGACTCCAACTCCCTCAACAGTGACATCTACGAGCGGTTTTTGTGCCGGGAGGAGCGGCTGGTGCTGGCCGTCCCGGCCAGCCACAAGGCCAACGCCCTGGTCTCAGCCTATCAGCTGACCTTGCAGGACATTCTGGACAACCGCCACTACTCCGAGGACCAGCATCCGGTGCCCATGAAGTTCTTTGTGGATGAGCCCTTCATTCTTCTGGGGCCCGGCAACGACTCGCGCAAGCGGGCCGACCAGCTCTTCGCCGACCAGGACATCGTGCCCAAGCTGCTGGTGCAGCCAGAGCAGCAGTTCACCGCCTACACCCTGGCCAACAACGGCATGGGTGCCACCATCGTCAGTGACGCCCTGCTCCGGTGCCTGGCCCCCAGCGACAGGTTGGTGTACTACAAGCTGCCGGACAAATTCTCTCAGCAGAGCCTCTACTTCTACTATAAGCACAACCGGTATATCACGCCCACCATGCACCGCTTTTTAGAGGTGGCCCAGGCGCAGCTGGGCTGCCGCCAGAGCGAGGCGTGAAGATCCGGGTCCGCTTCTGCCCCCAGAGGGGGCAGAAGCTATTTTTTTACTTTTTCAGGACCAGATGGTAGCCGCAGTCGCCCTCCAGGGTGAGGTTGCTGACCTCCACCTGGATGTCCGGGTTATAGGCGGCGCACAGGGCCTTCATGGACTCCTCAAAGTAGATGGGAGCCAGCTCGCCGGCGCCGTGGTCCCGCAGCAGCTGGCACATGATGCTGCGCTTGACGGTGATCTTGGCACTGTTGGGGGTAAGCTCCTCCACGTCCTTGGCAATGCGGGTGTCCAGGAAGATGTCGCCCTTTTCGATCAGGACATCAATGTCGTCTGCGACGCCGTTGCGGCGGTTCAGCTCCTTGAGGCGCACGCCGCGCTCCTCGGCCCAGATGCGGATGATCTTGCGCAGCTCCGCCTCGCCCAGCGCGTCATAGACACCCTTGGCGTAGTGGTAAAAGTGCAGGCAGAACATGGTGTAGATGGAATCCTGGACGTTGGTGCCGAAGTCCTCCCAGCTCTGGGGCTCATACTGGCCGGCGTCGAAGGGCTTCATATTGGCCTTGCGCATATGCAGCCGGAAATTGCAGCACTCGTCGCCCTTGGTGAGGATATCGGTCAGGTTCATCTGGATGGCGGGGTCGTAGTCGCCATAGAGGTGATGGTGGACCTCCTCGCAGTAGATGCAGCCGATGTTCAGGTAGTCACCGGGCTTCTTGCCCTCCAGGGCCGCCCACATATCGTTGTTGGGGCAGGTGTAGACCTTGGTGAACTCATGCTCCGGCGTCTGCACCTTGAAGCGCTCCTTGCCGGAGGCGGGCAGCTTGTCGAACCGGGGATCGTGGTAGATGTCCACCATGTTCTTCATGGAGACGAGGTTGGCCGGCAGGCCCAGGGCATCGGACCGCTGGCGCTTGCGGATGGCGCGCTCGTGGCCGAACTGCCGCACAGCCTCGCGGATGCACCGCTCGCCCTCCAGGCCGAAGTCGTCAATAGCCGTCTTGGCCATGTAATAGAAGATGCTGACCCAGAAATACTGGCTCCGCTCCGCGGGCTCCGTCTCAATATAGTGTTCCTTCCAGTTAATCATCGGAAATGCCTCCCTGTTGTGTTTTCGTGGAAGTCAATGCAAATAGAGAACCGTTCAAAAGAATGGAAGCTGGCGGTCGGCAATCAGGCCATTTCCAGCGTCAGGCGGTAGCCGCCCTTGCCTTCCGTCGTCAGGTTTTCCACGGTGGCGCGCATACCGGGGGCATAGGCGTCGCAGATGCCCTGGGTCACGTGCTGGAAGTACAGCGGAGCCAGATAGTCGGCCTGGTGGTCGTGGAGCAGCTGGCACAGGACGCTGCGATGGACCTCCACGCAGGCCTTCTGGGCCGTGGCGCAGAGAATCTCCTTGTCCTCTCTCGGATCGAGGAACAGGTCGCCCTCCAGAAGCAGCACGTCGGCGGTGTTCTCCTTACCGGCGCGGCGGTTGAGCTCCTTCAGCCGGGCGCCCCGCTCCATGCCCCAGGCGTGGAGGATCTTCCGCAGCTCACCCTCGCCGTAGGCTTCGTAGACGGCGTTGGCGTAGTGGTAGAAGTGGAGGCAGAACATACCGTAGATGGAGCTTTCCACGCAGTCGCCGAAGTCCTCCCAGCTCTGGGGGACGTAGGGGCCGGCGGAGAAGGGCTTCATATTGGCCTTGCGCATATGCAGCCGGAAGTTGCAGCACTTGTCACCCTTGGTGAGGATATCCGTCAGGTTCATCTGAATGGCGGGATCATAGTCGCCGTAGAGGTGGTGATGGACCTCCTCACAGTAGATCGAGCCGATGTTCAGGTAGTCGCCGGGCTTCTTGCCCTCCAGCACGGCCCACATATCCGCGTTGGGACAGTTGTTGCAGGTCATGAAGTTGTGTTCCGGTTCGGAGATATTGACCTTGGGCTTGGTGGGGTCGGCCTGGGCGGCAAAGCGGGGGTCGCTGAGGATGTCCTTCATGGCGAACATGTTCACCAGATTGGGTTCCAGCCCCAGGGCGTCGGACCGCTGGCGGCGGCGGATGCCCCGCTCGTGGCCGAAGTTCCGCACCGCCTGGCGGATGCAGTTCTCACCTGCCTGGCCGTAGTCGTCAATCAGTTGGCTGGTCATGTAGTAAAATACACTGACCCAGAGAAACTGTGCCCGCTCGGCAGGTCTGGTCTCGATATACTGTTGGCTCCAATCAATCATGATACTCTCTCCTTTTAGCTGTCCAGCACGTGGCAGTCGTCGCTGTCCCAGATGACGAAACACGGCGCGCCGGTCTTGTAGATTTCGAGATCCTCATTGATGGGGAGATCGACGATGATATTCCGGCCCTCCTCGTCCTCCACCACGAAGCGGATGGAGGCGCCCAGGTAGACCCGGGTGGTGATCTTGCCGCGGACACAGTTGCCGCCGGTCTCGCCGTTGGCATGGAGCCGCAGCCGCTCGGGCCGCTGGGAGGTGATGACCTTCTGGCCCGGCGTCAGGGTGTTGTTGGTGAGGCCGCGGAGCATGGTCTTGCCGCAGCGGACTGTGACGGCGTTGCCCTCACTCGTCACCACTTCGCCCTCAATCAGGTTGGTGCCGCCGATGAAGGAGGCGACAAACTGCGTATTGGGATGCTCATACATCTCCAGGGGCGACCCCAGCTGCTCCACCACGCCGCCGTTCATGATGGCGATGGTGTCGGCCATGGTGAGGGCCTCCTCCTGGTCGTGGGTGACGAAGATGGTGGTGACGTTGAGCTTCTTCTGGATGTTGCGAATTTCCAGGCGCATCTCCTTGCGGAGCTTGGCGTCCAGGTTGGAGAGGGGCTCGTCCAGGAGCAGCAAATCCGGGTTCATGACCAGGGCGCGGGCCAGGGCCACGCGCTGCTGCTGGCCGCCGCTCAGCTCCCGGGGATAGCGCTTGCCCAGGCCCTCCAGCCGCACCATCTCCAGGCCAAACTGGACGCGGCGCTTGGTCTCGTCCTTGGGCACACGGTGGCGCTTGAGGCCATAGGCGATGTTCTGCTCCACGGTCATGTGGGGGAACAGGGCGTAGTTCTGGAAGACCATGCCGTTGGAGCGCTTATCCGGCGGCAGGTCGGTCATGTCCTTGCCGTTGATGATGATCTGGCCCTCGTCGGTCTCGGTGAGGCCGGCGATCATGCGCAGAAGCGTGGTCTTGCCGCAGCCGGAGGGGCCCAGCAGACACAGAAATTCGCCGTCGCCGATGGATAAATTGATGCCTTTGACCACGTGGTTCTTGCCAAAGGATTTATGGACATCTTTGATCTCTAGTTTCGCCATAAGGTTCTCCTCCGATGAATGATTAGTACATCTTGTCGATGCCCACGGTTCTGTCTACCAGGAGCAGCAAGATAGTGGTCAAAATGAGCGTCGTGGCAGAGACTGCCGCGATGGTGGGGTCGGCGTAGTTTTTCGCGTAGGCATAGAGCTGAATGGGCATGGTGGTAAAGCGCGAGGTGGTGAGGAAGGTGGAGATGGACATATTGCCGAAGGAAGTGATAAAGGCAAAGCAGCCGGAGGCAATCATGCCGGGCTTGAGAATCGGCAGCGTCACATACCACAGCGTCTTCAGCCGTCCGGCGCCCATGGTGAAGGACGCCTCCTCCCAGAAGGCATTGAAGCGGTAGAGCGAGGCGGTGATGGTGCGCACCACGTAGGGCACGCCCACCAGCACGTGGGCCACCACCAGCAGCGGCATCTGTCTGGGCAGGCCCAGGAGGTTGGCCACCTGCATCATGGCAATACCAATGATGATCTGGGGGATCAACAAGGGAGAGCCGAAATATGCCACAAAGAAATTGCGTTTTTTGGATTTATCCATGGCGTAGGCGCTGATCGTACCCAAAATCAGCGAGCCCAGCGTGGAACAAATAGCCAGGATAATACTGTTTTTAAAGGAATTGACCAAGCCGCGGTTGGAGAAGAAGTTCTCATACCAGCGGAAGCTGAAGGAGCTGGGCGTCAAGGTCAGGTAGTCCTCATAGCCGAAGGAGGAAATCAGCACGATGGCAATGGGCAGGAGCAAATAGAGCAGCAGCACCACCACCACAATCCGCAGGACAATATAATTGCCCTCGAATTTTTTCTTCTTTTTCTTTTTCAGTGCAGCCTGGGTCATCTGCCGCCACCTCCCAATTTTTTGGATTCCATAAGCCGGTTATTGAGGTACAGGGAAATAAAGGCCAGCACCAGCAGAATGAAAGCCACAGCCGAGGCGAACTGGAAGTTGGCCGCCACCGTCACCTGGTTGTAGATGAGCGAGCCCAGGGTGTTGACCCGGCCGCCGCCGATGAGGGTGGGCGTAACGAAGGAACTCATCACACTGACGAACACCAGCATCACGCCGGCGGAAATGCCGGGCATACTCAGCGGCAGCGTCACATGGATAAAGGTCTGGAAGGAGTTGGCACCCATGGTCTTGGAAGCCTGGATGGTGAAGGGGTCCATGGCCTTGAGGGCGTTTCGGATCTGCACCACCATGAAGGGCATATTGGCCTGCACCAGAGCGATGTAGACGCCGACGCGGTTATACATCATCTTAATCGGCTCATCGATGATGCCCAGGTTCATCAGCGTGCGGTTGATAAAGCCGCTGTCCGCCAGCAGGGCCTGCCAGCCGAAGCTGGTGACGACGGTACTGGCCATCAGGGGCAGGTACACCAAAACGGCGATGACCCGCACCAGCGGCGATTTCACCCGCACCAGGTAGTAGGCCACGGGGTAAGCCAGAAGAATGGTCAACACGGCAACGAGAATCGCCATGATAAATGTCGAGTAAAGAAGTTCGAGATAATAGGGGTCGCTAAAAAATTTGAGATAGTTGGAAAGCGTCAAGCCAGTCAGCTCCATGGAGCCGTGGTGGTATTCGCTCAGGCTGAAACGAAGCAGGTAAAGCACAGGCAGCAGACAGACGCAAAGAATATACAGTACGCCCGGTGCAAGCGCCACACGATTCCATGCCGCGAATTTCAAGGGTTTTAACTTGAACGCTGGTGTTCTTGCACGTTGATCCGTTTGTTTTTGCACGTCAATCATCCTTTGTCATGTATTGAGTCGTCTTTCCTGCCGTGCCAAGGATCCCGACGGAAATGCGGGGTCTGCGGCCGGGAGCCGCATCCAAATGAGGCAGCAGAGATCAAAGCCATGTTGGCTTGCTGCCGCCGGGATATCGGGGCGAAGGAGAAAAGCCTCCTGTGGATCGTCCGGCTTACCGGACGATCCACAGTCGGGACAGCTCTGAAAATCAGAGCAAGTTCTGCTGGAAAAGACGGTTACTGCTGAATCTTCGCGACGATTTCCTTGTCGGCGCGCTCAATCCATGTGGCGTTCTGGGTGCTGATGTAGGGCCAGTCGAGAATAATCAGGGTCTCCACTTCCTCGGGGGTATCGATGACGCGCTCCTTGAGCTCGTCGGGCAGCATCTCGCCGCTGACGGTGTCGCAGGGGCCGTAACCGGTGGCGGGGGTGATGGACATCTGGTTCTCGGGGTCAAGGCAGAGGTTGATGAAGGCGTAGGCCAGGTTGGGGCACTGGCAGTCCTTGGAGATGACCCACTCGTTGATGCAGGCGAAGGCGCCCTCTTCCGGCGTGACATAGTCCACGGGCACGCCGCTGTTCTTCAGCTCGTAGGTTCTGCCGTCCCACCAGGCAGCGATCATCACGTCGCCGCTGGTGATCATCTGATTCATCATGGCAGTGCTTTCACCGACGGCGAACAGGTTGTTCTCAGCCAGGTCGCCCAGGGCCTCGAAGCCGGGGTCAATGTTGTACTGGTCGCCGCCGTTGAGCTGAGCGGCCATGGTCAGCAGCTGCTTGCCGGCAGTGCTGGACATCCGGTTGATGGCCACGTGGCCGGCGTACTCGTCGTCCCACAGGTCGGCCCAAGAGGTGGGCACAGTCTCGCACAGGTCGGTGCGGTAGCAGATGCCGTAACGGCCCCAGTTGAAGAACACGCCCTTGCCGGTGGCGTCATGGGCGATGTCGTAGAAATACTCGTCCATCACGATCTTGGAGAAGTCGATATCCGTGACCAGGTCGAAGGCAGCCAGGTCGGCCACTTCGGAGTCGCCCATGATGGCCACGTCCACGCTGGTGTTGCCGGAACCTTCGGCGATCATCTTGGTGGAGCTATAGGAAGGGTCAAGGATGAACTCCTGGCCGGTCAGTTCCTTAAACTGAGGCAGGATCACTTCCTCCAGCACCGGGTCCAGGGAGCCGCCCCAGGAACCGACGACCAGGGGGCCTTCCTCATACTCGAGATCTTCCAGGAAGCTGCCCTTGATAGAATCGGGCAGAAGGCTGTCAGAATCGGTGCTATCCTCGGCAGCAGTGTCGTCGGTGGCTGCGGTGTCGTCGGTGGCAGTGTCGCCGGAGGTCTGGGAGTCGTTGGTGCTGGTATCGGTATTGCTGGAACATGCCACGCATCCGAGGATCATCACCAGGGCCAGAAGCAACGCGATCAGTTTTTTCATTCTTTTCATTCCTTTCTATTTACCTTTTTCAATTGCCCTTGGGGCAAACTGAAAACTCTCAAAGCCCGTCATAGCGGGCGCTCTGGGCGCGAATAAAACCGTAGAACAGCCGCCGGATGCTCTCCAGCGTCACCACCGGAGCCCGCTCGTTGTCGCCGTGGGCGCCGGAGCTGACGCCCCGGTAGCTGAGGGAGGCGGAGATCCGGTAGATCTCTCCGGTGACGCCGGCGTAGTTTTTGGAGTCCGTCCCACCCGTAACCAAGTACGGGGTGACGATAAAATCGGGGTACCACGCCAGATAGAGCTTTTTCAGAATCTGGAACGTGGGCGCGTCGTTGGGGGTGACAGGCGCCGGCGGCGCGTACTTGGCCACCTCCAGGGTGTAGTCCGCAATGCCGCACTGGGAAAGGACCGCTTTGATATGGGCGCTGACAGTCTCAGCAGAGTCACCCGGCAGGATGCGGCTGTTGAGAACCACCTTCGCCTCGGAGGGGATGGCGTTGAAAATCTGACCGCTGCGCATCACGGTGGGGACGATCGTGGTGCGCACCATGGCGTGGCACTTCTTGTCCTCGGCCATTTTTTCGAAGACATAGGCAGGGTCACGCTCGATCCGTGCCCGTTCCTCCGGCGCCATGGCTCCGGCCAGGGCCTGGACATAGGCCTCTACGGTGGGGATCAGCCGGTAGGGCATGGGGTTCTGCCCCAGGGCCACGATGAACTGGCTGGCCAGCTCCAGGGCGCTGAGGCCCTCCGGCTCGGCGGAGTGGCCGCCCTCGCCGCGAATGGTCAGCTCCAGGTTGGCAAAGCCCTTTTCGGCCATGCCCACCATCGCCACGGGCTTCTGGATGCCGAAGGGCGGCTCCATCATAATGGCGCCGGCCTCGTCGGCCACAAACTCCAGCTCCACGCCGCGGGACTTCAGCAGCTCGGCCATGGCCTTGGCGCCGGAGTGGGGCGCCATCACCTCTTCGTTGTGGCCGAAGCAGAGGTACACGTCCTGGTTGGGGGTAAAGCCCTCGGCAATCAGCTGTTCGATGGTCTCCATAATGGCGATCAGCTGGCACTTCATGTCCGCCGCGCCGCGGCCCCAGACGTAGGTGCCGTCATAGGCGCCGCAGAAGGGCTCGACGGTCCAATGCTCGGGGTGGTCGATGGAGACCACGTCCATGTGGGCCAGGAGCGCATAGGGCTTGCCCTTGCCGCGCCCCTTCCAGCGGTAGAGGAGGGAGCCCCGGGCCACCACTTCCCGCTCCATCGTCTTGTGAATCAAGGGGTAAGAGGTTTCCAAAAAGGCGTGGAGCTTTTCAAACTCCTGCCAATTCACCTGGGCATCGTCCTCCGCCGAAACGGTGGCGCACTGCACGGCGCCGCACAAGTGGGCGATGGCCGCCTCAGAGGGCTGATAGAGCGCAGGCTTTGCTGCGGTAACTGTCTGATCCATGGTGTTCTCCTCTCTTTCTGACGGATGTCAGCCCAGGTAGCGCCGCAGCCACCACAGCAGCAGGCGGTGCCGGGCCAGACGGGAGGTTGGTTTTCCCTGGTTGGCGAAGCCGTGGCTCTCGCCGGGGAAGCGGGCAAAATAGACTTCTTTTTCCATCAGTTTGCAGGCGGAGTACATCTCCTCGCTCTGGGAAATGGAGCAGTTCATGTCCTGCTCGCCGTGGACCAGCAGCAAGGGCGTCTGAATCTCCCGGACGTAGGTGATGGGCGAGTGGAACCGGTAGTGATCCGGGCTGTCCCAGGCGTAGCCGGTGAACTCGAACTCGCCGTAGCGGTAGGCGCAGTCGCTGGTGCCGGACTGGCTGTAGCGGTTGCAGCTGCCGCGCTCGGAGACGGCGCAGTGGAAGAAGTTGGTGTGGCCGATGGCCCAGTTGACCATGTAGCCGCCGTAACTGCCGCCCACCACGGCCCAGGGATATTGGTCCAGGCCGAAGGTTTCACAAGCCGTCTTGACGCAATCCATGATCTCGGCAAAGTCCTTGCCGCCCCAGTCATGCTTGCTGGCCTGAGCCACCGCCTGGCCGTAGCCCTGGCTGCCGGCGGGGTTGCAGAACACCAGGCCGTAGCCGTTGGCGGCGTAGAGCTGCGCGTCGATGGAGAAGCTGACGCCGTAGCTGTAGTGGGGGCCGCCGTGGATGTCCAGCACCACGCCCTTCTGCTCCACCAGCGGCGGCATATAGAAGCCCTCGCGGAGCTGGCCGTCAAAGCCGGGGAAGGTGAAGGGCTGGAAGCCGGAGAGCCGGCAGTCGTCCAGCCCGGCCTCCCGCCAGATGGTCTCCACGCGTCCGGCCACCAGGCGGCACACCGCGGCAAATTCCCGATCCTGGGAAATGAGGAAGTACCATCCGCCGGGAATGGCGGCAAAGTCGTAGATGACGCCCTGGGGCTCATGGCAGACCGTCAGGCGGCCCGAGGCCATGTCCATGGCATAGATGCCGCAGACGCTCTTGTTCTGCACCAGGGTATAGACCGTCTGATCGTCCTGGGACCACTCCAGGTGGTAGCCATCCAGGTTGAGACCGGCCTTGCTGGAGGCGTAGTTGCCGATGGACCGGTCAAAGCCGGCGGTGCGGCAGCGGTATTCTCCGGTCTCCAGGTCCAGGGTGTAGAGCTTGAAGTTGGTGGCCTCCCACTGGGAGTTGTCGTGGCTCAGGAACACGATGTAGCGTCCGCTGTGGGATGCGGCCATCCGGGTGATGGGGCCGCCAGGGCCCAGGTAGGAGCGCATCTGCCCGGTGGGGATGTGGTAGACCATGACGGAGGCATGGTCGGAATTGTCGCACTGATAGAGGATGCTGGAGCTGATGATGGTGTCACTGTCCAGGAAGCTGGGGCAGGCAAAGTCGCTGCGTTCCCCCGGCACCGTGGCGCTGACGCCGGTCTCCAGGTCGAAGTAGCCCACGTGGCGGTAGCTGCCGTCGCACAGGCCCTCGCCGTCGGACTTGAACTTCAGCCGGTCCACCCAAACGATGCCCGGAAGCTCCGGCAGACCCTGGGGCAGCCGGGGCAAGGGATTGGCAAAGGTGAAGAGGATCTTCCCGCCGTCGGGAGACCAGGCCAGGTCCTGACAGCGGCGGTAAGTGCCGCAGCGTTTTTCGCCGCCGCCTGCCAGGTCCAGCACCACCAGCTCCTCGCCCTGCAAACACGCGACTTTGGTGCCGTCCGGCGAGAGCTTGGGCTGCGTCCCCTCCCCCACCTGCTCGAGACGTCCGGTGGCGTGGCTGAAGCGCATGATGCGGCTCTGATAGCCGTCCTCACCGCTGGGGCGCTTGAGGGAAAACACCAGCGTTTCCCCGTCCGCCGCAGCACTCAGGCTGCCGGGAACCGACAGGTTCAGAATGTCTTCCGGTGTCATCAACCGTTTTTCCATGGTGAAATCTCCTCTCAGGGATGGTTCGTGGTTACTCGTAGATGTACTGGCGGAAGGGCCGCGAAGTGATGGCCGCGCAGACGTTGCCGTTGGAGGTGTGGGCGTGGGCCGCAATCTCGGCGGTGGTGATCTCCTCGTCGCCGTCCCGGCCTACAATGGTGACGACGTCGCCGATCTTCACTTCTCCCGGCACGTCGGTGATGTCCACAAAGGTCTGGTCGAAATTCAGGTCGATCAGCCGAGCCCGGTGGCCGTTGATGAGGACGTCACTGTTCTGAGAGATATCCTGCGAGACGGCGGCGCGGATATAGCCGTCTCCCATGCCGAAGGACACCAGAGCAATGCGGGTGCGCCGCTTGGGCACGTAGTAGTTATAGTAGCTGACGCTCTCCCCTGCCTCGACCCACATGGTGTTGAGGACGTAGCACGTCCAGCTGGTGACGGGCTCCAGATGCAGGCGGTTCTGCTCGCCGGGAGAGATGTCGTGGCCGAAGACCAGGGCCGCCAGCCGCACGGCATCGTAGTAGCACTCCGGCGAGGCAACGCAGGCGGCCGTGTTGGCCATGTGGACCATCAGGTGGTCATAGCCCGCTTCCCGCAGCTGGGCAAGTCCCTGCTCGAAGAGGGCCTGCTGGTGATGAGTGACCGTCTTGTCCAGGGAATAGGCGTTGGCCAGGTGGGTGAAGACGCCCTCCACCTCCAGCTCCGGCAGAGCCCGGAGCGTCTCGATCAAGTGGGCCAGCGGCGCGCCGGGCGCCAGGCCGATGCGGTGTAGGCCCGTGTCCAGCTTGATGTGGACCTTTACCCGCTTGCCCTGCCGCCGGGCCTCCGCCGCCAGGGCGTGGGGGAAGGAGTCGTCATAGACCGTAGCGGTGAAGTCCTGGCGGACAAACTCCGGCACGGCGGAAAACGGCACCGCCGACAGAATCAAAATCGGCTCTGTGATGCCGGCCTCCCGGAGCTGCAATGCCTCGCCGATCTGGCTGGTGGCAAAGCGGCGGATACCACAATGGTCACGCATATACACCGCCGGCTCGGCGATGCCGTTGCCGTAGCCGTTGGACTTGGCCACGTAGATAATCTCCACGTTCGGGCCGATGTGCGCCCGAATTTTTTCGATGTTTCGTTTGAGTTTCGGCAAATCCACCCGGATTATGGAGGTGGCCGTTTCGAGGGTCTGAGGCATATTGCACTCCTTTCTCCGCAGGCTGCAAAGGCGCAGACGTGTAAAATTATTCATTCGTATACAGTCAGAGCCACGTGCAGACGGAACAACAATTGTGAAATAAAGCCGATAATTCCAGGGAGTTCCAGGAGAATTTTGAATATTTGCTCTAATTATTGGGCTTATTATATCGCTTTCCCGCGGAGTTTGTCTAATACTTTATGATAATAACAGTTATTCTGTATTTAGTTATTCACTTCATTAAACAGTTTATTTTTCTGCATTTACTGCGATTTGCCCAGATATACCCCGCAAAAAATCTAATATTTATTTGAAAATTATTTTGGAGCATTTGGATGAACTTCCTGAATTTGGATGCTCTGTCCTTATTTCGCGAAATCCTTCTAAAATACCCACAATTATACATCATAGATATTCATTCGATTCCGGCCAAACAGCTATAAAAATGCCCGGTTCTGCATCGGCAGAACCGGGAGAAAAACGGAAATTTCAAAGCGAAAACTCAAAGGGAGTGCCGGAGCCACTGCAAAAATGTGGCGGCAGCCGGGGCGAGCATACGGTTTTTCTTCCATATCAGCGCCGTCTCCCGCTCCATCGGCGGCTCCAAGGGCACAAAGCGCAGCGCCGCTCCCCAGTCCACGCCATCGGGACAGAGGGCCGCACCAGCTCCGGCCTGCACCAGCGCGGCGGCCCAGGCCGCCTGCCCATAGCGCAGTGCCGGGGACAGCCGGACAGACGCGGCAGCAGCCCAGGCCGACAGCGCCTGCGCCGCTTCCTCCGCCTGGGGCAGCAGCAGCGTCAGCCCTGTCAGGGCCGCCGCCGGGATGGCGGTCTCAGCGGCCCAGGACGAAGAAGCAGCCACCAGCAGGCCCCACCGCTCCCGGTGCGGCAGCGGCATGGCCTCATACCGGCTCGCGTCCACCGTCCCGCTCCACAGGGCCAGGTCGATCGTTCCGCGCTCTAACCCCGCCTGGAGCGCGGCGGTATCGCAGGGCGGCAGAGAAAACCGCACCTGGGGGTAGCGGCGGCGAAAGGCCGCCATCGCCCGGGCCAGGGTTTCCGCGTTCCGGCCCGCTTGGCCGCCCAGGGCAAGAACCACCTCTCCAGCCAGCGTCTCCTCCTGGCTGGCCAGGTCTTCCACCGTCTTGTCCGACAGGGCCAGCAGCGCCGCGGCCCGCTCCCGCAGCAGCAGTCCCGAAGCCGTCAGGAAAATCCTGCGGCGGCCCCGATCGAAGAGCGTTACACCCAGTTCCTGCTCCAGCAGCATCATCTGCCGGGAGAGGGTTGGTTGGGTCAGATGGAGCTTCTTTGCCGCTTGGGTGATGTTCTCCTCCTGTGCCACCACCAAAAAATACCTGAGTACACGCAATTCCATGGGCCATCCTCCTTGTCATCCGCGGGACTCCCCGCCGCTCTGAAATCCGCTTTCCCGCCACGTTAGCGCCATCGTACCACCCCAACCATAATTAAACTTTAAATCCGCAGCCGGGCGTGGTATGCTTTTAACTAGGGCAGCACCGCACAATTTGGCAAGAGCATTCGGCCAAAGATTTTGCCTCATACGAAAGTTATAAAAGGGCGGGAATACTGTATGTATTTCCCCCTTTTATAGCTGCACGGATGGGGCAAAAGATTGGGCGAAGGCCGCAGACACAATTGTGCGGTGATGCCCTAGAGTTAAGGCGGCGGCAGTATGCTGATGCTGCGATAATTTCGATTGAGGAGGGGTAATGTTGCGTATTTTGCTGGCAGAGGACGAGCGCTCCCTCTCCCGGGCCATTGTGGCCCTGTTGGAGCGGAACAACTATTCCGTCGACGCCGTTTACGACGGCGAAGAGGCGCTGGCGTATCTCGAATCGGGCAATTACGACGGGCTGATCTTGGATTTGATGATGCCCAAGCTGGACGGGCTGAGCGTGCTGCGGCGGCTGCGCGCCCTGGGCAACCCCATCCCGGTGCTGATTCTCACCGCCAAGTCTGAGGTGGACGACAAGGTGCTGGGCCTGGACTCCGGCGCCAACGACTACCTCACCAAGCCCTTTTCCACCCCGGAGCTGATGGCCCGCATCCGCGCCATGACCCGGGGCACCACCGGGCAGCTCCAGAGCCAGCTCTCCTTCGGCAATCTGACGCTGGACCAGGCCACCTTTGTCCTCTCCGGCCCCGGCGGCAGCTTCCGCCTGGCCAACAAGGAGTTTCAAATGATGGAGCTGCTGCTGCGCAATCCCCGGCAGCTCATCCCCACGGAGCGATTTCTGGAGCGAATTTGGGGATACAACAGTGAAGTAGAGCAGAACGTGGTGTGGGTGTATATCTCCTACCTGCGAAAAAAGCTGGCCGCCCTGCACGCCGACGTCCAGATCCGCGCCGCCCGAAACGCCGGCTACTCCCTGGAGGAAACGCCATGATGCGCGCGCTCCGGCGCAAGCTGATCGTCGCCACCATGCTCTCTCTGACGGTGGTGCTGACGGTGATTCTGGGCGGCGTCAATCTGATGAGCCGGCAGAAAATCGTGGCAGAGGCAGACGCCATCCTGGCCGTCCTGGCAGAAAACCAGGGTTCCTTCCCCCACCGTGGCTTCCCCCGGGACCCACTGCCCCAGCGTCCCACCGGGGCGCCGGGTATGTCGCCGGAGACGCCCTATGAGTCCCGCTACTTCTCTGTGCTGCTGGACGCCGACGGCCAGATCCTCCAGACAGACACCGGCCAGGTGGCCGCCATCGACGACGAGACAGCCAATGCCGGCGCCGCCAAAATTCTGGCCACCGGCCGCACCACCGGCTTTTGGGAACAGTATCGCTACCTTCGCAGCGAGGAGTCCGACGGCACCCGCCTGATCTTCCTCGACTGCACCCGCAGTCTCTCCAGCCTTCGCACGACTTTATTATATAGTATCGCCCTGGCGCTCCTGGGTCTGGGCACGGTGTTGGTGCTGCTGCTCCTCCTCTCCCAGCGGATCATCCGTCCGGTGGCCGAGAGCTACGAAAAGCAAAAGCGCTTTATCACCGACGCCGGCCACGAGCTGAAAACGCCCCTGACCATCATCAGCGCCGACACGGACCTGGCTGAAATGGAGTGCGGCGAGAACCAATGGCTCTCGGACATCCGCCGCCAGGCCCAGCGGCTCACCGCTCTGACCCACGACCTGATCTTCCTCTCCCGGATGGAAGAGCAGCCGCAGCTGCAGCTGCTGGACTTCCCCTTATCCGACCTGGTGGAGGAGACGGCCCAGTCCTTCCTGGCTCCGGCCAAAAGCCAGGGGAAGACGCTGTCGCTTTCCATCCAGCCGCTGCTCTCCTGCACCGGCGACGAGAAATCCCTGCGGCAGCTGCTCTCCATCCTCCTGGACAATGCCCTGCGCTACGCCCCCTCCGGTGCGGACATCGCCGTCGAGTTACAGAGCAAGGGCCGCAGCATCCTCCTGCGGGTCTCAAACCCCATGGCCCACCCCCTGGACAAAGCCGCCCTGGAGCATCTCTTCGACCGGTTTTACCGGGGCGACGCCGCCCGCAGTGCCGGTGGCTACGGTCTGGGGCTCTCCATCGCCAGGAGCATTGTCGCCGCGCACCGGGGCAAGATTCGAGCCGAGTGCCCCGACGGCGTCACGCTGACGATGGCCGTCACGCTGCCCGCGGGACAGACCGCCGGGCTGTGAAAAATCTAATCCTTCTTTGCGGCGTTCTGCCTGCTCTTTCACTGGGAGCGGTACTTCCCCGCCCGCAGGTCCTTCAAAATATCCGTGTCCGCCGGGCAGAAGGCATAGTCGCCGATCTCCTCCACGGTGATCCACTTCAAGTCCTGATGCTCCAGCTTTTTCGGCTCGCCGTCGGCAATCCGGGCGGAAAACAGCGTCAGCGCCACCGTCAGGTCCGGGTACTGATGCACCACCCGGCAGCACACCTCGCCCACCGTCAGCGCCACGTCCAGCTCCTCCCGGCACTCCCGGATCAGGGCCGCCTGGGGCGTCTCCCCCGGCTCCACCTTGCCGCCGACGAACTCCCACAAAAGGCCCCGGGCCTTGTGGGCAGGCCTCTGGCAGATCAAAAACCGATCCCCGCGCCAAATCAGCGCCGCCACTACTTCCGTCATACGCTGCCTCCTTCCGCAGTGCGCTGCGCCGGCAGCGCCTTGAGCCGGTACCGCCAGTAGGCAAAGGCGGACAGGGCCGCATTGCTTTCATCGGCGATCGCCCGGCCCCGGTCGATGCCGTACATTCAGATCAGCACGATGATCTGGCTGATGATGGTGGGCGTCACCATCGTCCTGAGGGCTGTCGCCACCGGCAGCTCTTCAAAAATCCGCTTGCTGGACGCTTCCTGTTCCAATTTCTTCCGCCTCTTCCCCATTTTTGCGGTAAATACCGAAATTATCTCAGGGTTATTATAGCAACACTCTCCCGGAGACGCAACCCAATATCAGTTATGCCCGGGCCAGTAAGGCCCGGGCATTGAAAATACGATATCAGAAGTGTTCGCGGTTGTAGCGCTGGATTTCGTCGTCGATGATCGGGTCCACATGGGGGAAGATGGTCCCCTTGAGGCCGTAGGTGATGCAGGGGATGAAGTGGCCGCCGGGGGCGTAGGTCTCACAGGCGCGGCGGACGTCGGCGCGGATCTCCTCCTCGGTGGAATCCACCCGGTCCACCACAGAGGCGTCCAGGCCGCCCATCAGGGTCATCCGGCCATCCAGCAGCTTCTGAATCTTCGGGATGTCGTTCTCGGGGAGAACGCCCTGCCAGATGTCGATGCCGATTTCCACCATATCCTCCACGATGGGCTCGCAGAAGGAGTCTGCATGGTGCATGACGATGACGCCGTGGTCCTTCATATAGCCGTAAATGCGCTTGTAGTGGTCCTTGAAGTAGTCGCGCCAGATGTCGGGCTTCATAAAGAGGCTGGTCTTGGAGCCCCAGTCGTCGTGGGACAAGATGACATCGGGCTTCAGGTTATCCACCAGCAGCTTGGCGTACTGGAAGCGGTACTCGGCGATGGCGTCCACCAGATCGTGCATATCGTCCGGCTCCAGCAGCAGGTTCACCAGCGTATCCTCAAAGCCCATCAGGTAGTGGCACTGCTCGAAAATGCCGGTGCCCATAAAGCCCATGGTCAGGTACTGGTCGTGGTCGATGGCGGCGGCAGTGGCGATGGCCTCCTCCCAGCCGTCGGAGCAGTTGGCCACCAGGTCCGGTACCTTGACGGTGTCCTGCCAGCAGGTGATGTCCGGGCAGACCTTGTTGCTGTTGGTCACATGGGGCATCGGGCCGGGGGCGTCCTCGGGGAAGAGAATCTCCGTGCCCCACTTGTCGTAGCTGGTGACGCCGCGCTTGCGGTTGCCGCGGGTGTACTTCTGCAGCGGGTCGTTCATCACCGGCACAAAGGCCTCGTACTGGCACAGCAGCCGCTCAGGCTTGCCGTCGCGCTTGAGGGTTTCCAGCAGAATTTCCTTGGGTGTCATCGTACCATACCTCCTGTTTATATGCATTGTTGAAGGCCGTCTTGTCCGGCGGCAGATTCTATTCCGTTTTCTTCCTTTGCACCCAGTATAGCACCTTTCCGCACGGCCTACAATTCTACAATCCGTTCTGCTGCCGCAGGAGATCACTGTACGGAATGTAGGATGCTCTTCCTCCCCGGATATGCTATAATATCTCTGCGAGTTTACACGCCGCTGTCTCCCACCAAGTGAGATCGGCGGCGCACCATTGCACCGACGATGAAAGAAGGAATCCTATGTACGAGGCGTTGTATTCCCCCCTGCCGGACTGTGCCGCCTACGCCGCGCGAATCGGTGTTTCCTGGCCGATTACCCCGGATTTGGCCACACTGGATGAGATTTTATTCCGGAATCAATGTGCCATTCCCTTTGAAAATCTGGAAGCCTACGCGGAGAAGCGCGTCCCCTCGCTGGAGATGTCCGCGCTGTTCGACAAGGTGGTGACGAACCGCCGGGGCGGCTACTGCTTTGAACTCAATGCGCTATTGTGCGCCTTCCTCCAGGGGGCGGGTTACGACGCCTGGTCGGTCTCCTGCCGCATCCTCCGGGGCAAGGACTTTATCCCGCCCATGCTCCACCGGGGCATTCTGGTGCGGCTGGACGGTCAGACCTACTACTGCGACGTGGGCTACGGAGGCCCGCAGCCCGGCGGCGCCGTCCCCCTGGGCGGCCAGCGCACGATCCTCGGTGAGACCTTCCTCATCGAACGCCGGGGCGATGCCTGGTGGGGCCTGGACCGGATCACCAGTCAGGGCGTCCGGGAAAAGGTCTTTGAGTTCTGGGAGTTTCCCCTGCCCGCCTCGTATTTTGTGCCGTATAACTTTTACTGCGCCAGCAGCCCGGAATCCGTCTTCACGCAGAAGCGGATGCTCAACCGCCGCACACCCCAGGGCAGCTTGGCCCTCACCGGCGACGTGCTGACGGAACACCGGGATGGGCAGGTTTTCACCCAGCAGGTGAAGAGCCGCGAGGCGCTGCAAGAGATCGCCGCGTCGCGCTTCGACTTGCCGCTTCCCCTGGAGGCGCTGACCCCCTCTGAATGATGCAACATTTCTGAAGACGCAAAACCGGCGTCGCGGATTGTGTTCCGCGGCGCCGGTTATTTTGTCCTGCCTTTCCCCTGGGCGGGCCAAGCCGCCGGGCCGGTCAATTGCCCTGGGCCTCGGCCCGGCGCAGGAGGTCCTCGATCTGCGCCGGGGAAAAGCCGGCGCCGGAGAGGATTTCCGCCGTGCCGTTCTCCCGGAGCTTGGTGGTGGGTTCCTTTTCAATGGCCCGGAGAATCTCCTCCAGGACGTCGTCCATCTGCGCCCGCTCCTCCTCCAGGAGCATGGGGTAAAAAGAGGGCCGCACGAAGGTCTCATCGATGGGCTGGGCCACGTACCGGGGAAACGCCTTGAAATCCCCGTGTTCCACATAGCCCTCCAGGCCATAGCGGGCCTCATACTGAATCAGGGCCGCCCGCAGGGTGTCCCGCCGGGTCAGTACGGCGGCGTCCGGCGCGCCGTAGAGGAGGTTGGTGGTCTCTCCTGGGTCCTCCAAGAGGTCGAAGAGTTCCTCATCGCCGCCGTAGTAGTGGACGAATTTATACCGCGCATCCCGCAAAGCGCACCAGCGCTTGCTGCCGTGCTGATGCTCGATGTACTGAAAAGCCCGGTTTTTGCGGCCCTGCGCCGTCAGCAGTGACTCTCCCGGCAGATCGTATCGGGCCGGGTAAGAGAGTCCCGCCGCGTCCAGGAATGTGGGCAGCAGATCATTGAGGTCCACCAGCCGCTGATCCACGGTGCCGGGCTTCAGCTGCCCCGGCCAGCGCAGCAAAAGCGGAATCTTACTGGAGGCGTCATAAGGCAGGAATTTCTGGTACGTCCCCAGATCTCCCAGCATCTCGCCGTGGTCGCTGGTGAACACCACCAGGGTGTTCTCCGCCAGGTCCAGCGCCTCCAATTCCGCCAGAATCCGCCCGATCTGCTGGTCGGCAAAGGAGATGGCGCTGGCGTACAGCTCCCGCACCCGCTGGATGGCCGCGGGACTGTGGAGCCGCGGCAGGCCCTTGTTCTCTTCGGCCAGGGCGGAGAGGGGTGTCCTGGTCTCCAGCGGCGGCGGCACCTGCCCGCAGTACAGCTCCGCCCAGCTGTCCGGCACGTCCAGGGGCGGGTGGGGATGGATAAAGCCGGCCCAGAGCAGGAAGGGCTTGCGTCCCCGGGTTCGGCGCAGATAGGCGATGGACTGATCCGCCACCCAGGCCGACCCATGAAGCGCCTCCGGCAGCAGCGAACGCTGCGGCTGCATATAGAGGCAGCCCCGCAGGCCGTGGATGCCGTTATGACCGCCGTAGCCCCGTTCCCGGAGGAACATACTGTACTCGTCCTCCTCCCGGGTCGGCGGGCACTCGTTCATATTGTAAAAGAAGTCGAAGCCCGTGGCGCGCCGCTCCGGCATGAAGTGCATCTTGCCGATGGCGGCGGTCTCGTAGCCATGGTCGTTGAGAATCTGGGCAAAGGTGGGCAGCTCCCAGGGGCAGACATGGGAGCCGTCAAAATAATTGTCGTCAAAGCCGTGGTACCGGGCCGGCAGGCCGGTGATGAGGTTGTGCCGCGCCGGGATGCACACCGGGTTGGGCGAATAGGCGTTGGAGAACCGCACGCCCTCCCGGGCCAGGCGGTCCAGGTTCGGCGTCTTCATAAAGTCCGCGCCGTAGGCGCCCAGGTAGTCCGCGCGCAGCTGATCGCAGGTGATGAGCAGAATGTTGGGCTGGTCGGCAGATTGCTTCATGGCAAGACCTCCTTTACCGACAGTGTACAGGACTTGTCCGCAAAAAGCAAGACGCCGCACCGGGTTCGGTGCGGCGTCCTGTGCAGGTCAGGTTCGAAATCAGCCGTTGCGGGCGGCGATTTCGTTCTGGTACTGGATGACCTTCTCCTTGGTCAGGTTAAAGCCGAAGAGCAGGAACACACCGGCGGCGACCAGGGCGATGGCGGGGATAATCATAAAGGCAATGCAGATGGCATTCTGCAGCTCGGGAGCCACGTTGGCGATGTCCACCTTGTCGGCGTTGTAGCCGACGGCGCCCAGGACGGCAGGGATGACGATGCCGCGGGCCAGGACGCCCAGCTTCAGCGGCACGTTCTGCAGGCCGGAGATCCAGCCGGTGGCGTTCTTGCCGGTCTTCCACTGGGAGAAGACGATGGTGTCGGCGTAGAGGGCGGGAGTCAGGGAGTAGCACACGCCGTAGCCGAACAGGGCCAGGGACATGAGGACCATGACCATGGTGACATTGGTGTAGAGGAACCGGGATGCCACCAGCACCACGGCCATGATGAAGAACATACCGATGGCGGTGTTCCGGGCGGAGAACTTCTTGGCGAAGGTCTTGGCCAGGTAGGAGCCGATGACGCAGCAGATGTTGGTGATCAGAATGTAAAGGGGATATTCCTTGAGCAGGTTTACATCTTTTGCAATGTATTTGAAATAGTAGTAGGCAGCGCCGGCGATGACGAAGTTGAAGAGGAACTTGGCGATGTCGGCCAGCAGCAGGGCGATCAGGGGCCGGTTCTGGAGCAGGGCGCGGATCAGGTCCTTGCCGCCGGTGCGGTCGGCGCTCTTGGCCTTCTGGGCGGACCTGGCCTTCTCCAGCTCGGCGGGATCGACGGTCTCGTAGCCCTCGAACATCTTGAAGTGGGCATAGTAGAGGGCGGCCATGATGGCGCCGAGGATGAAGGCGACCGCGCCGTACTGGTTGACCTCGCCCAGGAGCTTCACGCCGAGGGTGGCCAGCAGGGGGCAGATGTAGGAGAAGACGACCTTGGAGAGATTGGCCCAGGCGCCGCGGGTGGAGGCCAGCTGGGACCGTTCATCCGGCGTCTTGCCGGCCACGGAGATCATGGACACGTTGGCAACATACGGGAAGTTCCAGCAGATATGGCTGGAGACAAAGGCCAATATGATGACGATGGCCGAGACGACCTCGCCGCCGACGCGGATGAACTGGAAGGCGTAGAGGAACGGCACGATCCACGGCAGCATAATCAGCCAGGAGCGGTAGCGGCCCCACTTCTTGGGCTTGACCGAGTTGAGGATCGCGCCATAGATCCAGCTGAGGCAGGCGTCAATGGCGGTGGTCAGGGTGCCGATCAGGCCGGACAGGAACGGTGAAAACTTGGCAAAATCGGTCAGGAAGGACGTGAAATAGTAACTTTCGACGTTACTCATCAGGGTAAAGCCGAAGTCGCCGACGCCGTAAAAATATTTAAGCGCCGTGCTTAATCCCTTTCTCTCTTTCGTGGGCTTACTCATGGTATGCCTCCTAAAATAGTTAGATTTGACGCAGCCCAAACTACCGCATCTTGTCTATTATTATAAGCCCTGGTCAAAAAGAGACAATCCTACACCCAGACGAATTCTGGCAAACATGGATTGAACGGATTGTAGTAGAAATAGTGCAGCAATTCGCCCAAGCTGAATTGGATAATCCGCACAAGCCATTTGCCTTTTACCCGGTAGATATGGTACAATATACCCGGGCAAGCCGCGCCGATGCAGTACACCGTGCCCAGATCACCCCCGATGTAAGGAGGCAATTTCCCATGAGCAGCGCCTATATGGAGCGCCCGCCCCAGCGATACCGGCTGAATATGCAGGTTTTAGCCGACGAATTGGAGGCAAATCACGTTTCCATCCAGTTTTACTGCCGCTCCGAAGAGGCCACCCTCAACGGCGTGCGGTTTTACCATCCCGACGAGCCGCTGTCGCCGTCGTATGTGTACCTTTTGTCCCAGGCGGACCAGGGGCGGGATTTCCGCGCCCGGGAACAGGTGAACTTCGTGGTGCTGGGGGATGTGAGCCTGGATGACTTCTCCTTCACCAGCTCCGTCATTGAAATTCTCTCACCCCTGGAGTCCCGGGAGCTATACAATCTGCTCCAGGATATTTTTGAAAAATACGCCGTCTGGGACGAACAGCTCCAGTGGGCCCTGCAGAGCGAGAAGCCTCTGGAGCAGATGCTGACCGCCAGCCGCGGCATCTTCGAAAACCCCATGTTTATCCACGACACGGATTTCTATGTCCTCTCCTGCCCCCGGTGGGTAGAGGGGATGCTCCAGTGGGAAAAGGAGCCCCGGACCGGACGAGACATGGTGCCGCTGGACCTCATCAATGAATTCAAGATAGACCAGGAATATCTCTCCACGCTTAAGGCCAAACGCGTGACGATGTTCTCCTCGGCGATCCGGGGCTACCGCATCCTCTTTTCCAACCTCTGGAACCAGGACCGCTACGACGGGCGCATCCTGGTGGACGAGCTGGAGCGGCCCTTCCGCAAGAGCGACTACCTTCACCTGGAGCATCTGGCCCGGCTGGTGACGCTGTGCCTCCAGCGGCAGAAGCTCTTCTGGCTCTCCCTGGGCAGCGACATCGACCAGTTTTTCACCCAGATGCTGGAGGGCGAGGGCTATGATCCCCACGCCGTGCAGGACTACCTGCGCTACCTCCAGTGGAACCGGGAGGACAAGTATCTGATTCTGAAGATCGCCCCGGACCGGGAGGACTACAGCGCCATGACCCCCGCCGGCCTCTTCGGCTACATCGAATCGCAAATTCCAGAGAGCCGGGCGCTCTTGTTCCACCAAAATATCGCCGTGATCGTCAACCTCACCGCCGGCGACACCGCCGCCGCCACCGTCTTGAGCAGCCTCGCCTACATCCTCCGGGAGGGCCTCTTTAAAATGGGCGTCAGTACGGAGCTGGGCAGCTTCCTGGACATCCACGACGGCTTTGTCCAGGCCTCCATCGCCCTGGAGTACGGCAAGAAAAGCTCCAGTATGCTGTGGTACTACCACTTTGAAAGCTACGCCCTGCGCTTTTTGCTGGACTGCGCCCGCAAAGAGCTGCATCCCCACCTGCTGGGTTCGGAAAAGCTGCGCAAGCTCAAGGAGTACGACCGGGAGAACAACACCGAGCTATACCACACGCTGGAGGTCTATCTCCGGCTGGAGCGCAACGTGGTGCAGACCTCCAAGGCGCTGTTCATCCACCGCAGCACCCTCTTTTACCGGCTGGCGCGGATTCAGAAGATCGTGGAGCTGAACTTCGAGGATGAACTGGAGCGGCTCTACCTGGAGCTTTCCTACGAGCTGGACCGCCTGAGCGAGACCTGAACGTCCTGCAACGCAAAGCTGCCCGGGGGACAAGGCATTTTCCTTGTCCCCCGGGCAGCTTATTGCTAGGGCAGCACCGCACAATTTGGCAAGAGCATTCGGCCAAAGATTTTGCCTCATACGAAAGTTATAAAAGGGCGGGAATACTGTATGTATTTCCCCCTTTTATAGCTGCACGGATGGGACAAAAGATTGGGCGAAGGCCGCAGACACAATTGTGCGGTGATGCCCTAGTCAATGTGTGCGATGTGGTCAGTCCTCCGCTGCCAGCTCTGCCACGGCCCGGGCGGCGGCGTCCACCTCCGCCTCGGTGGTATACCAGGAGAAGCTGAAGCGCACCGCGCCGCGGGCCTCAGTGCCCAGCGCCTGGTGCATCCGGGGCGCGCAGTGGCCCCCGGCCCGGGTGGCGATGCCGTAGGTTTCGCTGAGGGCGTCGGCTACGGCGGCGGAATCGTAGTCGCGGATGTTCAGCGAGACGATGGCCCCGTGGGGGCCTTCAAAGTCGCCGTAGACCGTGACGCCGGGAATCGCCGCTACGGCCTCGTAAAATCGCCGGGTCAGCGCCGCTTCGTGGGCGGCGATGGCCGCCAGGCCGGTCTCCTCCAGGAAGTCCACAGCGGCGGAGAGGCCCGCGATGCCGTGGCTGTTGAGGGTGCCGGCCTCCAGCCGGGTGGGATACGCCTGGGGCTGGTGGCGATCAAAGGAGTGGACGCCGCTGCCGCCCCGCTGGAAGGGCTTTAGCTCCACGTCCGGCCCCAGCAGCAAACAGCCGGTGCCCTGGGGGCCCAGCATCCCCTTGTGGCCGGTGAAGCAGAGAACGTCGATGCCCATGGCTTCCATGTCGATGGTCTGGGACCCGGCGGTCTGGGACGCGTCCACGAAGAGCCTGAGGCCGTGGGCCCGGGCGAAGGCCTCCATCCGCGTTAAGTCCACCAGGTTGCCGGTGAGGTTGGAGCAGTGGGTCGTCACCACGGCCCGGGTGTTGGGCCGCAGCAGCCGGGGCAGGGCGTCGTAGTCCAGGCGGCCCTGGCGGTCCGCCGGCAGGAAGCTCACTTCCACGCCCCGCTCCTCCTCCAATGCGTAGAGGGGCCGGAGGACGGAGTTATGCTCCAGATCGGTGGAGATCACGTGGTCCCCCGGCGAAAAGGCGCCGAAGAGGGCGATGTTCAGCGCCCCGGTGGCGTTCTGGGTGAAGATCACCCGGCTTGGATCGCCGCAGCCGAAGAGCCGCGCCAGCTTCACCCGGGCGCCGTAGATCTCCCGGGCAGCCCCCAGGGAGGAGCCGTGGGCGCCCCGGGCGGCGTTGCCCAGAGTCTCCATGGCCCGCACTACCGCCGCAATCACCTGGGGCGGCTTTTGAAGCGTAGTGGCGGCATTGTCCAGATAAATCATCTCACACCTCCAAAAGCGCGGCCCCCGACCAGCGGACGCCGGCGGCGTCCAGGGCGGCGAGAACCTGCGCCCGGGCCTCCGGCGGCGCCTTCCACGAGAGGCCGCAGCCGGCGGTGATCTCCCGGGGCACCGGGATCAACCGCCCGGGCAGGCCCATGGCTGTCAGCCGCGCCTCCGCCGCCAGGGCCTGGACTGTCTCGTCAAAGGTGACGATCAGGGAAAGGGTCTTTTTCAGCATGGCTCACGGGCAGACGATGTGGTCCGCCTGGGTCATCTTCTCCACGATGGTGTACATATTGGTGACTTCCCCCACCTGCAGCTGGTCGGTGAGGCCGTAGAAGTTCAGGCAGGTGCCGCAGGTGAAAATCTCCACGCCCATGGCCTGGAGCGTCTTGAGGTCCTCCAGGGACGGCGAGTCGGTACAGGTGATGGCCGCGCCGCCGTTATAGAAGAGGATGGTCCTGGGCAGCTGGTCCTGCTGGCTCAGGGCGTAGAGGAAGCCCTTCATCAGCGCCGCGCCCAGCTCCTCGCTGCCGACACCCATGGTTTTGGAGCGGATCACCACCACGGTGTTCTTCTCCCCGGCGGGTTTGACCGGGCAGACCGTGGGCTCGTCCTGGGCGGGCAGCGCCGCCTCGGGGCCGACGGTCATGGTGACCTGGTACCGCCCCTCCCCCAGCTTTTCGGCCTGGACGCCGTAGCCCTTCTGCCGGGCCATCTTCTGGAGGTTCTGCACGGCGATCTCATTGTCCACCAGCGTCACGACAGTGCCGGCGCCGCCCAGCTCCCGGATGGCGTTTTTAGTTTTGACGACGGGGATGGGGCAGGCGTCCCCCATGGCATTGACTTGAATCATCGGTATTCCTCCTATATTTCCGGTACGACCAGGATTTCCGGGTCGGTTTTTTCTGTGATGCGGCCCACCACGTCCGCCGGCGCCCCGGCGGCCCGGAGCTCCCGGAGCAGCGGCGCGGCCTCCGCCTCCCCTACGGCCACCAGCAGCCCGCCGGAGGTCTGGGGATCGAACAAAAGCTCCTCCATGGCAAATGGTACGCCGTCAAACCGCACGGCCTCACCCACATAATTGCGGTTGCGCTGGGCCGCGGCGGTCAGGAGAAACTCGTCGGCGTGGTGGAGGGCCTCGTCAAAGCGCGGCACGCGGTTTGCGCCGACGACGGCGCTGTAGCGCCCGCCCAGCATCTCGTGGAGGTGGCCCAGGAAGCTGAAGCCCGTAACGTCGGTGCAGGCGTGGATGTCGTAGCCCCTGAGGCACTGGGCGGCGTATTTGTTGAGGGTAGTCATCGAGTCGTAGGCCGCCGCCAGGGCCTCGGCTGAGGCCTCCCCCACCCGGCTGGCGGTGCAGAGAATGCCCACGCCCAGCCGCTTGGTGAGAATCAGCGCGTCCCCCACCCGGGGCGTGTCGTTGCGGTAGATCCTCCGGGGGTCCACCACGCCGGTGACGGAGAGGCCGTATTTGACGTCGCTGTCGGCGATGGAATGGCCCCCGGCCAGGACGCCCCCGGCCTCGATGACCTTCTCGCCGCCGCCGCGCATGATCTCCCCCAGGATGTTGAGGTCCATCCGCTCCGGGAAGCAGACGATATTCAGCGCCGTCTTCACCTCGCCGCCCATGGCGTAGATGTCGCTCATGGCGTTGGTCGCGGCGATCTGCCCAAAGAGGTAGGGGTCCTCCACCATGGGCGGGAAAAAGTCCAGGGTCTGGACAAAGGCGAGGTCGTCGGTCAGGCGGTAGACCGCCGCGTCGTCCCGGCTGTCGTAGCCCACCAGCAGATTGGGGTCCTCGGCCCCCCGGGGAATTTTGGAGAGGACCCGGCTGAGAATTCCGGCCCCCAGCTTGGCGGTGCAGCCGCCGCCTTTACAAAAGAGGATTGGCTCCCCCATCGGTCATGCCTCCCATGCGTTATTCTTTTGCTAGTATAACAAAATTGACGTGAAATTGCAACGGCGGTTCCGTTGACACCGCCGGAATTCCGATGTATAATCGACGAAATCACGGAAGGAGGCTGCTGCTATGATGATCACGGAACGGACCCTGACCCTGCGGGATGGCCGTACGGCGGTACTCCGCAGTCCCCGGGAAGCGGACATTCCCAGTCTGTTGGAGCTGCTGCGGCGCGTTACAGAAGAAACGGATTTTCTCATGCGCTACCCGGAGGAAGCCGGCGAAATTACGCCGGAACAGGAGAAGGCATTCATCGAAGATGTCAATGGGCACGCCCACAACGCCATGGTTCTGTGCGTAGTAGAAGGCCGAGTGGTGGGAAGCTGCTCCATTTCCACCAGTCACCGAATCAAGCTCCGCCACCGGGCCGGGATCGGAATCTCCGTCCTGCGGGACTTCTGGGGCCAGGGCATCGGCACTGCGCTGCTGGAGACGGTCATCGAGGCCGCCCGGCGAAATCCCAACCTCCTGCAGATCGAGCTGGAATTCATCGAGGGCAACCACCGCGCCCGGCGGCTCTATGAAAAGATGGGCTTTCGGATCGTGGGCCTTCACCCCAACGCCATCCAACTCAAGGACGGCACACTGCTCCACGAATATCTGATGGCCCTGCCCCTGTAAAGCACAAGGCCCCGCCGCCCCCCACTGGGGACGGCGGGGCCTTGTCAACGTGTAAAAACCTACGAAAGTGGAAAATAAGCCTCGCAGAGTTTCGCCGCATCTCCGCGCTAAGAGCCGCCGCAAGCGGCGGTTGCGCTCCGAAACGCGCCTGCGGGCGCAGGCAGCGGGGAAATAAAATTGAAATCGCGATTTCCGGCTGTCTGCGCATCGGAAATCGCACTTTACACCCCCAAAGGTTCGACAGCTTTTCGAAGAAAACCGAGAACCTTTGGGGGGTGCTATCCCCTTTGTCAAAAAAGCAACGCTTTTTTGACAGTCTCACCGGGCCGACTGCTTGCGGGAGAGGTCGTTGGTATCGATGGACTTGCGGAAGACCACCAGCCGGTCAAAGAGGTACTCCAGGACAAAGTTGGCCACCATGTTGAGGATCGTCACCACATACTCGTTCCACAGGAGCGTGTCGGCCAGGTAACTGCCGAGGACCGTGGAGACCGGCGTAAACACGCAGTAAAATCCGAAGACCTGGGCCATGGCCTTGGGCACGTTGTTGGCCGACTGGAAGGTATAGCGCCGGTTCAGCGTAAAGTTCCACAGGACCGAGAGGACCAGGGCGATGAGATAGCAGGGCCAATAGCTCCAAGTCGTCAGCTCGTTCAAAAGCGTGAAGGCGACGATTTGGATGACCCCGGCGGAGATGGAAAAGGCCAGGAATTTCAGGGAGCGGATCAGCTCTTTTTTTGACATAGTGCTTCCTCCTTGGCGCCCAGGCCGTTTATGAGCCGAAAGCTCTTCCGGTTGTCCCGGTACAGGCGCTTGAACGCGGCGTAGTAGGGCGCATAGGCCCGGAATTTGGCCGGGTCAGGCTGATAGCGGGTCGAAACGGGGATAAACTCCCCCACGGCGTCCAGGCTTGGGATCAGCCCCAGGCCCACGGCGATGACTGCCGCCGCGCCCACGGCGCCGACGTTCTGGGGACTCTCCACCACCTCCACCCGGCGGCCGGTGATGTCCGCCAGGCGCTGGCAGGTGACGTCCGACAGCGCGCCGCCGCCGACAAACCGCACCGGGTCGGAGGTGCGCAGCTTCTTCTCCTGGCACTCCAGCATCCACCTTAGGTGATAGCACGTCCCCTCCAGGACGGCGTTGATGAGTTCGGTCTTCCCGGTCTCCAGCCGGATGTTGAAAAACATCCCGGCGGCGTTGGGGTCCTCAAAGGGGCAGCGGTTGCCGTGGAGCCAGGGGGTGAAAATCACGCCGCCGCTGCCGGGCGGCACGTCCCGGACCGTCTCAGTCATATAGTCGTAGAGGCTGGTGTAAACTGCCTCCTGGCTCTCGGCCACGTCCTGCTTGCTGAGGTAGATGCCGATTTCGTCCAGAGCCAGGTGGTCCTTGACCCACTCCAGGCACTTTCCTGCCGTCTCCATCTCGGCGAAATAGTTGAACCGGCCCGGCTGCGCGCCGACGATGGCGGCGATCATGGCCGTGACGTCTACCATCTGCCGGTCCGTCACGGTGATGACCCAGCCGGAGGTGCCGCAGTAGATGTGGGTGTCCCCCACCCGGGTCGCCCCGGCGCCGACGCCGATGAGCGTGGCGTCGCCTCCGCCGCCGAAGACCGGCGTGCCGGGACAGAGGCCCAGGTCTGCCGCCGCCCGCGCCGTCAGGCCCCCCGCAGCGTCGGTGGCCTCGCAGATGCGCGGCAGGTGCGCGGGGTTTACGCCGAACATCCGCGTGAGCGTCTCACTCCAACCCTGGTGGCCGGGGCGGGTGTCGTAGAGGAAGGTGGCGTAGGCGCTGTCCCGGGTCATCACGGCCTCGCCGGTGCAGCGGAGGATCAGATACTCCTTCACGTCCAGCCACTTCCACACCCGGCGGAAGTTCTCCGGCTCGTGGGCCTCCACCCACTTGTACTTCCACAGTGGGTCCTTGACGCTGCTGGACACCGCGCCGGTCAGCCGCAGGCTGGTGATAAGCTTGCCCACATTGGCCCCGGCGATCTGGAGGCCATGGGCGATGCCGGCCTTCAGCTCCGCCTTGGCCCGCTGGTCCATGTAGCTCATGGGGTTTCGCACCGGCACGCCGTCCTGGTCCACCAGCACCAGCCCCTGCATCTGGGAGCAGAAGGAAATGCCGGCCACCTGCTCCGGTGTCACCGGCCCGTCCTTTAGAACCTGGCGGGTGGTGGCGGCCATGGCGGCCCACCACGCCTCGGCATCCTGCTCCGCCCCGCCGTCGGGGAGGATCGTCAGGCCGTAGCCCTGCTGGGCGCTCTTCAAAAGGGAAATGGTCTTGTCCACGGAAAAGAGACAGGTTTTCACGCCGGTGGTGCCGACGTCATAGGCAATCACATACGTCATGGGGCTTCTCTCCTTCTTCCCGGTGGGAAATGGCGGCACGCTCCAGGGTGAAGGCAGACTCCAGGAATTTTAATAGCTCCGTCTCCACCAGGGCGTCATCCCCGGCATCCGCGCCGCAGTATAGGGCAAACCGCGCCCGGTAATAGTCGCAGCAATGGGAAAATTGCAGCATCATCAGGAGATTATCGAAGAAAAAGGCAAAAAAACGTGGGTCCATGTCCCGCCTCAGATCCCCCGCGGCCTGGGCCCGGGCGATGTAGGCGGTGTAGAGCCGGGCCGTCAGGCCCTCCACCTCTTCGGCCAGGCGGCGGGCCGCCGGGCCGCTGGAGGCCGTCAGCTGGTGGTAAAGCCGGATGTGGTTGGGATGCGCCCGGGAAAAGGCCTGGAGCCCCCGGATGATCCCGGCGGCGTACTGGAGGAGCTTGTCCTCCCGGGCCGTCACCGTCTGCAGGAGCGCCTCCAGCGACTGGAGGCTGTGGCCCAGGCAGGCGTTGAAGAAGTCCTCCTTGTCGGCGTAATACTTATAGAGGACGCCCACGCTGATCCCCGCCGCCCGGGCGATCTCCTGCATGCTGGCTCCGTGGAACCCTCGCTGGGCAAAGGCGTCGATGCCCGCTTCGAGGATTTCCGCCCGCTGGTCGTCGGTCAGCTTCTTCATGGGCGGGCGTCCTTGCGCTTGGCGTAGCGGGTCACGTAGATGAAGCGCATCAGCCAGGCGTCCCGCCGGTCCAGGGCGCTGCACCCCGGCGTCACAGCGCCGTAGCGCCAGGCCTTGGCGCCCTTTTCCAGCAGCATGGCCACGGTTCTGGCCTCCTCCAGTGTCTTGCCGGTACAGATGGCCCCCAGGCCCCGCAGCAGCACCGCGTTGCCGGCCACCAGTCCGGCGGCGGCCCGGCGGGCGCTGGGCTCCACCGCGAGAATCTCAGCCCCGGCGATCTGGGCCAGGTCGTCCAACATGGGCCGGAGTGTCCTGGCCGCCCGGCTAACGGCCACCACATCCTCCGCCCGGCAGTGGACGACGGCTCTGGCGCCGGTCAGACGGTAGATGGCGCCGTGGAGCGCCGCCGCGCCCCGGAGCCGCGGATCGCCGGGATGATAGGTGCTGACCTGACCCCGGCGCTCCAAGGTGAAGGTCGCGCCGCAGCGCGTACTCTCCCCCAGCTCCGGCACCGCGGGGGCGGCAGCCGGCGGCAGCGCCGCGGCCACCTGTGCGCCGCAGACCGCCTCCAGGGCCTCGGCCACGGCGAAGGCTTGGTCCATGTCCCGGCCCAGGCACAGCGCCCCGTGGCTCTTTAAAAGGAAGGCCTGGCTTTTGGGGTGGGCCGCCGCCTGCTCCTTCACCGCCCGTCGAAGGGTATCGGTGGAGGGCAGGCCGTAGGCGGCGCAGGGCACGTAGCCGCCCAGCAGCGGGTGGTCTGTCACAAATCCCCGACCCTGGACACTGCGGATGCTGGCCATCTCCTGGTGGGTGTGGATGACGAAGCCCACCTGGGGCCGGAGCCGGTAGGCGTCGGCGTGGATGCCCTTCTCGCTGGAGGGCTTCCCGCTGCCCAGGGCGCTCTTATCCCGCAGGTCCACCAGCACCAGGTCCTCCGGGCGAAGGGTGTCGTAGCCGCGGCCGCTGGGGGTGATGACGAAGTGAGTCTCAGACACCCGGGCGCTGACGTTGCCCCAGGTGCGCTCCACCAGGCCCCGGGCCAGGAGCCGGCGCCCAGCCTCCACCACGGCCCGGCGGGCCGCTGCCTCGGCGGGGCGCATCTCAGACCTCCAGCGGGCCGCAGTTGGCAAAGACCCGCTCGAACCGGCTGAGGACGTCGTCGATCATCTCCTCGGTGTAGGCCGCGCTGGTGTAGAGCCGGGAGCCGGCCAGGGTGACAATGCCCTCGGCCATATAGGCCGCGCCCATATGCTCCATCTCCTTCTGGCGGATGCCCGTCTCCTTGAGAATCTGCGGGATGGTCCAGGGCTTCTTCCAGTTGATGGCGAAGTGCATGGTGCCCACGCTGTCGAGGTGGCAGATGGAGCCCTGGTTGAAGGCCACAAAGGGCAGCTTGTACTGCTGAATGAGCTTCTGGAGGCCCTGAGTCAGACGGTCGCCCATGCGCCCGGCCACCTCACAGGCGTTGGTGCGCTCAATTTCGCACAGGGCGTAGTAGCCCGCCACGCAGGAAATGGGCGTGGCCGCCATAGTGCCGCCGCACATGGCCTTGGGCACCTTCTTGCCGGAGGAGTCGAGGCCAGCGCCCAAGTGGGCCATGCAGTCGGCGTGGCCGCCGATGCCGCCGGCGCCGGGGTAGCCGCCGGCGATGATCTTGCCGAAGATGGTGAGGTCCGGGTCCACACCGAAGAAGCCCTGGGCGCCGCTGAGGCCGATGCGGAAGCCCGTGACCACCTCGTCGAAGACCACCAGAGCGCCGTAATCCCGGGCCAGCTTGGCCGCGCCCCGGACAAACTCCCGACTCACCGGCCGGGTGCCGCTCTCAGGGCCCACCGGCTCCAGGAAGACGGCTGCGGTGCCGCCGTTGAGGCGGTTGGCCTTGAGCTTGCGCTCCAAATCCTCCAGGTCGCCGGGGAAGAACTCCTGGGTGTGCTGGAAGACGAAGCCCGGCACGCCCTTGGACAGGAGGCCCTTGGTGCCCGGCACGCGGATGCCGTAGGCCAGCTGGTCCGACCAACCGTGGTACGCCCCGCCCATTTTGAGGATGTTCTTGTGGCCGGTCTTCAAGCGAGCAATGCGCACGGCGCACATACACGCCTCGGTGCCGGAGCCCAGCATCCGGAACATCTCCACCGAGGGCACCAGGTCGGAGATCTTCTTGGCCAGCTTGTACTCATACTCGTGGAACAGGCCCGTGGAGGGGCCGCAGGTGTTGAGCAGCTCGATGACCGGCTCGCGCACCGCGGGCACGTTGCTGCCCAAAATCGTCGGCCCGCCAGCCTGGAGCAGGTCGTAATACCAGTTACCGTCCAGGTCATAGAGTTTGGCCCCCTCGGCCTTGGTGATGACGATGGGGAAGGGATAGTTGAAAGCGAGGTTGTGCTGCACGCCGCCAGGGATCACGCCCTTGGCCTGGGCGATCATGGCCTTGGACTGGGGGCACTTGGCCTCGAAATAGTCCTGCACATACGCCCGCAGCTGCTTGCGGCGGATGGAGTAGACCGGTTTTTGAATGAGTTCGTCCAGCCGCCGCGTCACCGCGGCCGCATCCAGATATTCGTCGATTGCAAATCCGTTGTACGCCATGAAAATACCTCCGTTCCCACGGGAAAAATGGTGTGAATATTAGTTCACATTGCACAATTCCAGGGTACCACAGCGCCCGGATACTGTCAACCTTTTCCTGGGAAATTCTACAGAGTTTTCGCATCAGGCGTTTTTCTCAGCGAAATGCCTGTGAGGCAAAACGCTTCCCCTGCAAACCAAAAAAACGGCTGTGCGCCGCTACCGCCGGGACAAAATCTCCGTCTATATAGGCGAGAATTCTCAAATCAGACCAAAGGAGGCAGACATGGCAACCGATCAAGAACTGCTCTCCGCCCTGCGGACGGGGAAGCCCCAGGGGCTGGAGGCCGCCATCGGGCAGTACAGCGCCTATGTGGCCGCCGTCATCGACTACCAGCTGGGCGACCTGGGGAGCAAAGCCGACGTGGAGGAGCTCTCCGCCGACGTATTCTACACCCTCTGGCAGTGGCGCAATCGTCTGAAAACCGACCATTTGCGGGGCTGGCTGGGGACGACGGCCCGGAACCTCGCCCGGGACTTTCTCCGAAAAAAGCGGCTCTCCACCGTGGCGGCGGAGGACTATCTCACCGTCTGCGACGCCCAGGCCCAGACCCTGCTGGAGCGGGCGGAGCGCACCGAGCTGGTGCGCCGGGCGCTGGACGACCTGGAGCCGGAGAACCGGGAGATCTTCCTCCGGTATTACTTTTATAACCAGCCCCTCGCCGAGATCGGCGAGGCCGCCGGGCTCAGCCAGGCCGCCGTCAAGAGCCGGCTGCAGCGCGGGCGGAAAAAGCTCAAGGAAATTTTGACGCAAGGAGGTTATCTCTGTGAAGATTGAACTGCAAGAGCTGCTCCGGGACTATGAGGAAACGGAGCTGCCGCTGACGCCCCGCCGGAGCGTCTCCCCCGAGGCCATCAGCCGCCGTGTGCAGGAGAAGCTGGACGACGAGCCCCGCAGCCGCTTCCCGGCCCGGAAGGCTCTGCTGGCCCTGGCCGCCTGCCTGGTGCTGGCCGGCAGCGCCTTTGCCTTCGCGCAGTACCGCGCCTCCCAGGTGAAGACCATCACCGCTGAGGACATCGAGACCTACGAAATGGCGGATTACTTTGAAGCCAACACGCTCTACACCGTTACCCCGGAGGCGGACGCGGCTGCGGAGGCAGACGTCCCCCACATCCTGGGCGTTCGGCCCGGCTACCTGCCCGACGAAGTCTGCGAAAAGGAAAGCTCCCTGCTGCGCCCCAAACTCGCTTACTGGGAGCAGGAGTACGGCCTCTCGCTGTTGGACAACACCCCCCTCTCCGAGGAGGAGCTGGAGAATACCTACACCCATATCTGCACCGGCCCGGTAGGTCAGGGCGTCAAAGACTGGTGGACCGTTGTCGTGGACATCTACTCCGCGGAGGACCTCCAGGACAAGGCCGTCATCGTCAACGGCGAAAACACCTCCCAGGAGGAGGGTACCTTCCTGGACATGGAGGCCACCTGGCTCACCCAGGAATTTGACGGTCTCACCACCTACAATCTCATTCTCTACCACCCGGCGTACCAGTGCGTGATCCTCCTGGGCGGCGTTTCCGCCGACGGCCACATCGATTTCAGCGTACTGGAGGAGATTGCCGCCGGTCTGGAGATCGTGGACACCGGCCTCCCCGCCGGAGACTACACCGATTCAGACTGGACGCTGTTCTCGGTGGCTCGGGGCTGAGTTTTTCAGGCAGCGAAAATAGCAGCCAAAAGGGCCGCTTCCGTGGGGAAGCGGCCCTTTTGGCGCTTTACGGACGGATGACGTCCCAGTTTTTCACGAAGTACTCCACACCGGAGTAGAGCGTCGTCACGGTGATCACCGCGGTGACTGCCCAGTCCAGCCACAGCAGCGGAAAGGCCATCATCAGGCACAGCCCCACCATGGTGGAGAAGGTCTTGAACTTGCCGCTCCAGCCGGCGGCGATGACCCGCCCGTTGCCCACGGCCACCAGCCGCAGGCCCGTCACGGCAAATTCCCGGGCCAGGACGATCATCACGGCCCAGGAGGGCATCCGGCCCCACTCCACGAAAATCAGCATACAGGCCGTCACCAGCAGCTTGTCGGCCAGGGGGTCCAGGAACTTTCCAAAGTCGCTGACCTGGTTGTAGTGCCGGGCCACGTAGCCGTCCATAAAGTCGGTGACGCTGGCCAGGATAAACACCGCCAGGGCCGCCCAGCGGTAGCCCAGCAGCAGCAGCACCATAAAAATCGGGATCATTGCCACCCGCACCAGGGTGATTTTACTGGCAGTCGTCATGCTTCCTCTTCCTCCAATTCTCCAATCAGCTCGCCGTCGTAGACGTCCGTCACGGTGACGCGCACAAATTCGCCGGGCCGCACCGTCCGCTCCGCGGCGAACCAGACCTTGCCGTCAATGTCGGGGCTGTCGGCGTAGGTGCGGCCATAGTAGGCCTCCTCTTCGTCGTCATAGCCCTCGCAGAGGACCTCCAGGGTCTGGCCCATCAGGCCCTCATAGTATTCGTCCATGATCCGGGACTGGATTTCTGCGATTTTCTCCGCCCGCGCCTGGGCCACCTCCGCAGGCGGGTATTCCATCATGGCCGCCGGGGTGCCCTCCTCCGGGGAGAAGGCAAAGGCGCCCACCCGCTCCAGCTTCATCTCCCGCAGCCACTGGCAGAGCTCCTCGAACTCCGCCTCGCCCTCGCCGGGCAGGCCCGCGATCAGGCTGGTGCGGATCACCAGGCCGGGAATCCGCGCCCGGAGCTTGCGGAACATCTCCGTCAAGAAGGCCTTGTCGCCCCGCCGATTCATCTTTTTGAGGATGGTATCGTTGACGTGCTGGATGGGGATGTCCAGGTATTTGACGATTTTAGGCTCGGAGGCGATGACATCGATCATCTCCTCGGTGATCTGGTCGGGATAGAGGTAGTGCAGGCGCACCCAGTGGACGCCCTCGATGGCGCACAGGCCCCGCAGCAGCTGCGGCAGCAGGTGGTCGTGGCCGGGAAGGTCCAAGCCGTAGCGGCTGATGTCCTGGGCCACCACGATCAGCTCCTTGACGCCGTCGGCGGCCAGCTGCCGCGCTTCATAGAGGACGTCGTCCAGCTCCCGGCTGCGGTAGCGGCCCCGGAGGGACGGGATGACGCAGTAGGCGCAGTGGTTGTCGCAGCCCTCGGCGATCTTTAAGTAAGCGTAGTAGTCGGGGCTGGTCAGAACCCGGGGCGTCTCGTCCAGCGGCGCGTCGATGTCGCCAAAGGATTGGACTGTGTTTCCAGCCAGGGTCTTCTCCACGGCGGAGACGATCTCATTATAACTGCCGGTGCCCAGGATGCCGTCCACCTCGGGCAACTCGGTGAGGATTTCCCCCTGGTACCGCTGGGACAGGCAGCCCGTCACCAGGATTTTGCCCAGCCGCCCCTCGGCCTTCAGCTGCGCCAGGGCCAGGATATGGTCGATGGCCTCGGCCTTGGCGCTCTCGATAAAGCCGCAGGTGTTGACGATGGCCAGGTCGCAGCCTGCCGGATCGCCGGAAATTTCAAAGCCCGCCTCCTGCAGCAGATAGAGCATCTGCTCGGCGTTGACCTGATTTTTGGCACAGCCCAAGCTGACCATGCCGATTTTCTCTCTCATATCGGTTCCTCCCTGCGCCCGCAGGGCGCAACTTTTCACTTTTCACGCTTCACTTTTCACTTACGGCTCGGTGCGTTTGCCGCAGGCGCGCAAGACACGCGGGTCGGCGGGCGGCTGATAGCCGCCCCTACAGGGTTGGCGCGGTTGCCGCTGGCACTCCGTAGGGGCCGATGCCCACATCGGCCCGAACCTGCCGCAGGGTCTCACCACCGCAGACGTTCTGGCAATGCTGCCAAGCGGACGCGCGATGCGCGCCCCTACGGCAACGTCGCACCCCGGCGCATATGCCGCAGGCGTGCGGAGATCGTCAGCCAGGCGGGCGGCTGATAGCCGCCCCCTACGGCCAAACCAGGAGCGGGAGCGTAGGAGCAGGCTTTATGCCCGCCCGTGCCGCACCGCCGGGTCGGATGCCCCCGTCGAACGATGCCGGCCCCGACGTCTGAGCGGACAGGCTCCCTTGTGCAAAGGGAGCTGGCTCGCGAAGCGAGACTGAGGGATTGTAGTCCTCCGGTCCCGCAGCCTCTGATCCCCTCCGGCGCTTCGCCATGCCCCCGGGTTGCCGCTAAGCCTTCCCGACCCGCATTGCGGTCCGCCAAGGCAAGCGGCTGCCCAACCGCTGCGGTCGCTTCTTCCGCCACGGGCGGCGCTCCCTTGCGGGCCTCCCCTTGGGCACCAAGGAGAGGCTTTGGCTTGCGTTGCCGCAGGCGCTCAATCTTCGAAGTCCCCTTCCAGGGACAGGTTGTAGCGCTGCAGGCCTGCGCGGATATCCTGATAGCTGTGGCCCCGGCGCAGCAGCGCGTCCACGGCCCGCTTGATCTCCTTTTCCTCCGGCTCTGTGCCGCCGAAGCGCCGCTCCAAAAAGCGGTCGATGGCCTCGTCCATCTCCGGCACCAGGGCCAGGGCCTGGTCCCAGTACTCCTTGGGGATGGACTTTTCGTAGAGGATCTGCCGGATTCGGGCCTTGCCGTAGCCCTTGGCCACGGCGGAACGGACCAGCTCCTGGGCCGTCCTGGCGTCGTCCAGCAGCTTCAAGTCGCTCAGCCAGTCCACGGCGGCCTGGGCGTCCGCCGCATTCTCCCCTTTTTGCACCAGCCGCCGCTCCAGCTCCCGGCGGGAGTGGCCGGCGGCGGAGATCATCCGCACCGCCCGGGCCTTGGCCGAGGCGCGGCCTACGGCCTCCAGCAGCGCCTGATGCTCTGCCTCACTCAGCGCCTGTCCGGTGAACAGGCCTTGCTCCGCCGCCACATAGTCCTGGGTTTTCAGCGTTGTGCCGTCGGAGAAGTGGATGGCCACCCAGTGGGGCCGCCGGGCCAGGGGCTCCAGCTTCTCAATCGTCATCGTTGAAGTCGTCGGCCTGGACGCTCACGGCCTTGGCCTCTGCCCGCGGCTCGGCGGCGCGGGTCTTGCGCCCGGTGAGCTTGGTGAGGTTGGCGCGAATCTCCGCCTCCACCTGGTCCGCGATCTCGGGGTTATTCATCAGATAGGCCTTGACGCTGTCGCGGCCCTGGCCGATGCGCTCGTCGCCCATGGAGAACCAGCTGCCGCTCTTCTGGATGATATCCAGCTGCACGGCCAGATCCACCATCTCGCCCCACTTGGAGATGCCCTCGCCGTACATGATATCGAAGACGGCCTCCTTGAAGGGCGGGGCCACCTTGTTCTTGACGATCTTGGCACGGGTGCGGTTGCCGATGATCTCGGTGCCGTTCTTGATGGCCTCGATCCGGCGCACGTCGATGCGCACCGAGGCGTAGAACTTCAGTGCGTTGCCGCCGGTGGTGGTCTCAGGGTTTCCGTACATGACGCCGATCTTCATACGCAGCTGGTTGATGAAGATGACCACGCAGTTGGTCTTGGAAATGCTGCCGGCCAGCTTCCGCAATGCCTGGGACATCAGCCGGGCCTGGAGACCCACGAAGGTGTCGCCCATTTCGCCCTCGATCTCCTGCCGGGGCGTCAGCGCGGCGACGGAGTCCACCACCACCACGTCCACGGCGCCGGAGCGGACCAGGGCGTCGGTGATTTCCAGGGCCTGCTCGCCGGTGTCAGGCTGGGAGACCAGCATACTGTCAATGTCCACGCCGATGGCCGCAGCATAGTCCGGGTCCAGGGCATGTTCAGCGTCCACGAAGGCCACCTCGCCGCCGCGTTTCTGGGCCTGGGCCACGATATGGAGGGCCAGGGTGGTCTTACCGGAGGACTCAGGGCCGTAGATCTCGATGATCCGCCCCTTGGGCACGCCGCCGATGCCCAGCGCAGCGTCCAGCGCCAGGGAGCCGGTGGGGATGGCATCCACCTGCATTTCCGGCTTGTCGCCCAGGCGCATCACAGTGCCCTTGCCGAAGTTCTTCTCGATCTGGGCGATGGCCGTCTCCAGGGCCTTCTTCTTGTCGCTCGCCGGAGCGGCGCTGTCAAATCCGGGCTTTTTCTTCTCCATGTCAATCCCTTTCTTTCTTTTGTGCCAGAATGGCCCGGGTGATGTCCCCGGCGTCCTTCTTCAGTGCGAGAATGTCGTAGTCCCAGGCCTCCAAAATCCAGGAGACCGCGTCCTCCTGGCCCATGCCGAACTCCAGGGCCAGATAGCCGCCGGGCTTGATGGCCGGTGTGAAGTTCTTGGCGATGGCCCGGTAAAAGTCCAGCCCGTCGGGGCCGCCGTCCAGGGCCATGGCCGGCTCAAAGTCCCGGACGGACCGGGGCAGCGCCGCCATCTCCGCCGCCGTCACATAGGGCGGGTTGGAGATCAAAACGTCGAACTGGCCGAGAAACCGGCTGGCGGGCACCATGGCGTCCGCCGTCAGGCAGGAGACCCGGGCCGTCAGGTGCTGGTCCACAGTGTTCTTTTTGGCGATTTTCAGCGCCCCCGGCGAGAGGTCTGCCAGCGTCACCCGGGCGGTTTTGATCCGGGCGGCCAGCGTCAGGCCGATGCAGCCGGAGCCGGTGCAGAGGTCGAGGATGCGGGGGTTTTGCGGCAGCAGGTGGCGCCGCTCCAGAATGAGGTCCACCACGGCCATGGTGTCGTCCCGGGGGATCAGCACCTCCGGCGTCACCGTATAGGTCTGGCCATAGAAATCCCACTGGCCCAGGATATAGGCCAGGGGTTCTCCAGTCAAAATGCGCTCTGCCAAGGCCTGATACTGCTCGGCCAGCTCCTCCGGCAGGAAGAGATTCTGCATGGCCAGCAGCTGGGCCGTGTCCTTGCCGGTGAGGTAGGTCATCAGCGCCCGGGCGGTGAAATCGGCCCGGGGACCCTCCTCGGCCTCCAGGGCCCGGGCCGTCTGGCGCATTAGGGCGCCGTAGGTCGTCACCATTGATCGGTCCCCGCTTTCTCGGGGATCACTTCCTCCAGCGCCCGGATGGCTACCTCGATCATGGAGTCGTCTGGCTCGTTGGTGGTGAAATTCTGCATCCACTGGCCCGGCGCCGTGAGGATGCGCGTGAACCAGTTGTCGTACCGGCCCACCAGGCGGTTGAACTCATAGCTCACTGCCACGATCACCGGCAGCATCAAAAGGTGCAGTCCCATCCGAAGCCAGGTGTTCTCCACCCGGATGAAGCAGCCGCAGAGGATGCTAATGCAGATGACCACCAGCAAAAAGCTGGTGCCGCAGCGGGGGTGCTTGCGGGTCATGGGCCGGACGTTTTCCACCGTCAGCGGCAGCTGCGCCTCGTAGCAGCGGATGGTCTTATGTTCGGCGCCGTGGTAGGAGAACACGCGGCGCATATCCTTCATCCGGGAAACCAGGATCATGTACCCCATGAAGAGGGCAATCTTCAAAAAGCCCTCCAGCAGGTTCCGGGCCAGGTAATTGGTGCGCACGCCGGGCAAAAGGCCCGAGAGGAAGGTGGGCAGCAGAATGAACAGGCCCACCGAAAAGGCCACGCCCAGCAGCACCGCCAGGTAGATCACGGCCTTTTCCATCTTTTCAGAGCCGATCTTTTTCTCCAGCCACTGGTCGAATTTGGAGGGCTCCGCCTCCTCCTCGGGGAAGAACTCCGCCGAGTACATCAGCGCCTTGACGCCGCTCACCATACTGGCGCCAAAGTTGACCACGCCGCGAATCAGCGGCCAGCCCAGAATGGGATAGCGCTCCTTCAGGGGGTTCAGGCGCTGGGTCTTGACCACCAGGCCCTCCGGGCCCCGGACGACGATGGACTTCTTCTCCGGGCCCTGCATCAAAATGCCTTCAATCAGGGCCTGGCCGCCGATCATCGTTTTGAATTTTTCTTGGTTATTTGTCTCTTGTTTCATGGTTGCCTCTATTCTTCCCCCGTCGGGAGGGAAATGGTCACTAGGGTGCCGCCGCCGGGGGCGTTTTCCAGCGTCAAGGTACCGCCGTGCATGGTGACGATCTCCTCGCACACCGCCAGGCCGATGCCGTTGCCCCGGGCCTTGGAGCTGCCCTTATAAAACTTCATCTTCACGTGGGGCAGCTCATCCTCGGGGATGCCGGGTCCGAAGTCCCGAATCCGCACCACCACATTGCCCGCCTCGTGGTGGATGGAGGCGGTGATCTTCTTTCCTTCGCCGCCGTGCTTGGCGGCGTTGTCCAGGATATTCAGGAATACCTGCCGCATCCGGGAGACATCGCAGGGAATCTCGGGGATGTCTTCGTCGTTCTCCTCGTACTCCAGCGCGATGCCCTCCTGCTGGAGGCGGCTGCCGTACATAAACACGGTGTCCTCAAACTCGGACCGGAGGTCCGCCTCTGCCATATTGAGGGTGAAGCGGCCGTCCTGCATCCGGGTGAACTCCAAAAGCTCCTCCACCATGGAGGTGAGGCGCCGGGCCTCCCGGAGAATAATGACCATGCCGCGGCGGGTCTCCACCGGATCGATCTGGTCGGCGGAGAGGATGGTCTCGCCCCAGCCGGTGATGGCCGTCAGCGGGGTGCGCAGCTCATGGGACACCGAGGAGATGAACTCGCTCTGCATCTTCTCCGACTGGGCGATCTTGGCGGACATATCGTTGATGGTCTCGGCCAGCTCGCCGATCTCGTCGTCCTGGTGCTTTTGGATTCGGGCACCGTAGGAGCCGGCGGCAATGCGCTTGGCCGTGGCGGTGATCTCCGACACCGGCACCAGAATGGAGCGGATGAAGAAGCGGCTGGAGTAAAGCACGAAGGCGATGAAAAGCGCCCCCACCAGCAGCGCCAGGCCCACAGCCATGGCGATCTGCCGATCTACATTTTTGAGGCTGGTGACAAAGCGCAGCACGCCGATGACCTCGCCGTTGACGTAGATCATCGGGCTGGAGACCGCCATGATACGCTCACCGGTGCTGGGGTTTCGCCCCTGGAACACCTCGGTGTCCCGGTTGGCGATGGCCTGGGCCACGTCGGACGTGCGGGGCGACTCTCCGGCCCACTGGCCGTAGGAGGAGGCGACGATCTTGCCGCTGGTGGAGATGAATTGCAGCTCCAGGGTGTTTTTCTCCTCAAAGGTCTGGGCGAAGCGGATGCAGGACTGGTAGTACTCGTTGTAGCTCTGGCTGAGATAGTTTCCAAAGAAGTCGGTGGTGGTTTTTGCCTTTTCCTCCAAGCCCACCCGGAGATTGGAGTAGCAATAGATGGAAAAGGACACCGAAAAAATCACCACGGACAAAACCACCAGGGCAATCATCAAAATCACATTGTTAAATATCCACCGGCGCTCGATCCCGGTAAATTTTTTAAAGGTCTTCAGGCCGGTTCACATCCTCTCAAAATGCCGGACAGGCAGGGGTGGCCGATGATAAGGCGGTCATGACGGGGCGGCAGGATACACCGATTCACGCTTCCCTATTCACGCGTCACTTACTCCCCCAGTTCATTTGCCGCAGGCGCTCTGGCGGCGCGGGCTAGCGGACGCGCGATGCGCGCCCCTACGAGGGAATTGCAGGTTATCATGTTGCCGCAGTCCTTCCGTAGGGGCCGATGCCCACATCGGCCCAAACCCGCCGCAGGCGGGTCTCATCGCCGCAGGCGCTCTGACGACGCGGACCAGGCGGGCGGCTGATAGCCGCCCCTACGTGGTTTGCGTTCGTCACGGGTGCGGCGGGATGCGCAGGTGGGCGGGCCGATGTGGGCATCGGCCCCTACGAGGTTTGCTTTCAGCGCACCTATTCCCTCTTCTCCCTTCTCTGCCCTTTACGCGCCCCACTTGTAGCCGAAGCCCCAGACGGTGGTAATGTAGGTGGGGTTGGCGGTGTCATCCTCGATCTTAATCCGCAGACGGCGGATATTCACGTCCACGATCTTCAGCTCGCCGTCGTAGTCCCGACCCCAGACCGCCGCCAGGATGTCCTCCCGGGAGAGGGCCCGGCCCGGGTTCTGCATAAAGAGCTTCATGATGGAGTACTCCACCTGGGTCAGCTTGATGCGGCGGCCCGCCTTGTCCAGGGTGCGGTTCCGGGTGTTGAGGACGAAGGGCCCCTGGCTCAGCTCCACGGCATCGGGGGCGGCGTCGCCGCCCACCCGGCGGTACAAAGCGTCGATCCGAGCCGTCAGCTCCGCCGGGGAGAAGGGCTTGGTAATATAGTCATCGGCGCCGGTCATCAGGCCCGTCACCTTGTCCATTTCCTGGCTGCGGGCGGTGAGCATGATGATGCCGATCTGTTTGTCGGTGGCGCGGATATTGCGGCAGACCTCAAAGCCGTCGATGTCCGGGAGCATGATGTCCAAAATGGCCACGCCCACGTCGGGGTTGTTCTTCAGCTGCTCCAGGGCCTCCATGCCGGTGCCGGCCTCGATGGCCTCGTAGCCGGCGCGCTTGAGGTTGATGACCACAAAGCTGCGGATGCTGACTTCGTCCTCCAGGATCAATACTTTCTTCATGGCTAAACTCCTTTTGTTGGACTCGAAATAAGGCGCGGCGGCGGAACCGGGCGGGATATCACGTCTCGCCGGAGTTCCAGTCCGTCTGAATCAAATGGAACATCGCCTGGAGCGTCTCCTGGGTGAGGTCTCCGGCCAGGGAGCTCTTGCCCAGGCTGGCAGCATAGGCAACCTCGCCCTTCTCTGCCAGCAGGAACCGTCCCTGGCTCTGGGCCTGGTCCAAGCGGTCGTCGCCGGTGATGATGTAAATGCTCAAAATCTCCTCGGGCGTGGCGTTCCGGCCACTCCAGCGGGAGAAGGTGTAGCACACCGTGCCGGTGGAGGGGGAGCTCCGAGAGACCGTCAGCTGATTGACCCATTGCTCCGGGATGGTCAGAAACCAGCCGCTGGTAGGGTTATAAAAGGTGGTCAGCTTCTTCACCCGGGTACCGCTGGTTTGAAGACCGTACCACTCCACCAGCCAGTAAGTCTCCTCGCCGGCAGTGGCGCTGGGCAGGGCCACCAGGGTGGGCAGCTCCACCAGGCCGTCCTCGTCGATGTCCGTGGCGTAGATCTGGAGGCTGCGCACCAGCTGGGTGCTGATGCCGCTCTCCCCGGACAGCGTCAGGTTGGAGAAGGTCTGGCCCAGGAAGGCCAGCACATCGGTGACCAGGCTGTCCTCCCCGTAGGTGCTGGTGACGAACACGCCGGGGATATCCTTGGTGATGTAGCCAGTAGTGATCCGCTCGATGCTGCCGGCACCCTTGGAGAGCTGCGCCGTCTGGAGCAGCTCCATCATACCGTCGTGGAAGGAGTAATACTCCGCCACGCTGTTGCCGGTATCGGCCTCCTGCCGGAGAATCAGCACGTCCTGCCGGTCGTCCAGGTTGAGGTCCACGACCTTATACTCCGAATAGCTGCTGTGCATCAGCTCCATGGCGCCGCCGTCCTCATAGGCGTAGACGCTCAGGGACTGCACGATCTGGTCACTCAGCTGCCGGCCCAGGATAATCTCCAGGCCCGGTGTATCGTCCACCTGGACGTACTCCACCGCGTCAAAGGCCGCGCCGTCCCCCTCGATGACCGTCGTCATGGAGAAGGAGCCGTCAATGGCGTCAAAAATATAGATTTTCAGCGGCTGCTCCCCGCTGGTTCTGGTGAAGGCCAGCGCCTCGTCCTCGCCGTCGCCATCCAGGTCCGCCAGCTGCACGGCCTGCTGGTTGGGGCCGGTCAGCGGGCCGGCATAAGCTGCATCGACGGGCAGCGCCGCGTCGATGGCATTTTGGAGGTCGTAATAGGTGTCCGACTGCCGCGGCAGGGCATAGAGACTGTCCGCCGACTGGACAAAGCAGCCGCTCAAAAGGCCGCACAGCAGCAGGCAGCCAAAGAGGACCGCCCCATATTTCCAGCGTCCCATGGGCCGCCTCCTTTCCGGGGATACTCATTCAGATTAGAATTATACCATACCTGGGGGGCAATTTGTAGACCAATTGTGAATTTTCCAGTTTCATCCCGGCTGGCGCGCATCCTGCACCACCACGTTCTCCGCGCCGAGGATTTCCCGGAGTTCCTCCAAGAGGTCCGCCTCCGGCAGGCAGAAGGTCTGGCGCCGGATTCGCGTATCCGCAAAGTACAGCACCACCGGCGTCTGGCCAGGGAACATATTCAGCACCGGCCGGACGCGGCGGTAGGCGCTGCCGGTCTCACTGGGCAGGCGCAGGTAGATTCGGCCCACCCGCGCTGGTGCAGCGGGCCGCGCCTGGGCTGACTGGGTGAAGTCGGCAATGGGCATGGCCTGGTTGACGATCAGCTGCGGTGCCTTTTCGTCCCGGACGGAAATCCGCCCTGTCACCACCACGGCGCTGTTCTCCGCGAGATACGCGCCGTACTGCTCGATGCTCTTGGCGAAGACCAGCAGCTCCATGGCGCCGGTGTCATCCTCCAACGTGACATAGGCCATCATGCTCTGGTTGCGGGTGGTCTTCATCTTGGTCTGCTGGACGATTCCGGCAATCTGCACCGTCTGGCCGTCGGAGAAGGCGTCGCCCTCCTCCTCAAAGCAGGCAAGAATCTCGCCGATGGCCTCCACACCCCGGACGCGCAGCGCCGCCCGGTAGTCGTCCATGGGGTGGCCGGAGAGGTACAGGCCCGTCACCTCCCGCTCCATGTTCATCCGGTCCTGGGGCGTCAGCTCCGGCAGGTCCGGCACCCGGACGCCGCCGCCCACGGCCTGCTCCGCCGCGCCGGTGTCGAAGAGGCCCAGCTGCCCCTCCACGTTGCGGCGTCGGCTCTGGGCCACGGCGTCCATTACCGGCTCGTAGATGGCCAGCAGCTGGCTCCGCCGCAGGCCGAAGCAGTCGCAGGCGCCGCACTTGATGAGGTTTTCCATGGCCCGCTTGTTGAGTTCCGTGCCGCACAGGCGGCTGCAAAAATCCTCCAGGCTCTGGTAGGGCCCGCCGCTCTCCCGCTCCCGGACCACCTTGTCGATAAAGCCGCGGCCGATGTTCTTCACAGCGGCCAGGCCGAAGCGGATGCCCTCCGGCACCACGGTGAAGTGGGCCGTGGACTGGTTCAAATCCGGCGGCAGCACCGGAATGCCCAAGTCCTTGCACTCAGCCATGTAGCCGGCCACCTTGCCGGCGCTGTCCAGCACCGAGGTCATCAGCGCGGCCATATACTCCTTGGGATAGTGGCACTTGAGGTAAGCCGTGTCGTAGGCCACCTTGGCGTAGCAGACGGCATGGGCCTTGTTGAAGGCGTAGTTGGCGAAGTCGAGAATCTCGTCGTAGATGGCCTGGGCGATCTCCTCCGGGACGCCCTGCTCGATGGCGCCGGGGATGTTCCGCGCCGGGTCGCCGTAGATGAAGGCGTGGCGCTCGGAGAGGATCACGTCCTGCTTCTTCTTGGAGATGGCCCGGCGCATATTGTCCGCCTGGCCCAGGCTGAAGCCGCCCAGGCGGCGGAAAATTTCAATGACCTGCTCCTGGTAGACGATGCAGCCGTAGGTGACTTTCAGGATCGGCTCCAGCATCGGGTGCTTGTAGCGGATGGTCTCCGGGTGCAGCTTGGACTGGATGAACCGGGGGATGGAGTCCATGGGGCCGGGGCGGTAGAGGGCCACGATGGCCGTCAGGTCTTCGATGGACTGGGGCTTCATATTGATGCAGACCCCGGTCATCCCCGCCGACTCCATCTGGAAGACGCCAGAGGTCTTGCCCTCGGAGAGCATCGCGAAGGTCTCCGCGTCGAAGTTGTCGATGTTCTCGAGAGAAAAGTCCGGCTCCCGGAGGCGGATATCCCGGACGGCGTCGTCCATGACCGTCAGGTTGCGAAGGCCCAGGAAGTCCATCTTCAAAAGGCCCAGCTGCTCCAGCGTCGTCATGGTGTACTGGGTGACGATGGTGTCGTCGTTGGTGGAGAGGGGCACGTAGTGGTACACCGGCTGGCGGGTGATGACCACGCCGGCGGCATGGGTGGAGGTGTTGCGGGGCATCCCCTCCAGGGCCTGGGCCGTGTCGATCAGCTGCCGGACCCGCTCGTCCTGGTCGTACATGGCCTTGAGCTTGGGAGAGACCTTCAGCGCCTCGGCCAGGGTGATGTGCAGCGGCATGGTGGGCACCTGCTTGGCCACCACGTCGGTCTCGGCGTAGGTGAAGTTCAGCGCCCGGCCCACGTCCCGGATGGCGCCCCGGGCGGCCATAGTGCCGAAGGTGACGATCTGCGCCACGTGGTCGTCGCCGTATTTCTGGCGGACGTAGTCCACCACCTCGCCCCGGCGGGTGTCGCCGAAGTCCATGTCGATATCCGGCATGGAGATACGTTCGGGGTTTAAGAACCGCTCAAAGTAGAGGCTGTATTCCATGGGGTCCAGGTCGGTGATGTGGAGCGTATAGGAGACCATGGAGCCGGCGGCGCTGCCGCGGCCCGGCCCCACCGGGATGCCCACGCGCTTGGCGTAGCGGACGAAGTCGGAGACGATCAGGAAATAGTCGGTAAAGCCCATTTTCTCGATCATGTCGATCTCGTAGTCCAGCTGCTGGCGGTACTCCGGGTGTTTTCCCTGGTAGCGCTCGGCAAAGCCCTGGTCGCAGAGTTCCTTCAGATAGGAAAGGGAGGTATAGCCCTCGGGCAGCTGGAATTCCGGCAGGTGGTACTTGCCGAAGGTGAATTCCACGTTGCACCGGGCCGCGATTTTGACCGTATTCTCGAAGGCGGCGTCCTCGTTGGGGAACAGCTCCCGCAGCTCCGCCTCGGATTTGACGTAAAATTCGTCGGTTTCGAATTTCAGGCGGTTGGGGTCGTCCACGGTCTTGCCCATCTGGACGCACATCAGGACATCCTGGATGCGGCTGTCGGATCGGCGGAGATAGTGGGCGTCGTTGGTGACGACCAGCGGCAGGCCCGTCTCCCGGGCCAGGCGGGTGATGCCCAGGTTCACCTCCCGCTGCTCGGGGAGGCGGTGGTCCTGGAGTTCCAGATAGAAGCAGTCGGGGCCGAAGATCTCCGAAAGCTCCAGCGCCGCGGCCTTGGCCCCGTCGTAGTCCTGGTGGAGCAGCAGCTGCGGAATCTTGCCCGCCAGGCAGGCCGAAAGGGCGATCAGTCCGCCGTGATACTGCCGCAAAAGCTCCAAATCCACCCGGGGCTTGCCGTAAAAGCCGTCCAGGAAGCCCTGGGAGACCAAGTAGCTGAGATTTTGATAGCCCTGCTCATTTTCGCACAGCAGCACCAGATGGTTGGCCTCCTGATCCACGCCGTGGACCCGGTCATGGCGCCCCCGGGGGGCCACGTAGACCTCGCAGCCGATGATGGGCTTGACGCCGGCAGCCTTGGCGGCCTTGTAAAAGTCAATGACGCCGTACATCACGCCGTGGTCGGTGATGGCCACGGCGTCCTGCCCCACCTCCTTGACCCGGTCCATCAAGTCCCGGATCCGGCAGACGCCGTCCAGAAGGCTGTATTCGGTGTGGAGATGGAGGTGTACAAAGGCCATAGCAAGGCTCCTTTCTTGCATCCGCTGTGCAGTAGGGGCGGCTATCAGCCGCCCGCCGCATCTAGGTCTCGTGGTCCGCTTCGTTCATCCTGGTAAAAACAATCCCGGTCCCAACGAAGCACATTGGTGTCAATGTATGCCCATATTTTCTGATATTCCGCGCCGTTTCGAACAACACGGTCATGGAACGATTTCTGCCAGACCTGCTTGCCAATCTGTTTGCTCACCGTTCGTTTCAGCTGCTGAACCACCTGTGAAACCGACACGCCGCTGTTTGTAAGCAGCAAAAGCAGGTGGATATGATTGGGCATCACCACATATTGCTCCAGCTGGACGCCCGGATAATGGCTGGGGATTTCTCGAATGGCCCGATCCACCATCGCGCCCCAGGGCGTAAGCAGGTGCGGCATCGCTCGGTCCGCAAACAGACATTGCTACCCGATGGTACAGCAAGTGATAAAATATGCCCCGTTCTCTGCATAATCGTAACCGCGTAAACGGTTGGGTTTTCTCGAGGGACGATCCATGGAAGCAACTCCCCTGAAAAACAAGATTGACTTACAGCGGGCGGCTGATAGCCGCCCCTACGGCGACATCGCAGCTTGCTGCGTTCGGCGCAAATACCCGGATATCGCCGGCAGCGGGCCGATGTGGGCATCGGCCCCTACGGCGGAAACGCCGGCGCTCAGGTACGGCGGCGCAGGCGGGCGGCCAGGCGGAACAGGGCGTAGCCCAGCAGCACGCCCAGCAGGTTGAGAATGAGGTCGTCCACATCGCCGCTGCCCAGAAGCGTGAAGAGCTGGGTGACTTCCACCAGCACCAGCAGGCCCAGGGACACCAAAAGGCACCGGGAGAAGCGGCGCAGTCGGGGAAACACCCAGGGCAGCAGCACGCCCAGCGGCACAAACATCGCCACGTTTCCCGCCAGGTTGATGATGGCGTGGCGCAGCAGATACGCCATGGGCGGGTCCAGCAGGATTTTGACGTACTCCCCGATGGTCCGAAAGGGTACCAGATTCAAGGACCAGCTGACGTACTCCCAGTACGATACCGCAGGCTGCATCCCCAGCCGCTGGCCGAACAGCAGCCAGAGCATCACCAGGGCGTAGACGGCCAGCAGAACACGGGGGAGCCAAAGGCGAAACCGCTCCACACCTACCCCTCCCCTACTGCTTGGAAAGCTCGATGAGCTTGCGCATCCGATGGTTGATGGCGGATTTGCTCACCGGCGGGTCCATGGACTGGGCCAGCTCCAGGAGCGTGGCCTCGGGGTTTTCTCGCCGGAGCTGCGCCGTCTGGCGGAGCTTGTCCGGCAGGTCCTGGAAAAGTCCCCGCTCCTCCAGGCGGCGGATGGCGGCCAGCTGCTCCTGGGCCGCGTCCACCGCCTTGCCCAGGTTGGCCGTCTCGCAGTTGACCCGGCGGTTGACGCCGTTGCGGAGGTCCTTCTCCACCTTGGCCTCCATGATCCCCATGGCGCACACCGGCGCGCCCAGGGTGGTGAGAAAGTCCTCGATCAAATCGCTCTGCTTGAAGTACAGCACGTGGCTCCCGGCCCGGTCGATGCACTTGGGCGCAAAGCCCATCTCGTCCATCAGGGTGCGCACCTCCCGGCTGACTCGCAGATGGGAGGTAGCCAGCTCCAGGTGGTAGCGCTTTTCCGGGTCGGTGACGGAGCCGCCGGCCATAAAGGCCCCCCGGAGGAAGGCCGCCCGGCAGCAGTCCTCCTCCAGAATGCCCAAATTCACCTGGAGCGCCACGTTGGTGGCGGCCTCCAGGCCGAAGACGTCGTAGATATGGCGGATCTTCCGGGCATCGTCCACGGTGAAGATCTGCTTGCCCTGGTCGCTCTCGGGCATCTGGTCAAAGGTCAGGCCAAAGGCCTTTTGAAAGAGCCGCGGCAGCCGCTGGGCAAAGTCCCGGCTCTCGGTGACGATGCGGACGGACCGGGGCGAAAAGGTATTGCAAAAGAGCAGGACGCCATAGCTCTCCGCCACGGCGCAGCAGCTCCTGCTGGGCGGGAGCTTGCAAAGCTCCTGCTTCACTTGTGCGCAAAAGGACATGGTGTTTCTCCTTCCTATGCCAGCCGGCTCTGCCGGTAGACCTCCATGATGGCGCTGGCCAGGGCATCGGGGTCGTGGCGCACGTACCGCCCCGCCAGGGCCAGGGGGTATTCCCGCACGGCGATGCCCAGGGCCTCGATCCCCTCCCGGTCCAGGCGCAGCGGCTCCACGCCCTCCTGCCGGTAAGGTATCAGGGTTTCCTCGGGCAAAACTGCGTTATTGGCGATGCACACGTCGATGATCCCCGGCGCGCCGTGGTGCAGCAGCGCCCGGACGTGGTCGGCGCCGGTGTAGCTCTCGGTCTCCCCGTCCTGCGTCAAAATATTCATCACCAGAATCTTCATGGCGCGGCTCCGGGCAATGGCCTCGGCCACGCCGTCCACCAGCAGATTGGGGATGATGCTGGTATAGAGGCTCCCCGGCCCCAGGAGGATGAGGTCCGCCTGGGCGATGGCCTCCAGGCTCTCCGGCAGGGGCTGGGGATGCTCCGGCACCAGCCGCACCTGCCGGATGCGGCAGTCGTTGACCTTTTTGGCGTAAAATATCTTGCTCTCCCCCAGGACGCGGCTGCCGTTGACGAACTCCGCCTCCAGGTGGACGCTCTGGTTCGTCACCGGCAGCACCCGTCCGGTGATGGCCAAGACGTCCCCCATGCGGTGGACCGCCTCGTCAAAGGAGCCGGAAATGCCGTTCATGGCCGCCAGGAAGAGATTGCCGAAGCTCTGGCCGGCCAGAGACCCCTCGGTGAAGCGGTAGTCCAGGAGCTGCTCCATGGTGGGCTCTGTGTTGGCCAGGGCCAGGATGCAGTTGCGGATATCCCCGGGGGGCAGGATGCCCAGCTCCTCCCGGAGCGTACCGGAGCCGCCGCCGTCGTCGGCCACGGTGACGATGGCCGTGATCTCCCGGGTGTAGCGCTTGAGCCCGCGGAGCATGGTGGAAAGGCCATGGCCGCCGCCGATGGCCACGATTCGCAGGTTCTGCGCACCGGGCACGTACAGCTTGAGTGTTTCCCGCATGGCGCTGCCTCCTTATCTCCGGCCCAGGTCTCGGTGGCTGACGGTGGTGACGTAGCCCCGCTGGGTGATGAAATTGCCGATCTCCCGGGCCACGGCCACGGAGCGGTGCTTGCCGCCGGTGCAGCCGATGGCGATGACCAGGTTGGTCTTCCCCTCGTCCACATAGTAAGGCAGGGAAAAGGCCAGCAGGTCCTCCAGCTTGGCCACGAAGTCCTTGGTCTGCTGGTAGGAGAAGACGAAGTCCCGCACCTCCGGCTGGAGGCCGGTCTTGGTCTTCAACTCCGCGATATAGTAGGGGTTGGGCAAAAAGCGCACGTCGAACACCAGGTCCGCCTCCATGGGGATGCCGAATTTGAACCCGAAGGAGATCACCGAGACGCTCATGGCCCGGTCCTTCAAATCTCCGGCCACCAGGTTGATGATCTCGCCCCGGAGCTTGGCCGTGGGCAGAGAGGTGGTGTTGATGATGGCGTTGGCCCGGTTGCGGATGGGCTCCAGGAGCTTACGCTCCCGCTCCACGGCGCTGAGCAGGTCAGAGCCGTCCCGGGTCAGGGGATGCTTGCGGCGGGTTTCCTTATAGCGCTTGATGATGGAGTTGGTCTCGGCCTCCACAAAGAGAATGGTAAAGCGCAGGTGCATCTGATCCAGGCTGTCCAGCGCCTTGAAGAGTCCCTCAAAGGTCAGACTGCCCCGGACGTCCGTCACCAGGGCCACCCGCTCATACCGGCCCTTGGTGGCCAGGCACAGCTGGGCAAACTGCGGGATCAGGTCCGCGGGCATATTGTCCACGCAGTAAAAGCCCAGGTCCTCCAAAAAAGAGGCGGTGGTACTCTTCCCGGCCCCGGACAGGCCCGACACAATGACAAATTGCATGGCTATTCCTCCTCTTCCATGCGCCAGAGCCGTACCTCCGGCTCCAGGGAAATGCCGCTCTGTTCCAGCACCGTCCTGCGCACCAGGTCCATCGTGTCCAGGACGTCCTGCTCGGTGGCGCCGCCCAGATTGACCACAAACCCCGCGTGCTTCTCCGACACCGCCGCGCCGCCCACGCCCCGGCCCTTGAGTCCGGCCTGGTCGATCAGGGCGGCGGCGTAGCCGCCCTGGGGACGCTTGAAGGTGCTGCCGGCAGAGGGCAGGTCCAGGGGCTGCGAGGCCCGGCGCCGCTGGGCCAGCTCCTGCATTTTTGCGGTGATGGCCGCCGGGTCTCCCGGCTCCAGGGCGAATTCGGTTTTTAAAATCACAGCGCCGCGCCGCTGAAAGGCGCTGTCGCGGTAGGAAAATTCCTGCGCCGCCCCTTCGGCCCGCCAGAGCGTTCCATCGGGCAGCAGCGCCTCGGTGGCCACGGCCACGTCCTTCAGCTCGCCGCCGTAGGCCCCGGCATTCATATAGATGCCGCCGCCCACGGTGCCCGGGATGCCGTGGGCAAACTCCAGCCCGGCAAGGCCTCTGTCCCGGGCGAAGGAGGCCAGCCGCGAGAGCAGCACACCGCACTCCGCCGTGATCCTGCCGGGGGCGGTCAGGGAGAGGTCCGCCATCTCCCGGGTGCAGAGAATCAGCCGCGAGAGGCCCGCATCCGGCGCCAGGACATTGCTCCCGGCCCCCAGAATCAGTGCCCGGCAGCCCCGCGCCAGCAAAAAGCGGTACATTTCCGCCAGCTCCGCAGCGCTCCGGGGAAAGGCCATGGGCGCCGGTCCGCCGATCCGAAAGGACGTGCGGTGTTTCAGCGGTTCGGCCTCCACCAGCTTCACGCCGGGAAATGCCTGGGAAAGGGCCTCAAAAAGTTCCTTTTGCATCATCAACGCCTCCGGGTGTTCAATACTTCTTATCATCTTACCACAACGCGACGGAAAAAGAAACTGCTTTCTGACGGAAACAGCCGGCGCGGGCCAGATGGCCCGCGCCGACTGCGTGTCGAAAAAGTTGCAAAAACGCCCTATTTATACTGCCGCCGGTACTCCACCGGGGTCATGCCCGCGCTCTTTTTGAAGAGCGTGGAAAAATACGAGAGATTTCCGAAGCCCACGTCGGCAGCCACCTCCCCCACCGGCTTGTCGGTGTGCTGGAGCATCTTTTTCGCCTGCTCGATGCGGTACTCGTTGATATAGTCCTTGAGGCTCACGCCGGTCTTTTTCTTATACATCTTGGCCAGATACTCCGGCACCAGGTAAAACTCCGCGCCGATCTCGCTGCGGGTGATATTCTCGGCGTAGTGCTGATGGATATAGTCGTTGATCTGCTGAATGAGACCCTTGGACTTGTCCAGCTCGTCCTCGTAGGCGAAAACCTTGTCCAGCAGGTAGTTCTCATACCGGAGCATATCGGCGGCGGACTGCTCCACCTTCTCGGCCATCTGCTGCGAGAGGCTGTCGCTGAGCAAGAGTGAAATCTGAATCCCCTGCTTGGCCAGGTGGGCATAGACTACCTGGTTGACCTCCCAGAAGATGGATTTGAGCATGGCGTCGTCCAGGGCCTTGGCCTTGACCCGCAGCTCCAGCTCCTTTTTGAGATAGCTGAGAAAGCCCTTTTTATCCTTCTGCTCCAGGAACTGCTCCATCTGCTCCATCTTCAAAACCGGCTCCCACTCCGGCGGATGGGTCTGGACCTGGTCCTCGGTGAAGATCTCCCCATAGAAGGAGATGCACCGGTCCAGCAGCTTGACGCCCTTCTCCAGCGCCTGGTGAAAGTCGCTGATCTTGCAGGGATTCATCATGCAGTAGGTGATGGTGGCGGAGAGGATTTTGGAGCAGTGCTGCTGCGTCAAGTGGCACAGGCTGCGGAGCTTGCGCTCGTCGGTCTCCCGGCAGATGGCCACCAGAATCGTGTAGCCGGGATATTCATAGGAGACGATATTGCTGTTTTCCGGCGTGCCGTAGAAGATCTCCGACTGGATATTGGTCAAGATAAACGACACCAGATTTTTCCCGTAGCTGTCGTGGTCCTGCTCCATATTGGTGATCTTGGCCACCACCAGGCGGTAATCCCGGCTCTCGTCGATCTGCAGTTCCGGACTGGTAGCCTCCTTCATCAGCTCCTCCCAGCTGCTCTTGGGCTGGCTGCTGAGCATCTGGCCCCACAGGGCCAGCCGCGCCTCCCGGATGTTGCTGACCATCCACTTGCCCAGGATATCGGCCTTCTCCTTTTCCCGCTCCTGCTGAATCTCCTGGACAAACTTTTGCAGCACCAGCTCCATCATCTCCACGTTGAAGGGCTTCATCAGGTACTCCTCGGCGTGGAGCTTGATGGCGGTGGAGGCGTAGCGGAAGCTCTCGTGGCAGGTCAGCAGCAGGAACTTCCCCCGCAGCTGCCGCTCCCGGTACCACCGCAGCAGCTCCAGGCCGGTCTCCTGGGGCATTTCGATGTCGCTGATGACGATATCCACCGGCTCGCGCAGAAGAATCTCCTTGGCGCTGGCTGCGTCCTGGGCCACGTCCACCTGGTCGATGCCCAGCTTGTCCCAATGGATGCTGCGGCAGATGTCCTCCAAAATCACTGCGTCGTCGTCCACCAATAAAATCCGCATAGCGCGCTCCTCTCTCATCGAATATCTGCCTCTTGGATGGTGTCGTGCTTCGTCTCGTTCACCGGATGGGCCGGGATATAGACCTGGTTCATGGCCCCGTGGGGCTCCACGTTGGAGAGGACGAACAGCCCCTTCCGGTCGTACATCAGCTCCAGCAGGCGCCGGATGCTGTAAAGTCCCACCCGGGTGCCGTCGCCCGCCGGCGCGGCCTCGTCCCCGTTGATCGACGCCAGCACCGCCGCGGGGAAGCCCTTGCCGTCGTCCTCCACCTGGATCAGCAGCATTTCTTCTCCCTGCCACTGGGCCTTTTGCAGCTTGATCAGCACCATGGTCTGCCGGCCCGGCGAGACGGCGTATTTATACTCGTTCTCCACCAGGGTGTGGATCAGCATTTGCGGCACCGGCCAGTCCCGCACCTCGTCGTCCATGTCCACAAAGTAGAGGACGCCGTCGGGATACCGCAGCTCCTGCACGGCAAAATAGTTCTCCACATGGCGAATCTCCTCCTGGAGCGGCACCGTGTGCAGGCCCGAGGAGAACATATACCGGATGTTCTTGGAGAGGGCGCCGATGTAGGTGGCGATCTCGTCGTTCTTCCCCACCCGACTCAGTCCCACGATGGTACTCATAGCGTTGAGGAAAAAGTGGGGCTTGATCTGGAGGCGGATGTACTTCTGCTCCGTGTCCAACAGCGCCAGCTGCTTTTCGTAGTACTGGATTTTCAAATTGACGATCTCATCCACCAATCGGTTGAAGGCATCCACCAGGGTCCGGAACTCCACGCTGTCGCTCTCGGTGGAGATGCGCAGGTCCAGCTGGCCCTGCTGGATGTGCTCCATCTCCCGGGTCATCTGCTCCATGGGCTGCAGCAGCTCCACCCGGACGCGCTTGGAGTAGTAGAGGCCAAAGGCCAGCAGGCTCAGGATAATGAGGAACAGCACCACCACATAGCTGCTCATCTGCTGGAAAAAGCCCAGCTTGTTCTGGCAGGCGTAGAGGCTCAGCTCCCCGGACAAAAGCTCCGCCTGGTGCAGCGTGTGGGCGGCGCGGAGGTCCTCCACCGTGTCGCCCACGCGCTCCTCCGCCAGGACGCCGACGCTGTCGAGGATGTTGCCCGCGGCGTCGGCGAGGAAGAAGCTGTTGTACTCCAGGTTCTCCACGGGGACGGTGCCCAGCAGCGTGTCGGTGGACAGCAGCGTCATCACCACCCGGCTCTCCTTGGTCAGCGCCCGGTAGAGGAAGATCTTTCCCTCGATGGGGACCACGTCCCAGGTCCAGAAGATGTCGCCCTTTTGCGCGCATTCCAGGGCAAAGGCCTTGATGGCCTCGTCCTCCTGGAGAGAGACGCTGCTGCCCTTGACGGCGACAATCGTATTCTGGTCGGCCTCCACCGCCACCAAGTAGTCGGGGCACTGGTTGACGCTCATCAGGCTGTACATATCGTTGAAGAGCGACACGGCGGCGTACTGCCGCTCCGCCTCCTGCTCGCTGCGCAGCAGGTCCAGGTCCGGGTTGTCGTACACCAGCTCGGAGAGAAGCGCCGTGGCCTGGCTAATCTTACCCTCGATCTGACTGCGGTAGATCTCGGCGTAGTTTTGAAGTTCGATCTTCTGCTGGCCCACAGCCCCGTTGTAGGAAGCCAGGATGAACACCACCATCACCGCGGCGATCAGGCAAAGCAGGATGCGCATCATCAGATTGAGGGTATGCAAAAAGGATTTTTCTTTCATGGTGCCTCCTGACCAGGCAGCGGCGTCACGCCTGCCGTTCCTCGGAAGTTGTTTTGCGGAAGACCCGGTATACGGCCAGATCCGCCAGATAGACGATCCCGGAAAAGCCCAAAAACAGCGAGAGCAGGGCGACGGCCGGGAGGGTGTTGGGAAACGAATAGACCGCCACCGGCACGGCCAGATAGATGGCGGCCATCAAAAGCGTCTCCGGCAGGTGCAAAATGGCCAGCAGCACGGCGTTTTTCAGCGTGCGGCCCACGGGGTTTTCGTACCGGGCCTGGAGCGGAAAGGCGTAGAGCAGCACCATCAGCCCCAGCACCGCCAGCAGCACCATGGACGCCAGCACCGCCATCCACAGCGGCTGGGGCAAAATCCGTCCACCCACCACCAGGTCCACCACCAGCACGGCGGCCAGGGCCAGCAGCAGGAGCCACATGGCGGTGGCCTTGCGGAAATTGTCCCGGAAGGCGGCCAGGAACCCCCGGATCAGTGGCCCCTCCTCCCCCCGGAGCATCTGCAAAATGACCTTGTGGAGCGCCGTCAGCGATGCCCCCGCCGTGACAATGGGCAGCGAGCAGAGAATAAACAGCCAGTTGAGGATGATCAGATCCGCCACCCGTGATACCACCCGCATCACCGGGGAATCCAAGTTCAAAAAGTTCACTGCAATCTCCTTCCACATGGTGCCGCCGCACCCCACCGCCGCGATGGTCCCTTCCATCTCCGCCCGGGCGGGCCGCATTTCCCAGTTCCCCGGACGTCGAAGGCGCCCTGGGGACAACTCTCTTTTTTTGAAAAATAAGTCTCGAAATTTAAAATGCTTTGCCAAAGGGTTTGCTATACTGATCATAACAGAAGGAGGCGGTAGTATCAACGGAATTCTCATCACCCGGGCCGACGATTTCGGCTCGGCCAAAGCGGCCAACGCCGCGATTTTGAAGGCACTCTCCGCCGGGTGCCTGGTGCGCAATGTCTCCTGCATGGCAGTGGGCAGCCAGATCGAGTCCGGCGCCGAAGCGCTGGCACCCTGGGCCAGCCAAGTGGACCTGGGTCTGCACCTGACAGTCAACGCCGAGTGGGACAGTCTCAAGTGGAAGCCCCTCTCGCCGCCAGAGGCGATTCCCGCTTTGCTGGACGAGACCGGCAACTTTCATCAGACCAGCCTCGGGCTGGAGCGGGCCGCGCCACCCCCGGAGCAAGTGCTGCGGGAAGCGAAAGCCCAGCTGGACCGGCTCACCGCACTGGGCCTGCCCATCACCTACGTGGACGGGCATATGTTCCCCTATCTCTATGTGCCGGGTCTGGAGCCGGCGCTGCGGCAGTGGTGCCGCGAAAAGGGCCTCCTCTACGCCGCGGCCTACGACAGCCTTTACCAAGGCGGTCCCGCCTTCGGTCCCTCCTACGAGGCCTTTTCCCAGTCGGTGGAGCAGTGGCTCGGCACCCTGCACGGGCAAACACGGCTCTATGTCATGCACCCGGCCCAGTTCAGCCCCGAGACTATGGCCTTCGCCAACCGGGATTTCCCCGCCGGCGTGGTGGCCTGGGAGCGGGAGCTGGAGTACCGCTCCGCCATCGACCCGGTCTGGACAGAGCGGACGGAGCGCTTCGGCCTGACGCTGACGCGATTCCGGGATTTACCGGCAGCGCGAACCTGAAATGCCGGATTCAGCGCCGCAGCGTGTTCCGCCGGAACTGCCGCGGCCTTTTACAAGGAGAATCATCATGGAATGTAAAATCGTATCCCTCGACGGCCAGACCTGGCGCATCGAGGAGTTTGACGCGTCCAACAGCGTCTATCTCTATCTGCTGGCCGGTACGGAAAAGGCCCTGCTCATCGACACCGGCTTCGGCGAGATCGATCTGCCCGCGGCAGTGCGCAGTCTGACCTCCCTGCCGGTGGAGGTGGTCAACACCCACGGCCACTTCGACCACATCGGCGGCAACGGCGCCTTTGACCAGGTGCGGCTCCACCGGGCCGACGAGGCTCTCTACCATCTCCATCGCCAGCAGCAGGGCAAGCCCATGACCGAGACTCTAGTGTGGATGGAGGAGGGCGACGTCTTCCGCCTGGGCGGGCGCGACATCGAAGTCATCCACGCCCCCGGCCACTCCCTGGGCTCGGTGTGCCTGCTGGACCGGGCGCGGCGGTGGCTCTTCACCGGCGACACCTGCTGCAAAGCCGACGTACTGCTGTGCCTTCCCTACTGCACCACCGTGGCCGAGTACGCCGCCACCGTGGAAAAGCTCCAGGGCCTGCGGGACTGCTTCGACGTCACCTGGCCGGCGCACCACGCCGTGCCGGTCTCGCCGGACATCCTGGACCAGTTCGCCGCTGCGGCGGACCTGCTGCTCCGGGGCGAGGACCTGGGCCAGCCCATGGCCACGCCCTTCGGTACCTTCACCCGCCTTGCCTACCGGGACGTGGGCATCGTTTATAAGGACGAGGCGCTGCCTCGCGATCCAGCTTAAAAGAGGAGGCTATTACCATGGCCATTGTCACCACAGAATTCTTTTCCGCCTCTCTGCGGCGGTTCGTCACCTTCCGTGCCGTGCTGCCCAACGATCTGCCGCCGGAGATGGTGGGCAGCAACCCCCACTTCCAGCGCCCGACGAAGACGCTCTTTTTGCTCCACGGCTACTCCGGCAACGAGAACGACTGGCTCTACAACACCCACATCTCCCAGCTGGCCGGGCAGTACAACCTGGCGGTGATCTGCCCCAACGGCGGCAACAGCTTCTATCTGGACGGCCCGGAGACCGGGCGGCAGTACGGCACCTTTGTGGGCCGGGAGCTGCCGGACTACGTCCACCGGCTCTTCGGCCTGTCGGCGGACCGGGCCGACAACTTCATCGGCGGCTTCTCCATGGGCGGCTTCGGCGCCATCCGCACGGCTCTGGCCTATCCCGAGCAGTTTTCCGCCGCGGCGGGCTTCTCCGCGGCGCTGATCCACCGGAAGGTGGCGGAGATGACCCCCGAGAGCCAGGACGCCATCGCCAACTACGACTACTACCGGCTGGTGTTCCAGGAGCCGGCCCAGCTCCCCGAGAGCCGCAACAATCCCGAGCATCTGGTGCGCGAGCTGCTGGCCCAGGGCAAAGCGCTGCCGCGGCTCTTCTTCTGCGTGGGCACGGAGGACTTCCTCTATCAGGACAACCAGGCCTTCCGCGCCTTCCTGACGGAGCAGCACGTCCCCTTCCGGTACGCCGAAGGGCCGGGCATCCACGATTTCCACTTTGTCAGCGCCCATCTGGAGGAAGCGCTGGACTTTTTGACGGAGGCTTGAATATGGACGATCAAAAGAACGTTGCGGCTTTGAAGGCCGCGGTGGAGCGCCGCGCCTTCATCCGGCCCATCGCCCGCCATCGCCTGTCCGACGGCACGCTGGATGTAAAGGGCAATCTGGAGCTTTGGAACCGCGCCATGGAGGACTTTGAGAAGACGCCCCTGTGGCCCGACGGCACGCCGGGCTGGGATGACCGCGACCTCCTCCAGGGTGAACCGTATCTGGTATATGTGCCCGCCCCGGCGGGTCATGAGGACGCGCCCACCATTCTGGTGGCCCACGGCGGCGGCTTCACCTGGCGCACCGGCTGTGAGGGTCCCAACGTGGCCTGGTACTTCCACTGCGCCGGCTACCACACCGCCATTTTGAGCTACCGCCTGCTGCCCTATGACCGCCACGCCGCCATCGCCGATATGCAGCGGGCCATCCGGCTGCTGCGCTCCGGCGCCTTCGGCCCCGGCAACCAGGTCATCGCCATGGGCTTCTCCGCCGGCGGTATGCTGGGCGGCAACTGTGCCGTCTACGGCGACGACGGACAAGTCGGCGCTGCCGACGCCGTGGATCGCCTCCCCTCCCGGTTGGACGCCTGCGTGGTGGGCTACGGCGCCATGAGCAGCGTCTCCTTCCCCGGCCCCTTTATGGCCGATCCCAACGAGCCGGACCTCTTCGGCGTCAACGCCGCGGACCGCTTCTACCTGGCCACCGAGAAGCACGTCACCCCCGCCGCGCCGCCCTTTTTCATCTGGCAGACCCTCAGCGACGACGGCCGCCACGGCCTGTGCCTGGCCAAAGCCCTCCAGGACGCCGGGGTGCCCTACGAGCTGCACATCTTTGAAGGCGGCGTCCACGGCCTGGCCATGGCCGACGGCGAAAACGATCTGGAGGCCGACATCCCCCACATCCACCACTGGGGCCAGCTGTGCCTGGAGTGGCTCGCCCTCCACGGCTTGGGCGCGGAAGGCTAGGAGGTAATCTCATGCAGCAAGAAGTTCTGACCATACAAGTCGTTATCACCGGGGAGACCCGGGTGAAGGGCGCCGCCGGTGAGGCCGGCATGGTTGCCTTTACCGGCACGGTGGACTGCCCCAATTTCCACGGCGTAATCCTGCCCGGCGGCGTGGACACCCAGCGGATGGTGAACGGCCACCTGACCCTCTCGGCCCGGTATATGCTCGAGGGCACTGACGCCGACGGCAACGCCTGCCGCGTCTTCATCGAGAACAACGGCGCCACGGATGACCCCGCTCAGCCCATGACCACCACGCCGGTGATCTTTACCGACAGCCCGGCCCTCCAGTGGCTGGAGACCGCCGCGCTCCTGGGCGCGCTGGAGCCTCACGGCCCCGACGGCGTCATCATTCACATCTTCGCAGAGTGAACCCACCGGCGCTGCAAGCGCTTTCTTTTATGGAGATCGGCCCCGGGGCCTCCGCCGCATAGCAGCGGAGGCCCCGGGCAGACTGTCGAAAAGCGATGCTGCAATCCGCCGCGACGGAGCAGCAGGGCGAAAATGCTTTTTCGACGCGCTGCACGCCTCCCATCTAAGGTACCGCGTTCACAGCGCAAATTCCACGATCTCTCCGCACGCCGGCCGCGCCCCGCCGGTGACGGCCTGAATCATCATTCCGTGGCATGCCACGACCACACAGGGGTAACAGGCATAGCGCTCCAACACGCCTAAGGCACGGCGGCGCACCATTTCCGCGCTCTCCCACAGCGGCGCCTCTCCGGGCGGGTAGCGTCCGTCATTGGCCACGTAGGCACGATACGCCGCTTCCGCCGTCTCGTCCGGCTCATAGCAGTAGTGGTGATTTGCCAGCCACTCGTGCAGATCCGTCTCCACCGTGATCGGTGCGTCCAGCGCACGGGAGAGGATGGCCGCGGTCTGCAAAGCCCTGGTATAGGGTGAACTCAAAATCAAATCCGCCCCCAGCAGCCGCGGGTCTCGGGCGGATTGGAGAATCTGGCGCTCTCCCAACTCAGAGAGTTTGGCCAGGTTGGCGCCGAACCCCTGATAAATCTTGGTGTTTCGCTGGGTGTAGTCCGTTTTTCCGTGTCGGATCAAATAAAACATGGGGTTCTCCTTTCATCTCCGCTCCCTTGGCTGAAAGGGAAATTCACAGGGCCGCTGCGGTCATCTTCCCAGGACAGTTATCCCCGCTCTGACGTTGGCAGAGCGGGGATTGCTGCCGTACGGCGATGAACGGCCAACGCTTGAAGCCTCACCGGCCCTATCCCTCTGGGGAACCGGGCCGGTTTTCCATCTCCTCAGCGGGAAGCCAATATCTCCCGGAGCTTCAGCGCCTTGGGGACGTCCCCCTCCACCTTGAGCTTTCCCAAGGTGACAGCCAGCAGTGGGTCCAGCTTGCGGGCCGCCAGCTTGAAAAGGGTGTCGGCGGTACAGGTGAACTCCACATCCCGATCATCATAAGAATATGGTTCCACGCGCAGCTGCCCGTCCTTCACCTCGGCGTAGAACACGCCCTCCGCATCGCCGATGATGTGAAACTGGTAGGCCAGGTGATCTTGGATGTTGCTGACGTCGGCGCCGGCCAGATGCGAGCGCACCTGCGCGAACATCTCCTGAAATGTCATGGGATCATCCTCCTTGTCCAGTTTTCTCTAAGATATCACGAATCGGCACTGGAATCAATGGGAGGAGTTTTAGAAACCTCGAAGATATAGGGCGTAGGGTTGAAGTCCACATCCCAGATCTGGCAATCGTACCTCCGGCCCCCGACCGTCAGCCGGAGCCGGGGCGGATACTTCGCCGAGGAAGAAATGGCATAGAAATCGCCGCTGCGCGAGGTCCAGTAGAGTTCGATCTCGATGGTGGTGCCGAAGAGCGTGGTGTGCTGGCCGAAGCTGGTATGGGGAGAATCCGACCCGCCGGGGACGTAGAGCAGATAGTAGTAGTCTCTGCCGCCCTCTCGGGTATAGCGGAAGGCGCAGGCGGTGTTTTCCTCCAGCTCGGCGCTCTGTACCGCGTATTCGATCTGGTCCAGCTGTTCCGCGGTGACAAGCGTCTCCAGCTCCTCCCGGGTCACAGGCTGGAAGGACATAGACCCGCTGCTGGTAAGCGTCGTCCACCCCAGCACCGCCAGGCCAACGAGCAGCAGCGGAATCAGCACGATGGCAATGAGCAGCTTCCAAAGGGCCTTGTCCTTCCGGCGGACCGGCGCGGCGGCCTGGCGCGCCTCCTCCGGCAGCGGGACGGCGCACCGGGGGCAGACCTTCCAGTCCGGCTCCACCGGGGTGCGGCAGCTGGGGCAGGCAGCCCGGAGCGCCGCGCCGCACTGGGGGCACACCACATATTCCGCCGACACTGCCGCGCCGCACCGGGGACACGCCAGGTCCGCGTAGCCGCTGCGCACCAGCAGGTAGATGATAAAGCCGATGAAGGTGGGCGCCAGCACGGCCACCAGCGTCCACACCACGGCATTCATCCGCCGCCGCCGGGCATCCCGGTAGACATAGACGCCGATCAAAATTGGAACCAGCAGCAGGATCAGCAGGGTGGGAATCAAAACCACGATCAGCGCGGCAAGGTTCATGCTCGTACCTCCTTTTGGGCGTAAACAATGGCGATGGTGCCGCCGCCGGCGGCAGCCAGCAGCGGATAGAGCAGCAGCGCGGCGGCCAGCACCGGCACGTCCGGCCAGAGCAGCAGCCCCAGCAGCACGCCCGCGGCCTGGAGCAGTATCCCAGCCACGGCCAGCAAAACCGCCATCTGCCGCCGGCGCCGCTGCTCCAGCCGCCGGCGCAGCAGCGCCTCACTGCACGGCGGGGGCCGGTGGGCCTCAAAATGGTAAATCGTCTCCATGGGTCAAAACCTCCTTGAGCATGGCGCGGGCCTTGTGCAGCCGGGATTTGACGGTACCCGGCGGGACGTGCAGCGCCTGCGCCGCCGCGGCCACGTCCAGGTCTTCAAAGTAAAAGAGAATGACGGTCAGCCGCAGTTTTTCCGGCAGCTGATCGATGGCGTTTTGCAGGTCGGAATAGTCTTCCGCCCCGGGCGTCGGGGCCGACTGGAGGGCGTCCTCCAGGGCCTGGGTGGAGCGAAACGCGAGAAAGGGGCTGCGGGAAAGGCGCCGCAGCTGGCTGCGGTAGGTGTTGACGCAGATTCGGGTGATCCACGGCCCGAAGGGGCGGTTGGAATCGTACTGATGTATGGCCTGCAATGCCTTGAGCCACGTCTCCTGGTAGAGATCGTCGGCCTCAAAGGCCGAACCGGTCAACGCGCGGCACAGGCCGTAGAGCCTGGTGCCATATTGGGCTATATAGGAATCCAGCAACGGCCTCACCGCCTTTCTACTGAACCATACGTCCGGGAGCGCCGCTTGGTTCACGCTGCCCGTGTTTTTTTCGAGGGATATGGGAGCCGGACTGTTTTCGATCGAGCCAAAGGCGGGAAACAGGCGCGTCTGTGGTTGTGTGTTCCAATTTTTAGAAATAATTTTGGAGAAGTCTCCAAAATCTCTCCCGTCACTTTGACACTGCTTTCCCGCAGTGCTATGATAAAATAATATTTATGTATGTGTCGACTGGAAGGAGGTGGACATGATGTCGGAAGACACGCCGCTGGGAGTTTTGTCCGGCGGCCCCGGGCCGGCTGCGGCTCGGGCAAGCAGTTTCGGTCCCAGCTGGGACCCACCGAGAAAAGGAGGTATTCATGTCCCACCACATCCAGCATCACCACCACCGCAAACCCACTGCCACTGAGGCCTATGTCTGCATCGCCTTGGTGGGCATCCTGATCGTCGCAACGCTCCTGGTGGGTGCGCCCATCCAGTTTGGCATTCTGCTGGCTACCGCCGCGTCCTTCCTGATGGCGCTGCGGCTGGGCTTTTCCTGGGAGGAGATGGAGCTTGCCATCTGCGAGCGGCTGGGCCGCATGGGCTCCACCATGCTCATCATGTGGCTCATCGGCATGCTTCTGGGCGCGATGCTTTTCAGCGGTCTCATCCCCATGCTGGTCTACTACGGCTTCCAGCTGATCGACCCCCGGTTCCTCTACCTGGGCGCCTTCCTCTCCTGCACCATCATGTCCACGATGACCGGCTCCAGCTGGTCCGCCGCCGGCACCGCGGGCGTAGTGTGCATCGCACTGGCCCAAGGCCACCACGCCGACCTCGGCATCATGGCAGGCGCCATCATCGCCGGGTCGGTCTTCGGCGACAAAATCTCCCCCATGTCCGAGACCACCAACCTGGCCCCGGCCTGCGCCGGGACGGATCTCTGGTCTCACATCCGCTCCCAGCTCTGGACCACGATCCCTGCCTGGATTTTGGCCGCGATCCTCTTCACCATGCTGGGCATGGAATTTGCCCCTGCCAGCAACGCCCTGCCCGAAACTGCGCAGATCATCATGGAGCAGCTGGACGCCCTGTTTGTCTGGAACCCGGTGCTGCTGCTTCCGGTGGCGGTGCTGCTGATTCTGGCCCTCTTGAAAAAGCCTGTCATACCTACCATGCTCCTCTGCAGCCTCTTGAGCCTGGCGCTGGGCTGCCTGGTGCAAGGCTTTGACGTCTCCCTGGGCTGCAACGCCGCCATTACCGGCTTTACCGCCGATTCCATCGTGCCGGCAGGCTTTCAGCTGGACGAGACCGTGGCCTACATCCTCAACCGGGGCGGCATGACCAGCATGGTCTCCATCATTCTGGTATGCTTCTGCGGCTTTTCCATGACCACTGTATTAACGCACGGCGGCATTTTGGAAAAGGCCATCGAGCCCCTGGCACGGAACCTCAACACCCGGTGGAAAACCATGCTCACGGCGGAGATCGCCACGCTGGTAACGCTGTCCATGGGCGGCATCAGCTATGTCAGCTCTGTCTTCGTGGGCGAAGCATGGCAAAAACCCTTTATCCAAAACGGCATGGGCCGTCCGTGCCTCTCCCGGACGCTGGAGGACGTGGGCACCTGCGCTGCGGCGGTGGTCCCCTGGTGTTCCTCTGCCATGTTCTATGTGGAGACGCTTGGCGTCCCGGTCTGGGGTCCGGGGGGGTTCGCGCCGTACACCGTGCTGCCTTTCGTCTGCCCCATCGCGGCCTTCCTGCTGGCCTGGTTCGGCATCGGCATCAGCAAGCTGACGCCGGAGGAAATAGCCGAAGAGCTGAAGGATATCACCGAGGAAGAGGAAGAAGCTTTTCTGGAGTGAGCCGGCATATCATCCCCAGGGCCTGTTGCAAAAACAGAACTTTCCAGAATGCACTTTGATAAAAATTACCGTGAAACTCCAGTAATGAAGTTTCACGGTAATTTTTATCATGCAATCAATTTCCAGTTTGGTATAAAAACCATATTTTGCGGCAGGCCCTGTACCGCATGCGCGGATTATTCGGCAGAAATCAAGAAATAGTAGACGGGCTGGCCGCCGGAGAGCAGGTTGATTTCGGCGGCGGGGCAGCGCTGGGTGAAAAGCCGCAGCGCGTCCTGGGCCTGGTCGTCGGAAGTATCTGCTCCGTAAAAGATGTTGATGAACTCGCAGCCGGCCTCGGCGGTACGGGCGGCCATATCATCCAGCAGCTGGGCAAGATCCGGCGTCGTATCCAGCAGCCCGCCGTTGTAGAGGCCCAGATAGTCGCCCTGATGGATTTCTCTGCCGTCAAAGTCGGAATCCCGGGCGGCATAGGTGATCTGCATGGTGGTGACGCCGGCCAGGGACTCGGTCATGGCGGCGGTATTTGCCTCGGCATCCTGGTCAGGATCAAAGTTCAGCATTGCGGTGATGCCCTGGGGCACCGTCTTGCTGGGGATGACAATGACTCGCTTTTCCGTCAGGGGGACGGTCTGCTCGGCGGCCAAAATGATATTCTTGTTGTTGGGCAGCACATAGACGATCTCCGCCGGCGTGCGGTTGATGGCCTGGAGGATGTCCTCCGTGGAGGGGTTCATAGTCTGGCCGCCTTGGATGATCTGATCGACACCCAAATCCTGAAACACCGAAGAGAGTCCCGCGCCGGCGCAGACAGAGACCACGCCGTACTGCTTTTCCGGCGCCGCCACGGCCGGCGTCTCCTCCGGGTCCTCCAGATCGTCGGTACTCTGGGGCTTGCGCCCGGCGGCCATGTCCTCATACTGCGTGCGCATATTTTCGATCTTGGCGAGCTCCAGCGTTCCGTACTTCTGGGCCTCGGAGAGGGCCTCGCCGGGGATATCAGTATGGACATGGACTTTGAAAGCGTCGTCATCCTCGCCGATAACCAGGCTGTCGCCGATGGTGGATAGATAGGCCCGGAATGGTTCAATGGAGGCACCGGTGGTCTTGCGGACAATGAAAACCGTGTCAAACGTAAAGGTGATGTCCTCGTCGGTCAGGGCGGCAAAGTCGGCCCCGGCCTTGGTCTCCCCCTCGGCGGGCGGCTCGATGTCCTGGCCCCGGAGGGAGGAGAGCATCCCCTCGAGAATCGTCACAAAGCCCATGCCGCCGGCGTCCACCACGCCGGCCTTTTTCAGCACCGGGTTCTGGTTAACGGTCTCGGCCAGGGCGGACTTGGCCGCGTCGATGGCGCAGACCAGCGTGGCCTCCAGGTTGGCGTCCTCCTGGGCATATTCCGCCGCCGCCGCGCCGGACAGCCGGGAGACCGTGAGGATGGTGCCCTCGGCGGGCTTCATCACAGCCTTATAAGCGGCGTCCACACCGGCGTTGATGGCAGCAGCAAGGCCCATGCCGTCGGTCTCCTCCTGGCCCTTGAGGGACTTGGAAAAGCCCCGGAACAGCAGCGAGAGGATGACGCCGGAGTTGCCCCGGGCGCCCCGGAGCATGGCAGAGGCGGCCACGTCCGCCGCCTTGGTGAGGGTCAGACCTTCCATCCGCCGGAGGTCCTGGGCGGCGGTGTTGAGGGTCATGCTCATGTTGGTCCCGGTGTCGCCGTCCGGCACCGGGAATACGTTCAGTTCGTTGATGGCTTCTTTATTTCGCTCAATGGATGCGGCGGCGGAGAGCAGCATTCTCCGGTACGCGGCACCGTCCATGGTCTTAATCAAAGTATTACACCTCCATGTGTGATTGCATACTAGTCCGCAGTGATGGAATCCACATAGACGTTTACGGCCTTGACGGTAGTACCGGTGGATTTTTGGACGTTATACTTGACCTCGCTGATGATGGATGCACCGATGGCGGCGAGGTTGACGCCCCGGTTGACCATGATGTGCAGGTCGATGACGATGGAGCCGTCCTCGCAGAAGGCGACCTTAACGCCCTTGCTCATGGCCTCCCGGCGCAGAAGATGCACCAGGCCGTCGGTCATGGAACGCACAGCCATACCCTTCACACCGAAGCAGTTGGTGGCGGCGTGACCGGCGATGTTGGTATAAACGGCGCTGTCCACCGCGATGAGTCCCCGGTCCGTGGATAGACGAATCATTGAGGTACCTCCTTGTTCTGAACCGGGACCCCGGAGGGCCCCAAAGATCTGTCGCCCCGGAAAAGGCCCGGGCGCACAAAAACGCTGATAGGTAAAATTATTGTATCGTATTTCCTGGAAAAGCACAAGTGGGTAAATGCGAATTCTGAACGGAAGGCGGTAAAATGCCAAAAACCCCGCGGCAGATCGTCGATCTGCCGCGGGGAGACCCGGTTCTCAGCCGGCCCGGCGGTTGATGTCGGCCAGGGAGACGGACACGGAATGCTCGATGGGCTTCCACTCCACCCGCTTGAAGAGGGCGGCGAAGGAGATGGGGATGTACGTGAGCATAAAGAGGGGGAACGTAAATACGTAGAAGATCTTCTGAGCCGTGGTGGCGCGGATGTGCTTCCACTCGGAGAGGGTGGTGACGGCGCCGACGAAGAGCATCAGCAGATAGGAATTGACCAGGAACTGGGTAGCGGACCACAGGGCGATCAGCACATTCTGCCCGGCCAAGAAGCCCAGCACCGCCGCGGCGGCGTTGGTGCCGATGCCCACAACGGTCAGCACGATGGCTGGCATGATGGCCATGGCCATATCAAAGCAGGCAAAGCCGTTGCGCTGGGGAATGCCCTTGAGCAGCTTGAGGCCGTAGGCCTGGAAGACCTGCACGTAGCCCCGGGCCCAGCGCATCCGCTGGCGGCAGGACTGGCGGAAGGTGGTGGGCTGCTCGTCGTAGAAGACGGCGTCCTTGCAGTAGCCCACCCGCTCGCCGGCGACGACGTTGGCGATGGTAAACTCGATATCCTCGGTAAGGAGGAAGAAGTTCCAGCCGCCCCGCTGCTCCAGGATGCGGCGGCTGAAGCAGAAGCCGGTGCCGGAGACGGCGCAGCTGGTCTTCAGCAGGTGGCGGGGATGGTTGAGGAAGGCGGCCTCCCGCAGGAACCAAAGGGCATAGCCGGAGGAAACCCAGTTGTCGGCGTAGTTCTTGGAATTCCGGTAGCTGGTGATGATCTCATAGCCGTCGGAGAAGGTGCGGTTCATCTGCGTGATGTAGTCGGGCTCCAGCAGGTTATCCGCGTCGAAGACGAAGAAGCCGTCGAATACCTTGCCGTAGTCCCGATCAATGTGGGCCAGCAGCTCATTCATGGCGTAGCCCTTGCCCACCTTGACGCGGTTGAACCGCTCATAGACCACGGCGCCGTGCTGCCGGGCTACCTCCGCCGTCGCGTCGGTGCAGTTGTCGGCGATGACAAAAGTCGTCACCAGGTCGCTGGGGTAGTCCTGACCGCGGATGGAGTCCAGCAGATGGCCGATGACGGCCTCTTCATTGCGGGCGGAGATCAAAACGGCATAGCGGTGCAGCTTGGCGGGGCCGTGCGGCTTGTCCTTTTTAAGAAACGGGACGGCCAGATAGAAAAATTGATACGCATAGCACAGGACAAACAGAGCGGCCAAGGAAAAGTTTAGAATTCGAATGACTTCAATCGGCTCCATGATGATGTTCCTCTCTCATACGACAAATACGTTTGTAGATCAACAGGCCAATGGCGCTGATGACCAGGGTGACTGCAAAGATTCCAGCGGCTGTCCCCCACTCTCCACTGCCCAGCGCGTTGCCGCCTAACGTGGAGGTGACAACAGAGGGAATGCGGCAGAGGGTGGAAATCAGCACGAAATGGCCCAAGCGGATGGTGGTAAGGCCGGCGCAGTAGCAAAGCACATCTTTGGGCGTGCCGGGAAGTAGGAAAGCGACGATGGTGAAGGCGTAGATCCGCCGGGTATTTTGGAGAAATTTCAGGGACTGGATCTTTTCCCGGGAGAAAAACACCTCCACGGCCTTGACGCCGAAGCGGCGCACGAAGAGAAAGACCAGCGCGCTTCCGATGGCGGCGCCCAGCAGGCACAAGAGCGTGCCCTCCACAGCGCCGAAGGCGTAGCCCGCGCCGATCTCCAGCGGCTCGCCGGGGATGATGGCGATAAATACCTGCAGCACCATCATGCCCAAAAAGGCCAGGGGGCCCAGAAGGCCGTGACTGTCCACCCAGAGGCGGAACTTTTCCGGCTCCGAAACAAACTGCAAAAGCGGACGGCCGACGTACCAGAACACGGCCACCGACAATAGAAGAAATACCGCGATACCGGCAGCGTATATGATCTTTTTATGTTTTTCGCTCATTCTATCCTTTCGTTGTATCGGAAGTGCATCCTCGGCGGATGCGGGGCTGATTTCCTGTTTCCGCTCCCATTGTACAGGAAAACAGATTAAAAATAAATAAGGGAAAATGTTAAGTTTCCCTTAAGAACCGGCATAAAACTGTCGAGTTTGCCGAAGTACTCCCCTCTACCCGTCGAACGCCGCGACGGGCCCAAGCAGCTTGCCGCCCACAATCTTTACGCCTTATGCTGTAAGCAAATTTTCCAACTCCCTCGACGCCGCCTGGCATAAAGCCCCCGCCAATTTCAATTTGCATGAATCTTTGACGGCAGCATAAAAAGGGCCTTGCCGATTCGTTGAATCAGCAAGGCCCTTTGGGGCTCGTTATTCGTATTCGCTCCTGTCAGAAGTTTTCTAAACAGATTTGCTTATGGGTTTTGGTTCAGGGTATCGGCATTATTTTCATTATTCAGATAGTAGGGGCTATCTGATTTTTTGTTGCCATGGTGTTGCCAAGAGTATGTATTGAGTATAGAGGATTTAGAGATGAAATGCAACTGTCTAAGCAAACCTATTTCAGTAACAGCTGTTCTCCGTTCCTTATAATAGAGTTTTCAAGAGTGTGCAATGCCTTGTCCAATGTTTTTTCAATTTCTTTTCCAAGTCGATGTACGCCACATTGTCCCGCCAAAGCACGATACAAATCTTTTTTCTCCATCGGTCCATTGCACTTAAGAATTTCAAACATTCCCGCAGCCAATTCTTCAGGAGCAATATGTTCAATCAGCCGGGCAATATCCCCTGGTACTCGGAATTGAATATCTCGGCTGCTATCTAAGTACAAAAATCCTTTTTTGCGAATAATCCCATATTTTTGACAACCTCGCATTTTCAATTCGTAGTCATTCCATACACTACTTGTAACTCTTTTGC
>NBJMC04202__coassemble_1189_pt1 | contig 73083 bp, 66 predicted proteins | sample NBJMC04202__metabat2_high_PE_003 | metagenome-assembled genome bin NBJMC04202
GCCCCCTTGTGCAAAGGGGGCTGGCACGGCGTCAGCCGTGACTGGGGGATTGTCACCCCGGCAATGGCCGCAAGTTCTGATCCCCTCCGGCGCTGCGCGTAATCTACGGTGAGGGCAGAAGTTCGCACGTTCGGCGGGGGCGTTCCGATATCGCAAGCGCGGGCCGATGTGGCCTGCAAGGGAGCGCTGCCTGTGGCAGAAAAAGCGACCGCAGCAGTTGGGCCGCCGCTTGCCTTGGCGGGCCGCAACGCGGGCCGGGAAGGCTTAGCGGCAACCCGGACCATCGGCCCCTACGGTAACCCCTCCGGCGCTGCGCGCCACCTCCCCTTGGTCACCAAGGGGAGGCTTTGGCTGGCGCAGCCTCAGGCCTCCTGCCAGCCCTTGCAGACGTCCACCCACCGGGTGGTCTGGGCATAGCGCTCCAGCTCGGGGATGGTCAGCTCAATGGCGCTGTTGCTGCTGCCGCAGGCCGGGAAGACCGTCTCAAACCGCCGGAGAGACGCGTCCAGATATACCGCCACGCCCTCCTTTACCGCGAAGGGGCACACGCCGCCCACGGCGTGGCCCACGTACGCCGGCACCTGGTCGTGGGGCAGCATCTTGGCCTTGGTGTGGAACTGCGCTTTGAACTTGCCGTTGTCCACCTTGGCGTCCCCGGCGGCCACGATCAGCACGCACTGCTCCCCCACCAGGAACGAGAGGGTTTTGGCGATGCGCTTGCCCTCCACCCCCAGGGCCTGGGCCGCCAGCTCCACCGTGGCGCTGGAGACGGGGAACTCCCGAATCCGGTCCGCGATTCCCAGGGGTTCAAAATAGGCTCTCACCTTTTCAATGGACATGTTCATTTCCTCCCGTTTCTTTCCGCAAAATTGCACTTATTGTAGCACATTGTTTTTCCAGTTGCAACCGCGGCCCGGTTGCGCTATAATTTCCACTGTTCCAACAGCTTGACTTGTGAGGCGATATGATGACGAAAACCAACGCCCTGCGGCTGCTGACCCAGGCAGGCGTCCCCTACCGCACCGCTTCCTACGAATACGACGAATCCGACCTCAGCGGCGGCAAAGCCGCCCGGGCCATCGGGATGCCAGAGGAGCAGGTGTTCAAAACACTGGTGGCGCGGGGTGAAAAGCGGGGTATCCTGGTATTCTGCATCCCGGTCTGCTGCACGCTGGACCTCAAAAAAGCTGCCAAGGCGGCCGGCGACAAGAAGGTGGAGCTGGTCCACATGAACGAGCTTCTGCCCCTGACCGGCTACATCCGCGGCGGCTGCAGCCCCGTGGGCATGAAGAAGGCCTACCCCACCTTCATCGACGAGACGGCCCAGCTCTACGACGAGATCGCCGTCTCCGCCGGCGCCAGAGGCCAGCAGGTAATCCTGCCGCCCCAGGAACTCATTGACTACGCGCAGATGGACGTCTGTGACTTAACGGAATAGAAAGGAAATGACTATGCACTTTACGTACAAGACCCAGGGCACCTGCTCCAGCGCCATTGATTTTGATGTGGAAAACAATGTCCTCACCAACGTCGTCTTCACCGGCGGCTGCAACGGCAACCTCAAGGGAATCGGCTCCCTGGTGGAAGGCATGAACGTAGACGAGGTGATCCGCCGCCTCCAGGGCACCCACTGCGGCTGGAAGGAGACCTCCTGTCCCGACCAGCTGGCTCGAGCCCTGACCCTGGCCCAGGAAAAGATGGCGCAGAACGCATAAATACCTAAAAACGTCAAACCGGACGGCCTGTGGACCGTCCGGTTTGCTGTTTCAATGATTCGTTTACTGCAAAATCTTCGCGGCGCTCTCCTCGGCGAGCGCGGCGGTTTGCTATGGCCCCGCCGCACCTCCGTTCCGCTGTAGGGGTGGCCTGTATGGCCGCCCGTGCCGGGTTCCGATTCGCGCCGGAGTTCGATGGTTCCGCCCCGTAGGGGCGGCTAGCAGCCGCCCGCTGGCTGGCGATTCCCGCCGCGCTTGCGTCAACGCACCCCCACGCGGGCGGCACAAAAAGGCTCCCCTGTGTAAGGGGCCCGCAAGGGGAGGCTTTGGCGCGGTGCGGGTAACGCAGGCCGGCGGCGAATCGGGCGTGCGGTACGGGCGACTGATAGTCGCCCCTACGGTCGGTGCGGGTGCCGCGGGCCGTCCCGTTCTTTTTTTACTGCAAAATCTTCGCGGCGCTCTCCTCGGCAAACTGCTTGGAGTAGAGGTCATGGTAATAGCCCCGCTTTTGGAGCAGCTCCTGGTGCGTTCCCTGCTCGACGATCTTGCCGTCGCGCACCACCAGAATGAGGTCCGCCTTGCGGATGGTAGAGAGCCGGTGGGCGATCAGGAAGGACGTGCGGTCCTTCAGCAGATGGTCGATGGCCTCCTGAATCAGCTGCTCGGTCTGGGTGTCGATGGAGGAGGTGGCTTCGTCCAGGACGAAGATCCGCGGGTCCGCCAGCACGGCCCGGGCAAAGGAGATCAGCTGCTTCTCACCGGTGGAGAGCTTGTCGCCGCCCTCGCCCACCTGGCTGTCCCAGCCCTTCTCCAGCTTGGCCACCACCGTATCGGCGCTGACGGCCTTGGCGGCAGCCTCCACCTCGGCGTCGGTGGCGTCCAGCCGGCCATAGCGGATGTTCTCCCGGACGCTGCCGGAGAAGAGATGCGGGCTCTGGAGGACGTAGCCGATGTTTTCGTGGAGCCACAGCTGGCTCCGCTCCCGGTAGTCCCTTCCGTCGATGAGAATCTTGCCCGACGTCGGCTCAAAGAACCGGCAGGCCAGGTTGACCAGCGTACTCTTACCGGCGCCGGTCTCGCCCACGATGGCAACCGTAGTGCCGGCGGGGATTTTCAGGGAGAAGTGCTGCAGCACGTCCTCGCCACCGTCGGGGTAGCGGAAGGTCACGTCCTGGAACTCGATGTCGCCCTTCAGCGGCTCCCAGTTCTCCCGCTTAGGCTGGAAGACGTCGCCGTACTTCTCGATGACTTCCGGCGTGTCCTGCACCTGGGGCACCTGGTCCATCAGGCCCGTCACCCGTTCGATGGAGGCCTGCAGAGAGATGAACTCGGCGATGTTGGCCGCCGTCATCTGGATGGGTTCGAAGATGCCCACGGCATAGGTGGTGAAGGTGGAGAGGGTGGCGATCTCCAGCAGGCCGTCCAGCACCATATTGCCGCCCCGCAGCAGCACGATGGCCACAGCCATGGTGGAGCAGAACAGCACCAGGGGGATATACACGGCGTTGAGCCGGGCAGCCCGGATGCCGGAGCGGCGCATGGACTCAGTCAGGCTGCGGAAGCTGTCGGTGTTCTGCTCCTCGATCACCAGGGTCTTGGAAGTCTTGGCGCCGGTGATGCCCTCGTTGAACGCACCGGTGATCTTGGAGTTGAGCTTCCGCACCTTCCGGTTCCAGTGGAGGATGCGGTTTTGGAAGTACCAGGTCAGCACCGCAATGGCCGGGACGATCAGGATAATCACCAGAGCCAGCCGCCAGTTGAGCAGCAGCATCGAAGCGAAGGTGCCCAGCACGTAGAACATGGCCCAGAGGATATCCGTCAGGTTCCAGGCGATCATGCCGGCGATGCGGTTGGTGTCGCTCATGACGCGGGCGAGAATATAGCCCACCGGCGTGACATTGTAGAAGGAGAAGGAAAGCGTCTGCAAGTGGGTAAAGAGGTCGCGCCGCAGATCCCGGCCCACGCTCATTTCAATGGTCATGGAGTTCCGGGCAAACAGCACCACCGACAAGGCCTGGAGCAAAATCACCACCAGGTAGAAGAGGCCGTAGGGCACAATGCCCGTCAGGGTGCCAGCCTCGATAAAGTTCTGGATGGCATAGCGCTGCAGCAGCGGCAACGCCACATCCACCGCCGCACACAGGGCGTTGAAGGCGAACATTCCCGCGAAGCAGAGCCGGTAGGGCCGCAGCGCAGGACCCAACCGCTTCCAGATAGAAAGGTCAAAGGATTTGGTATAATCCTGTTCATCAAATGCCGCCATGCTCCATCGCCTCCTCTTCCATTTGCTTGCGGTCATCGCTGCTCATTTGAATTTCATAGATATCCCGGTAGATGCCGGGGTGAGAGATCAGCTGGCTGTGGGTGCCCAGGTCCGCCCGCTTGCCGTCCTGTAGGACCAGGATTTGGTCGGCGTGCATCAAGGTCGTCACCCGGTGGGAAATGAGAATCACCGTGGCGCCGTGGAGATTTTCCTTCAGTGCCGCACGGATCTTGGTGTCCGTCTCCGTGTCCACCGCGGAGAGAGAGTCGTCAAAGATCACCACCGGCGCCTTCTGCATCAGCATCCGGGCGATGGCCACTCGCTGCTTCTGGCCGCCGGAGAGCGTGACGCCCCGTTCGCCCACCAAGGTCTCATAGCCCTCGGGGAACTCGGTGATGGCCTCGTCCACGCAGGCGATGGCGGCAGCTTCCCGGACATCGGTCTCAGTAGCGCCGGGCACCGTGGCGGCGATGTTCTCCCGGATGGTTTTGGAGAAGAGGAAGGGCTCCTGGAGCACCAGGCCGATCTGCCGCCGCAGGCAGTCCCGCTGGATAGTGCGGATGTCGCGGCCGCCGATGGTGATGGTGCCTTGGCCCTCTCCCAGGTCGTAGAGCCGGTCCAGCAGATGGACCAGCGTACTCTTGCCGGAGCCGGTGCCGCCCAGCACGGCGAAAGTGCTGCCCTGGGGAATGGTGAAGGAGAGGTCGTCCAGAACCTTCTGGCCCTCGTAGCCGAAGGTCACATGGTCAAAGACGATGTCTCCCGCGCAGGAGGCCTCCTGCGCCTCGGGCAGATCCGCCTCTTCCGGGGCCTTGAGGATGTAGCCCACCCGGTCCAGCGAGACGCCCGCCTTGCTCATGTCCGAGAGGACGCGGCCCAGGGAGCGGACCGGCCAGGCCAGGGATTCATTGTAGGTGACAAAGGCCAGGAAGGAACCCAGGGACATCTCACCCCGCACGGCCTCCACGGTGCCGGCCAGGATCACCACCATCACCTGCAAACAGGTCAGCAGCGTGCCGGAAGCCCAGTAGACCGAGAGGAGCTTGCCCAGCTTGATCCACAACGCGGAGAACCGCTCATTTTTCCCCTGGAACCGGTCCAGCTCAAACTTCTCCCGGCCAAAGGCCCGCACGACCCGCACGCCGGTGAGATTCTCCTGGGCGCAGGTGGTCAGCTCGCCCTCGGCCTCGTCCGCCGCCTGGAAGCGCTTGGAAATCTTCCGGTAAAAGACGCCGGAGGACAGGCCCACGATGGGGATAAACACCAGGGAGATCAGTGAGAGCTTCACATTCATGGAGAACATGATGCACAGGTACAGGATGATAAGGAATACCGTCCGCACCACTTCCACCAGCTGATTGCACACAAAGCCGCGGATCACGTCCACGTCCGAGGTGCAGCGCTGGATCATATCGCCGGTGGAATGCGCCTTGTGCCAGGCAAAGCTCAGGTGCTGGATGTGGCCGAAGAGGGCGTCCCGGATTCGCTTGACGAAGCCCTCAGAGCCCTTGGCCAGATAGTACCGCTGACCAAAGATAAACACGCCCCGGAACAGCGCCACCACGGCTACGGCAATGGCCGCCCACAGCAGGGACCGGCCCGGGTCGACCCGCAGCGCTTCCAGCGGCAGAAGGCTGGAGAACCAGTCTCCCTCGGCCGGCGCCGCATTCCCCAGGATGCTGTCCACTGTCACCTTGATGATCTGGGGCGTCATGGCGTGAAAGGCGTTGCTCAAACATGCAAAGAGCAGCGCCGCGATGAAAAATCCCACCACCGGTTTGAGAAAGCGCCAGATCAGCGCAGCCTTTTCCCGGCGGGGCAGTTTGAACTGTAACTCTTCCACGAATAACCTCCTATTCTTCCTTTCGGGCGCAAAAAAAGCGCCCCTTCTGGGACGCAACCTGCCTGCTATGCACGATGGGCGATTGATCAACCCCAGAGCGTGCAGAATGATCCCAGAAACCGACTTTTTTCTCTTGCAACAATAAACAACTTGGTCATTATGCACGCCCTCCTTTCCATAATTTCGTATGCTTGATTAGTATAGGACTTCTCCTTTCCATTGTCAAGGGGCATTTATCCAATTTTCGCACTTGCTGAAAAAAACGCTTCCGCTCTTGCCGCCGCTTCCGGCACATGATATGATAGAACTATACAAGGAGGCGACGTCATGCAGAGAATTGACAAGGAAAACTACTATTTGGACATTGCCCAGACCGTGATGGAGCGCTCCACCTGCCTGCGGCGGTGGTACGGCGCCATCATTGTCCGCAACGACGAGATCGTGGCCACCGGCTACAACGGCGCGCCCCGGGGCCGGGCCAACTGCAGCGAGCTGGGTACGTGCATTCGTGAGCAGATGCAGGTGCCGCGGGGCCAGCGCTACGAGCTTTGCCGCAGCGTCCACGCCGAGGCCAACGCCATCATCTCCGCCTCCCGCAACGAGTGCATCGGCGCCACGCTCTACCTGGCGGGGCGGGACGCCGCCACCGGGAGGCTCCTGCCCGACGCCACCTCCTGCTCCATGTGCCGCCGAATCATCATCAACGCCGGCATCGCCCGGGTGGTGATCCGCCGCACCGAGACGGAATACGACGTGGTGGACGTCCAGGAATGGATCGACCACGACGATTCCATCCAGCTGACCCTGGACTGAGCCGCCGGAGGAATATTTTCCCTCGCCCGTGGAAATACTGGGAGCGTACACTTTCTCACAAGGAGGCATTCCATGGTCAAGGGGATCACCCGGCAGGTGGTCGTGGTCAAGGGCAGCGACCCGGCAATGTTTGAACAGGCAATTTTTCTGGTGCGGGACGACGTTCTCGCCCAGGGCGGCGTCACGGAAGAGGCGCTTTTGGAGGAGGCCCGCAAGGCCTGCGGGCCCAGGTCGCCCCTGCTGCGGGCCATATGGGGTCGGTTTCTCTGGGCCGCCTGCGGCGCCGGCGCCATCGGCTGCCTCTGGCTGGCCACCGTTCTATTCTGATTGTCTGAATGACAGCACACCCCCCGACGCGCAACGCGCCGGGGAGTGTCGTTTTGGGGGACGTGCCGCGTCACTGAGTTTCCAGCCGCACGGCGCCGTCCTGGGCAGACAGCTGTACCGCGTGGAGCGGCTCCATAAAGCTGTCGATGATCTTTTCGGAAATAGGGTCCTCCACGTGCTTTTGGATGGAGCGGCGGAGGTTTCGGGCGCCGTAAGTGACGGAGTAGGCGTCTTTCACCAGGAAGTCCACCAGCGTATCGTCCCAGGTGAAGGCGATGCCCCGGCGCTCCAGGGACTCTTGCAGCTCCCGCAGCATGATGCCGGCGATTTCCCGGAAATTGTCCTCGGTGAGACTGTTGAACGAGACCACGGCGTCCACGCGATTGAGGAACTCCGGCCGCAGGAAGGCCCGCAGCGCCTTCATGGTCTTTTCCTTGTTCTGCTCCGTCAGGCTGCGGCCAAAGCCCACCGAGGCCTCCTTCTGGTCGGAGCCGGCGTTGGAGGTCATGATGATGACGGTATTTTCAAAGTTGACCGTGCGGCCCTGGGCGTCGGTGATGCGGCCGTCGTCGAGGATTTGCAGGAGAATGTTGAGTACGTCGGGATGCGCCTTTTCCAGCTCGTCGAAGAGGATGACGGAGTAGGGCTTGCGGCGGATCTTCTCCGTCAGCTGTCCGGCCTCATCGTAGCCCACGTAGCCCGGCGGCGAACCGATGAGCTTGGACACCGAGTGCTTCTCCATGTATTCGGACATATCCAGGCGGATCAGCGTCTCCACCGAGTCAAAGAGATCGTCTGCCAGGCACTTGACCAGCTCGGTCTTGCCCACGCCGGTGGGGCCGACGAAGATAAAGCTGATGGGGCGCTTCTTGGGGCTGATGCCCACGCGGCCCCGGCGGATGGCGGCAGCCACCTGAGAAATAGCCTCATCCTGGCCGATGATCCGCTTTTTCAGCCGGCTCTCCAGCTCCCGCAGCTGGCCGTACTCCTGCGCCTTGACCTTGCTGGCGGGGATCTTCGTCCAAAGCTCGATGATCCGGGCCAGGTTTTCCACGGTCAGCGCCGGCTTGGGCTCTTCCTCCAGCACAGCGATCTCTTTATCCAGCTGCAAATTCCGGCTGCGGATAGCCGCCATGCGGGCATAGTCGGCCTCGTCGGAGCGCTCTGTCAGCATACTCAGCTCCAGATCCAGGTCGGCGTGCTCCTTCTTCAGCTCCGCCAGACGGCTGATGTTCTTATTCTTCAGGTTGACGTCGGAGCAGGCCTCATCCAGGAGGTCGATGGCTTTATCCGGCAGGAAGCGGTCGGTGATATACCGCTCCGAGAGAACCACGGCCTGCCGGGCAATTTCCGGGGAGATCACCACGCCGTGGAAGGACTCATAGTAGTGGGCGATGCCGCGGATGATATCCACGGCCTCCTCCAGCGTAGGCTCATTGACCGTCACCGGCTGGAAGCGCCGCTCCAGCGCGGCATCCTTCTCGATATACTTGCGGTACTCATTGAAGGTGGTGGCGCCGATGACCTGGATCTCCCCCCGGGAGAGCGCGGGCTTCAGGATATTGGCCGCGTTCATGCTGCCCTCGGCGTCGCCGGCGCCCACCAGGTTGTGTACCTCGTCGATGACCAGGATGATGTTGCCCAGCTTCTTGACCTCTTCAATGAGGCCCTTCATCCGGCTTTCAAACTGGCCGCGGAACTGGGTGCCGGCCACCAGGGCCGTCAGATCCAGCAGATAGACCTCCTTATCCTGGAGCTTGAAGGGCACCTCCTTTTGCGCGATCCGCTGGGCCAGGCCCTCGGCGATGGCGGTCTTGCCCACGCCCGGTTCGCCGATGAGGCAGGGATTGTTCTTCTGGCGGCGGTTGAGGATTTGGATGACCCGCTCGGTCTCCACCTCGCGGCCCACCACCCGGTCCAGGGCGCCGCTTCTCGCCTTCTGCGTCAGGTTCAGGCAGTAGGTATCCAGAAACTTGTGCTTTTTTTGCTTGCCGCCGCGTTCGTGCTTTTCGCCGTCGCCGCTGGGTCTGGCGTGGCCCGGAGTTTCCGCCGGGAGATCCTCCTGGCGCTCCCCGCCGAAGAGCTTGTTGAGGAATGGGAAGGTGGCTGTCTGGCTTTCGATTTCGTCGGAGTCGTCGTCCTGATTCTGGTCGCCAGCCATCATCGACTCCATACCCTGAAAGGCCTCCGTCATCTCAGAGTTGAGGCCCTCCAGCTCATCTTCGGAAATACCCATGCGCTTCATAATGTCGTCCACAGGCTTGATGCCCATCTCCTTGGCGCATTTCAGGCACAGGCCCTCCGTCAGCGTCTTACCCCCTTCGATTTTCGTTACGAAAATCACGGCAACATTTTTCTTACATTTGGAACAAAGGGTGGGATGCATGCAATAATCTCCTTTTATACTGTTTCTTGATTAAAATCCTTCGCTTTAATCAAGAAGGCATCGCCTCGCGGCGCTGCCGAATCTGTGATTTTCGCGATCAAAAATCACAGATTCCCGTCTCATATGATTCTCCGGTTAAAATCTTTCATCCGCGTTGAGAAAAGATTGAAAGGTTTTAAGAGAACCAGGATAAGTCAAGGATTGCTCCTATCCGTTCAAAGCGCGCCCGGGCCGGGAAAGGCTGTGCCTCCGGGAACCGGTTCCGTTCCCGCAGGGCCGGGATCGCTATAACTGCCAGTATAGCACACTTGGCGGAGAATGCAAACGGGAATTCCTTCAAGGCAGGTACAGCCAGCCGGCGCCGCCGCCCAACAGCAGCGCGGAGCCGTCCGACCGCATCAGCACCGCAGTGGCAGTGCCGATGTCCGATGTCTCGGCATAGACCTCCAGGGATTTGTTGTAGATGGTCAGCTGATCCGGCGTCAGAACGGCCACATACCCGCCGCAGGCGCTCAAATCCAGGATCTCCCGCCCCAAGTACACCGAGGCTATCTCCTCGCCGGCTTCGCTGACCGTCACCAAGCTGTTGCGGTTGCCCGCTCTATACATATTCACGGCCAGCGTCAAAAATCCGTCGCCGCCCAGGTCATACTCCTTGAGATAGGGCTCCGTATAGGCGTACCGGGCCACCAGGGTCCCGTCCGTATTGTAAATTTGCGCCGAAGTCTCTCCCAGGGCGCAGATGGCGCCGCTATCCAGGAAGAATAGATCATAAATCAGCTCATTGCCCAGGGAGGCCGTCCACTGCACGCCTTCCGCGTCGGTGCGGAAGAGATGGAGGGTGCTTTCAAAGGCGCCGCCGGAAGCCCCCAGTCCCACTGCCGCCAGGAGATTGCCCTTCTCGGAAATGGCGCACTGGGGCATATAGGTGGTGGAGGAGAGCCATCGGTAGATCAGCTCCTGCTTGCCATTATAGACCGTCAGCACGGATTTATAGCCGCTGGAGCCGCTGGAATAGCAGAGGCTGCCGCCGGAAGAGAGGTCGGCGTCCAAAATCACCTGATCTGCGGTGAGGTTGAGCCGCTCGCCGCCTAAATCGGCGGCCAGCAGCGCCGTGCCGCCCACGTCGTAGGCCAGCATCATTCTGCCCGCTGTCAGGATTTGCGGCAGCTCCAGCTGCTGCTGGATGGAAAAGCGCTCCTCGCCGTTGTCCTGGTAATAGGTAAGGCCGCCCACGGAGGCCACCGCCAGGCCGCTGCCCGCGGCGCCGTAGCGGTTGGAATTGTGGGAGTCAAAGGTATAGATGTCCTGTTCGCCCTCGTCGCGGATGTTGAAATACTTCACCCAGCGGCGCAGCGCGTCAAAGTTCACAGAATCCTGGAACAAAATCAAGCCCACCGCGGAGCATACCGCCGCCACGACCACGGCAAACACGACGATTCGCTTGATCAGGCTGCCGCGGCTGGGCCGCTCCTGAGAATTTTTCAGGTTATTCCACATGGAACGACACCTTCCCATCGTCATACCAGAGCTTGGTGAGGTAGAGCCCGCCCGGCGGCACCGTGGGGCCGGCGGCGGTCCTGTCCCCCGCGGCCAGCAGCGCGCCGATGGAATTCGGTTCGATCTTCCCCTCGGCGGCGTAGACCACCGTGCCGGCCATAGCCCGGGCCATGTTGTAGAGGAAGCCGTTGGCGCAAACCCGGAGGCGGAGGAGGTTTCCCTCGCGGGTGACGGTGTAATAATACACCGTGCGCACCGTGGAACGGACGTCTGTTCCCACGGAGCGGACCGCCGCGAAATCATGGGTGCCGACAAACTGGTCCGCCGCCCGCTGCATCACGGCTTCGTCCAGGTGCTTGGGATAAAACCAGGCGCGATCCACATAAAACGGGTCGCGGATGCGGGAGTTATAGATGAGATACGTATATTCCTTCTTGACGCAGGAGCCGATGGCGTTGAAGCTGTCGGGCACCTCCCGGGCGCCGTAGACGACGATATCGTGGGGCAGCCGGGTGTTGAGCGCGTAGGGCAGCCGATCCGTCGGGATAGCGCAGTCCGTATAAAAATTAGCCACATAGCGCTGGGCGTGAACGCCGGCGTCGGTCCTGCCGCAGCCGGTCATCTTCACCGGATGGCCCACAACGATGGCCGCGGCCCTTTCCAAGGTCTCGGCCACGGTAATATCATTCTTCTGCACTTGCCAGCCATGGTAGGCCGTACCCACATAGGTGAGAAACAACGCGATATTCCGCATGGAAAGCCTCCCTCACAGCCCCAGGTTCGCCAGCACGATGATCCCCGCCACGAAGAGAAGCCCGCCGATTAGGACGATGTAGTCCACCCGCCGGTAAGAGAGCTCTTTGAGCCGCGTGCGCCCTTCGCCGCCGTGGTAACAGCGGCACTCCATGGCCACGGCCAGCTCGTCGGCCCGGCGGAAGGAGCTGATGAACAGCGGCACCAGAATGGGGATCAGCGCCTTGGCCCGGGAGAAGATGCTGCCGGTTTCAAAGTCGGCGCCCCGGGCCTTCTGGGCGCTGATGATCTTGTCGGTCTCCTCGATCAGCGTAGGGATGAACCGCAGGGCGATACACATCATCATCGTCAGTTCGTGGACCGGTACCTTGATCTTTTTCAGCGGACCCAGCAGCCGCTCCAGCCCGTCGGTCAGGGCGATGGGCGAGGTGGTATAGGTCAGCATAAAGGTGCCGGTGATCAGCATGGAGATGCGCAGCACCATGAATACGGCGCTGAAAATGCCCTCCCGCGTGATGGTGAATATCCAAAAGGACACCAGCGGCGTCCCCTGGGTGTAAAAAAGGTTGAGAAGGCCTGTCAGCAAAATGATAAAGAGCAGCGGCTTCATGCTCTTGAGGATCACCTTGAACTGAATTTTGGAAAGCGCCACCACCGCGATCAGAAGCCCCAGCACCAGGCCGTAGGTCAGAAGCCACTGGGCGCTGAACAGCGCGACGATATAGAGGACCACCCAGATGAGCTTGGTGCGGGGGTCCAGCCGGTGGATGGGGGTATTCCCCGGGAAATACTGGCCCAGGGTGATGTCTTTCAGCATATCACGTTCCTCCCCGCATGGCCAGCAGCGCTTCCTTCGCCTGCTCCACCGTGTAGACAGAGGTGTCCACACCCAGGCCCATATCCCGCAGCCGGAGGAACACCCGGGTGATCTGCGGGATGTCCAGCCCCATGGAAATCAGCTCCTTAGAATGGCTGAACACCTCCCGGGGCGTGCCGGTCATGGCCACCTTGCCGTGGTTCATTACAATGAGGCGGCTGACATTGGAGGCGATTTCCTCCATACTGTGGCTGACCATCACCACCGTGGCGTTCTGGCTCTTTTGATAGTCGCGGATATTGGCGAGAATCCCCTCCCGCCCCACCGGATCCAGCCCCGCCGTGGGCTCGTCCAGAATCAGGACGTCCGGCTCCATGGCGATAACGCCGGCGATGGCCACCCGGCGCTTCTGCCCGCCGGACAGCTCAAAGGGGGATTTTTCCAGGTTCTCCTCAGGAATGCCCACAAACCCGGCCGCCTTGCGGACGCGGAGGTCGATCTCCTGCGCGGAAAGGCCCATGTTATGGGGTCCAAAGGCGATGTCTTTGTAGACCGTCTCCTCAAAAAGCTGATATTCCGGGTATTGAAACACCAATCCCACCCGGAAGCGGGTCTCCCGGGTGAACTTCTTGTCGCTCCAGATATCGCGGCCGTCCAGCAAAATCTCCCCGGCGGTCGGCTTCAGAAGGCCGTTGAGATGCTGGATCAAGGTGGACTTCCCCGACCCGGTGTGGCCGATGATGCCCACGAATTCTCCCCGCTCGATGGAGAGGTTGACATTTTGCAAGGCGTCGCTCTGAAAGGGCGTCCCCGCGCCGTAGGTATGGGTGAGGTTTCTCGTTTCTAAGATCGGGGTCAAAGTTTCTTCCTCCAAATCGTCGGTCAGGCCTCCGCCAAAAAGGCGCGGAGTGTCTGCGCGCACTCCTCCACCGAGAGCGCGCTGAGGGGCAGGTTATACCCCTCTTTGCGCAGCTCGTAGAGGAGCATGGTGGTCTCCGGGACGGTCAGCCCGGCGGCCCGCAAAAGTTCCACCTGGCTGAATACCTCCTTGGGCGTGCCGTCGGCGATGATGCCGCCGTCCGACATCACCACCACCCGTCCTGCCAGGCAGGCCTCGGGCATATGGTGGGTAATCAGCACCACGGTAATCTGATTCTCTTTGTTCAGCCTGGAGATGGTGGCCAGAACCTCCTTGCGGCCCTGGGGATCCAGCATGGCCGTCGGCTCGTCCAGCACGATGCACTTGGGCCGCATGGCGATGATGCCGGCGATGGCGATCCGCTGCTTCTGTCCGCCGGACAGCAGATGGGGCGCGTGCTCCCGATACTGGTACATCCCCACCAATTGCAGCGCCTCGTCCACCCTGCGGCGAATTTTCTCCGGGGGCACGCCCAAGTTCTCCGGCGCGAAGGCCACGTCCTCCTCCACGACGTTGGAGACGATCTGGTTATCGGGATTCTGGAACACCATGCCCACCTTCTGGCGGATTTGAAGCAGCAGCGCTTCATCGCGGGTATCCAGCCCATAGACATGGACGCTGCCGCCGGTGGGCAGCAAGATGGCGTTGAAGTGCTTGGCCAGGGTGGATTTGCCGCAGCCGTTGTGGCCCAGCACCGCCACAAAGCTCCCCTCCTCCACCTCCAGATCCAGTCCTTCAAAGACCTGGATGGCGGGGGTATCCTCCGAGCCGGGATAGTCATAGGTGAGCTGTTCTACAGAAATTGCGCAAGATTCCCTCATCGATGTAAATCCTCTCTCTCGGCGCGCATCCACCGGCCGGTGCTGCCGCAGGGCAGCGTCAGACCGCTGACGGTGACAGGCAGTCCCAGCTCCTGGCATTCGGTGTGGCCGCCATAGCGCTTGGTCAGAAGGGTGTCGAGCATATAGCCCAGCACCGAGGGCGCGAGGCCCGTGGTATAAGAATTGACAAGTACAAAGAGCGGGTCCTCCGAGAGGACGCCGGAGACCATCTGCAAAAAGGGATAGAGGTCCTTCTCCAGCTTCCATATCTCCCCGGAGGGGCCGCGGCCATAGGACGGCGGGTCCATGATGATGGCGTCGTACCGCCGGCCCCGCTTGATCTCCCGCTCCACAAACTTGGCGCAGTCGTCCACGATCCAGCGGATCGGCGCCGCCTCCAGGCCGGAGGCCCGGGCGTTTTCCCTGGCCCAGGACACCATCCCCCGGGCCGCGTCCACGTGGCACACCGTGGCGCCAGCAGCTGCGGCGGCCAGAGTAGCGCCGCCGGTATAGGCAAAAAGGTTGAGGACCGAGACGGGCCGGCCAGCCCGGCGAATCTGCTCCATTTCAAAATCCCAGTTGACGGCCTGCTCCGGGAAAATGCCCGTGTGCTTGAAGTTCATGGGCTTGACGTAAAACCGCAGCGGGCCGTACTGAATCTCCCACCGCTCCGGCAGGCGGTTCTCCGACCACTTGCCGCCGCCGCTGGAGGAACGGGCGTAGCGCCCGTCGTAGCTGCGCCAGCGCCGGTCCTCCCGGGGCGTATTCCAAATCACCTGGGGATCCGGCCGCACCAGGGTGTATTTCCCCCAGCGCTCCAGCTTTTCCCCGTTGGAGGTATCAATGACCTCATAATCTTTCCATTGATCCGCGATCCACATAGTTCTCTCCCGTCGTTATCCGTTGCTGCCGCTGTTGAGAATGCCGTCGATGAAATCGCCCCAGTTGAAATCCTGGTCGGTTCCCTGATTCCCGCCGTCTTCCGGATTGTCCGTTTCTTCTTCCTCCTCTTCCTTGGGGATATCATCCGCGGAGTGGATGTAGCACTCCAGATTGATGGAGTCCACCATGGGCGAGACAGGATCGTAGTAGCCCACGGGCAGCGGCTTGGAGGCGTATACATATCCCTGGTCCTCCACCACGATGCCGGAGGTGGGGAAGCCCCGTTCGATGTCCAGCAGGCCTACCTGATAGATGTGGTTGCCCGGCACCTGGGCGCAGTATTCGTTGGCCACATGGTCCGAGGCGCCGCAGATATCCACCATCGCGTGGACGTTGCAGTTCTCGGTGGGCGCATCCTCCAGGAACAGCTCCCCGGAGACGGTTCTGTCGCCTCTCGGATCGCTGCGGCAGGCCTCCGTCGCCAGAAGGCCGCTGTCGCGGCAGTACTCCAGCGTCACCACATCGGTGGGCTTGTCGAACTCCGCGTACGGCAGGTCCGCGTGGATGCCCTCCATCACCTTCTGCCACAGGGAGACCGCCGGGTTTTCTGTGGTATCGGTCAGGACCACTTCCTCCGGGTCGTCATAGCCGCACCAGACCACCGCCGAATAGTACGGCGTATAGCCGGCAAACCAGCGGTCATAGTCGCTGGTGGTGGTGCCGGTCTTGCCCGCCACCTGCATATTGCTCAGCTGCGCGCCGGTGCCGGTGCCGTAGGCCACGGTGTTCATCATCATATACGTGGAATACCAGGCCGTCTTCTGGCTCATGGCCACCCAGGAATCCTGGGTGTTGTCCAGGACCACCTTGTCGTTGGCGTCCAGGACGCGGGTATACGTTCTGCCCTCGCGGTAAAGGCCGTTGTTGGGGAAGGCGGTATAGGCCTCGGCCATATCCCGCACGGTGACGCCCTGCGTCAGGCCGCCCATGGCCAGGGGCGCCAGGTCGATGTCGGAGAGGACCGTGCCGCTGGCGGTCTCATACTCCGAAACCAGCGTGGTGAGGCCCATCTTATCCCGGGCAAAGTTGAAGGATGTCTCCGCGCCCATCTCCGCCACCAGCTTCACGGCCACGGTGTTCAGGGAATAGCACATGGCGTCATTGATGGAAACCAGGCCGCGGTAGGTCGAATCGGAGTTCTTGGGCCAGGAGGCGGTGTCCGTGAATTGGTAAGGCGTATCGTCATAGACGGAAGACGGGGTAATCAGGCCCATCTCCAGGGCCGGCGCAAAGACCGACAGGGGCTTGATGGTGGAGCCGGGCGAGAGGTAGCTCTGGGTGGCCCGGTTGAGAATCAGGCTGCCCACCTTCTCGCCCACACCGCCGGCCAGCGCCACCACATCGCCGGTTTCGTTGTCCGTCACCACGATGGCGGACTGGAGCTGCTGGCTGCTGGCCGTCTCGGGGATGTTGGAGAGGTCCTCGTAGATCTGGTCCACCTGGGCTTGGACCTCCGGGTCGATGGTGCAGTAGATCTTATAGCCGCCGGTCTGGAGCATTTTCAAGGCAATGGAATACTCGTAGCCGGTCTTCTCCATCAGGTCGCGCACCACTTCGTTGATAACCTGATCTTCAAAATAGGTGAAATACACCCCGGAGCCGTCGTCCTCGCCGCTGGTGTTGTTGAGGATCAGCTCCTCGGCCACCGCCGCGTCGTACTCCGACTGGCTGATATAGCCCTGATCCAGCATCTCCCCCAAAATCAGTTCCTGGCGCTCTTTATTGGCTTCGGGATTGATGTAGGGATCGTACCGGGAGGGGTTGTTGGTGATGCCGATCAGCGAGGCACACTCGGCCAGGGAGAGGTCCTCCACATCCTTGCCGAAGTAGACCTCCGCCGCGGCCTGCACGCCGTAGCAGCCCTCACCCAGGGGGATAATATTGAGGTACGCCTCCAGGATATCGTCCTTGGAGTGGTCTTTTTCATAGTCCAGCGCGCGGAAAATCTCCACCAGCTTGCGGCGCACCGTCACCTCATCCTCGTGGGTGAGGTTTTTGATCAGCTGCTGCGTGATGGTGGAAGCGCCGTAGGGCGTCTGGCTGCCGAAGAACATATTGAGGCTTGCCCTGATGGTCCGCAGCCAATCCACACCGTCGTGGTCAAGGAAACGCTTGTCCTCAATGGCAATACAGGCGTTTTTCAGATTGGTCGGAATGTCCTCGATCCCCACCCAGACGCGGTTCTCGCTTTCGTAGAGCTTTTTCAGCTCCTTCCACTCCCCGGTCTCCCGGTCCTGATAGTAGATGACCGAGGTCTGGTCCAGGGCAAAGCCCTCCACCGAAAAGTCCATCTGCTGGGAGAGATCGTTTTTGATATACACCGCAAAGATACAGGCGAAGATCAGCAACGCCAAAAAGCCCGTGAGCAGCAGCGTGCCGAAGATCTTCCCGATCCAGCCCCAGACACGCCGGGCCCGGGAAGGCTGCCGCCCCTCCTGATCTGGGTTTTTTTGCCATTTTGCCATAATTGCACCTCCGTGTCAATCGCCACGTATCATATCGCATAGATACCCATAGTATTTCTGTATTATAGCACAGCTCCCTCTCAATATCCACATTCTTTTTTTCTGCCTGCCCAGAAGGTATGAAAGCCCGTAATTGAGACATCCTAAGACCGGTGATGCGATATGAATAAACAAACCTCCGCGCTTCTGGCCTTGCTGTTCTGCCTGACGCCCTTTCTCCTGACGGTGAAAGACGGCTATGTGGCGCTCTATGACCGGGAAACCGCCCACTGGGAGATCACAGACACCCCCCTTTCTTCCCTGCCCCCGGACGATCAGGCGCTGCTGACCCAGGGCATCCCCCTGGAGACGCGCCCGGCAGTGACGGAGGCGATGGAAGATTTTTGCTCTTGAACGGACGGGAAATTTCTCTTGATTTTCTCCTGCCTACAGGTTAAAATGAAAGTAACCTAAGGTTGGAGGTAGCCATGAGCGAACAATTTGGTGACGATATCATCACCATCACCGATGAAGATGGTGTGGAATATGTACTGGAAGTCCTGGCAGTCATGGAGATCGACGGGTCGGAGTATTACGCGCTGGTTCCCGCAGAAACCGACGACAGCCAGGAGGATCTGGAAGTGACCATCCTCAAGGTGGTGGAGGAGGCGGGAGAAGAAATTCTCTGCGCCATCGAGGATGAAGCCGAGCTGGAGCATGTCTACGATGTGATGATGCAAGAGCTTTATTCCGACGAAGATACCGACGAAGACGCAGAATAAAAGTTCCCTGCTTGGTGCGTGACGGGCCCACTTAAACCCACATTTCTTTTAAGGGATGTTCGACTTCTCTGCGGGATTGCAGACCTCCCGCCCCAGCCTCGACTGGCGGTGGACGCTGGGAGCAGTGAACGCAGCGAGCGGCAACCCACCTGCCTTCTTGTGCAGGTTATAATTGGGTTCGCACGGCCGAAGCGGGGAATTTTTCTACTATTTTCGCACGCAAAAGGCGTGCTTTTTTTGCGCCCAAATCGACAGCGGACCCGATACAGAATACCAAAATTCTGCATCGGGTCCGCTGTTATATTCCACGTTTCAGGCAAAAATAATGCACAAAAGGCCGCTGCTTCCCTCGTTGATGATCCGGCTCAGCGTCGCCTGGAGCTTATAGCGCGCCTCCTCCGGCATCCGCCGGAGCTTGCTCCCCAGGCCGTCGCTGACCATCTCATAGACGGATTTGCCGAAGATATTGCTGCCCCATAGCTTCTCGGCGTCCCCTTCATATTCGCTGAGGAGATACCGCAGCAGGTCCTCCGACTGCTTCTCGTCTCCGACGATGGGATTGATTTCCGTCTCAATGTCGGCCCGAAGCATATGGATGGACGGGGCGCTGGCCTTGAGGCGCACGCCGTAGTTGTTGCCACGTCGGACGATCTGCGGCTCCTCCAGATGCATCTCCTCCATGGTAGGCATGACGATGCCGTAGCCTGTGGCCTGCACCTGCTCCAGCGCCGAGGCCACCTTGTCGTAGCGGTGCTTCACCTGGGAGAGTTCCTCCAAAAGCGTCATCAAATCCCGGTCGCTCTCCACCGCAAAGCCGGAGCGCTCACTGAGAATTTGATAAAAGAGCCTCCCGGGGATCACCAGCTCACAGCAGACCGTGCCTGTGCCTGGGTCGATGGACCGAAGGCGGAAAGCCTCCACTGTGGATAACTCCGTCAGTTCTCTCAGCGACGGCTCGGCCTGGCTTAGGGTTGCGATATTGCCGGCACACCGGGCCATGGCCTCGTACAGCTCCTGCTTGATGGGATGCTCCACCGGCAGCGCGTCCAGCCAGCGGGGCAGGAACACCTGGATCTCCTTGACCGGGAAAGCGTAGAGCAGCCCGGCCAGGATCTCCCGGATGTCCTGCTCCCCCAGCGTCAGGCAGTCAACCGCCATGGAGGCCGCGCCGAAGCGCTCCTCCAGCTCCCGCCGCAGGGCCTGAGCTGCCTCTCCCTGGGGCGCGGTGGAGTTCACCAGCACTAAAAACGGCTTTCCGGTGGCCTGCATATCCGCGATGGCCCGGGCCTCGGCCTCCGCATAGTCCTCCCGCGGGATATCGGTGATGGTGCCGTCGGTGGTGACGACGATGCCAATGGTGCTGTGATCCTCCATGATCTTCTTGGTGCCCAGTTCCGCCGCCTCCTTCATGGAGAGCGCCTCCGGGTACCATGGCGTCGTCACCATCCGGGGCTGCCCGTCCTCGTCGGCTCCCACCGCCCCGGGTACCAGGTAGCCCACCGAGTCGATCATCCGCACCGACAGCGTGGCTGTGCCGTCCGGCGAAATGGTCACGGCGTCCTCGGGGACGAATTTCGGTTCCGCTGTCATGATCGTCTTGCCAGAGCCGCTCTGGGGCAGCTCATCCCGGGCCCGCTCCCGCTGGTAGACGTTTTCAATGTGCGGGATCACCAGCGTTTCCATCACCCGCTTGACAAAGGTGGACTTCCCGGTCCGAACCGGTCCCACCACGCCGATGTAAATATCTCCACCGGTGCGCTCCGCCATGTCCCGGTATAGATTTGCGGCAGTTCCCAACATATGCGCTCCTCCGTTTCGCAAAACTTGTACCCTATTTCTACGCCCGTCCGACTGCGGTTATGCCAGGCAACGGCCAGGCTTCCGGGCGCCGGGGCGGGCCTCCGCCCCGGCGTTTTCCGCTCAGCCCACGGGAATCAGCAGCATGGCGTCCCGGGGCAGCCGGTCTCCCTCCAGATGGTTCACGGCCCGGATGGCCGCCTCCGAGGACCGGCAGTCCTTAGCCAGTTCCCACAGCGACGTCTCCCCCGACGCTGCCCTGAGAATTACGGAGGGCCGCTCCGCCGCCTCCTGCTCCGGTTCCAGGCTGGCGGAAGCCAGGCTCCGCAGGGCCTGGCGGGCAAAGCAAGCCGTGTCCAGCCGCAAGGCGCAGCGGACCTGCCCGCCGGAAACCGCAACGCTCTCCAGGCCGTCGGCCAGGGCGGCACGGGCCGCGCAATCGGCTGACGGCGCCAGAGCCACGGATTCCAATGCCTCTCCCTGGGCCGCCACCGCCTGAAGTTCCCCATCTCCGTCATAACCCAGCACGCGAAACAGCACCGGCGTCTTCAGCTCCACCCCGTCGCCGGATCGGTTTTGACTCGGAAAATCCACATAGGCCTCCACGTCCACCACCTGGCTCAGGGGCGCCGAGAGCGAGCCCTGCACCGTCTCCACCCGGCTCTGCCGGTCCAGGCAGGGCGAAACCTCGATGGTCTGCCACTGGGGCTCCAGCTGCCCGCGGATGGCGTAGGCGTCCTCCACCACCCGAACCGTCTTCTGCCCCGTCACCAGGCACTGGGCCAGCACATGGGCCGTCAGCAGCAGCCTCCGGGGCTCCGCGCCGCCCTCGCTCTCTACGTCGCACCCGGTCAAAACCGGCAGAACCGTCACCTGCTCCCGGTCATACTCCCGCTCCAGCTCACAGTACTGGGAAAAGGGCAGGGACTGGGTAAACTGGTTGAGGCTATCGTCCGGGCCGCGGTAGAGGGCCTTGCAGGTCAGCGTTCCCTTGAAAAGCGCCTTGCTGCCCACCACCTTCCGCTCCGTGACCGCCGCGTCGCACCGGCAGCGGCACAGCTGGGCAATGGGCGGCCGTCCCGCCGGCACCTCCAGCGCCTCGCTGATGACGAAGGACCGCTCCCCTGCCTCCAAAGGCAGCTCCAGCTCCAGAGTCGTCTCCCGTGCCTCCAGGCCGGGGCAGGCCCCCTCCAGCGTCGAGATAGATTCCGCCGCCTCCTGGTAGGCGGCCAAGGCGCAGCCGATGCTGACCCGCAGCAGCGCCTTGCGGGCGTTGAGGACCCGGGCATCCGCAGAGCGGACCCGCAGCTCACAGAAGACGGCGCTGCGCTCCGTGATGGCCGGATGCTCCACCTTGATGGTGAAGGGCAGATAGCACTCCAGCGTCCGCGGCGCGGCAGAGCCCTCGGTGCGGCAGAGGATGCTGCCCTTGACGCCTCCGGCCACCACCACGCCGCCGTCGCGCACGTCTTTGCCCCGGAGCAGCACCTCTGCGGCGCAGTCAGCCACCGAGATCAGATCCGGCTCATTGTCCGGCAGGACAGTCTCGCCGGTTTCCTCCTGGTATTGAAGCGTCTGGGCCACACAGCGCAAAAAGCACAGGGGGCGCCGCTGCAATGTCAGTTCCATGGTCTTCACTCCTTATGTTTGGTTGTTTGCTCTATCTATACGCCCCGCGGGACAAGATTATGCCTGTTTGCCCGTCCGGGCCGCGCCTTCGACGGGCGAACGCAGTTCGCCCGAAGCAATCAGCGCTTGCAAGCCCCGGGCAGCAGGAGTCCCGCCGCCACCAGCGCCGCGCCGATCAGAAGCCGCCAAAATATGCTTCCCACCAGGCATGAGAGAATCAGGCCCAGCCCCAGCGCCAGCAAACACCAGGACACAGCCGCATACTTCCGGCACATTGCCACTCCCCCTTTCTATTCCCAGTTTATTCACCATGTGCCACCCATGTGCATAGAAAACCGCCGTGCATCGGCACGGCGGCAGACTGTCAAAAAAGCTACGCTTTTTTGACAAAGGGGACTGCACCCCAAAAGGTTCTCGGTTTTCTTCGAAAAGCTGTCGAACCTTTTGGGGTGTAAAGTGCGATTTCCGATGCGCAGACAACCGGAAATCGCGATTTTAATTTTATTTCGCCGCTGCCTGCGCCCGCAGGCGCGTTTCGGAGCGCAACCGCCGCTTGCGGCGGCTCTTAGCGCGGAGATGCGGCGAAACTCTGCGAGGCTTGTTTTCTGCTTCCGGAGGTTTTTCGACACGCTGAAACACCCCTGCCGCATCAACGCGGCAGGGGCGTTTGCGCCATGGGCTGCGCACTCTATTTCTCCCAAGCCTTGCGATCCCTGGCGATCTCATAGAGGCGCCGGTAGCTCTCGTAGCGGGAGGGTTCGATCTCGCCCCGGGCCAGGGCCTCGGTGACGGCGCAGCCCGGCTCCCGTAGGTGGGCGCAGTCGTGAAACTGGCACCTGCCCAGGAAGGGGGCGAAATCCGGGAAGGCGTACTGGAGGTTTTCCTTGAGAATGACCTCCATCTGCTCCGTATCAAAGGAGGAAAAGCCGGGGGTATCGGCCACATACGTCCCGTCCGGCAGGGAGAAGAGCTGGATGTGGCGGGTGGTGTGGCGGCCGCGGCCCAGCTTGTCGGACACCTCGCCGGTGGGCAGGCACAGCGACGGCGCCAGGCGGTTGAGGATGCTGCTCTTGCCCACGCCGGAGTTCCCCGACAGGGCGACCACCTTTCCGGCGATCATCGCCCGCAGTTCCTCAATACCCTGGCCGGTGACGGCGCTGGTACAGACCACCCGGTAGCCGGCCCGGCGGTAGACGCGGGCCAGCTCCCCCTCGCCGGAGAGGTCGGTTTTATTGACCACGATGACCACTTCCACCCCCTGGCTGCCGGCGATGGCCGTGATGCGGTCCACCAGAAACGGCTCCGTGACCGGGATGACCTCCGAGGCCAGCAGCACCAGCAAATCCAGATTGGCCACGGCGGGGCGGACAAACCAGTTGCGCCGGGGCAGGATTTCCTGCACCATGGCGTTCTCCACCAGGGCCTGGTCCCCCACCAGCGGCGTGGTGCCTTCCTTGCGCAGCCGTCCCCGGGCTTTGCATGTGACAATTCGTCCGCCGCCCAGATCCACATCATAAAAGCCGCTGAGGGCCTTGACAATTCTGCCCTGCTCCATCAGGAAAGCTCCTCGCCGGTGTCGAAGTCGTAGTCCATGGTATAGTAGAGGAGCCCGTCAATATAGACGTCGATGCGATGGATGCCCACGCCGGAGAGCATGATGCTGGTCTCGTTTTGATCGTTGAGGGTCTCGGGGTCCAGCGTCCAGGAATCTATCGTGACATCGTCCATTTTGACGGTGATCTCCAACTCTTCGGTGAGGCCGCTGGGCAGCTTAATATAGATCAAACGATCCTGCAGCATCTGCGGCGGCTCATTGCCCTCCGTGTTCTCGTCGTCCTCCTCGTCCGCATCCGGGTCCAGCGGGTCCTTCTCCGGGCCGTTGGAGACCTGCAAATTCACGGTGGTGCCCTCTTTGACCTCCTCGCCCTGCTTGATGGACTGGAAGACCACGGTGCCCAGAGCTTCCTCTCTGTCCAGGCGGGTGATCTCGTACTTGAGGTTCCGGCTTTCCAGCTTCTCAATGGCCTGCTCTTCTGTGAGCCCCACCAGCTCCGGCACCGGCACCAGTTTGACGGCGGGGCCGGAGGAGACATAGAGCGTAACGGTCTGGCCAGCGGTCAGCGCCGTTCCCTTGACGGGGTCGGTGCGGATGACGGTGCCTTCTCCCAGGTCGCTGCTCTCATACTCCACTTTCACCTGGAGATCCAGCGCCAGATTGTCCAGGATGGTCTGGGCATTCTCCAGCGTGTCGTTCAAAAGGTCCCGCATGGTATCAGTGGAGGGGCCGGAGGAAACCGTGAGGGAGATGGTGGTGCCGCTCTTCACCAGCCGGTCCGCCACAGGGGTCTGGCTGATGACCCGCCCCTGCTCCACCGTGTCGTCCGGCACCCAGTCCTCCACCCGAATTTGGAAGTTGGGGTAGTCGCTCTGCTGGATGTCCTCGGCATAGAGCCCCACCAGATTGGGCACAGGCACATCGTCGGTGGAGGTGAGAAAATCGGCAAAAAAGAAGGAATAGAGGAAAAAGCCGATTCCGGCCAGCGCCAGGGCGATGACGATAAAGCCTGTAATCAGCGCCACGGCGTTGCCCCTGCGCTTCTTCTGCGGCTGAACCGGGTGGCGGCGGGAGGTGTCGCTCTTGCCCCGGACGGCCCGCTCCGCCGCGGAACGGGGCTGCCCGGCGCGCTCCTGGGGACGGGGCGCCTCCGGCTCCCCGTCAAAGCGGAAGGTGATGGCGGGGTTCTTCCGGAACTCGTCCAAGTCCTGGAGCATCTGCGTGGCGCTCTCGTAGCGGTCTTCCAGGTCCGCGGCCATGGCGTGCATGGTGATCTGCTCCAGCCCCTCGGGAATCTGGGGATTGAGGACCCGGGGCGGAATGGCCTTGGCGTTGATGTGTTGGATGGCCACGGAGACCGGCGTCTCCCCGTCGTAAGGCGGGTGGCCGGTCAGCATCTCATACATTACCACGCCCAGGGAATAGAGGTCGCTGCGGTAGTCGATCCTGCCGCCCTTGGCCTGCTCGGGGGAAATATAGTGGACGGACCCCAGAGCCTCCCGGGTCAGCGTACTCTGGGCCGAGGAGACCCGGGCGATGCCGAAGTCGGCCACCTTGACGCTGCCGTCCTTGAGGACCATGATATTATGGGGCTTGATGTCCCGGTGGATGATCCCGCGGCTGTGGGCGTGTTCCAGCGCCTTGGCGATCTGGGTGGAGAAGTGGAGCGCCTCGCGCCAGTTGAGAACGCCCTTCTGCTCCATATACTGCTTGAGGGTGATGCCGTCGATCAGCTCCATGACGATATAGTCCACGTTGTCCGAGTGGGACACATCGTAGACGTTGACGATATTGGGGTGCGACAGCATGGCAACGGCCTGAGATTCGGCATGGAAACGGCGGCGGAACTCCGCGTCCTCGGACAGCTCATCCTTCAAAATCTTGATGGCCACCAGGCGGTTGAGCCGGTGGCACCGGGCCTTATAGACCACGGCCATGCCGCCGGTGCCGATGACCTCCAGGATCTCATACCGGTGATCCAAAAGCCTGCCTATGTAATTCTCCATAAGTAGCTCCGTTCTCGATTGCTCGACCCGTCAATTTGCGGCAGACGGGCGCCGAAGTGAAGCGGGGCGGCGGTCAGACCGCGATCAGCGCAATGGTGACGTTGTCCGGCGCGCCCCGGTAGTTGGCGATGCTCATCAGTCTTTGGCAGCAATCGTTTTTGTTGACGCCGTGGACGACCTCAAAGAGAATTTCCTGATCGGAAAGCATATTGGATAGCCCGTCGGAGCAGAGCAGCACGCTGTCGCCCCGATTGAGGGTCCTGTGGAATAAATCGCAAGCCACCTGGGCCTCGGTTCCCACGGCCCGGGTGATGAGGTTCTTGCCCGGGTGGTTCTTGGCGGCCTCCCGGGTGATCTCGCCCCGCTGGACCATCAGCTCCACCAGGGAGTGGTCGGTGGTGATGCTCTGCACGCCCTCTTTATTGAAGAGATAAGCCCGGCTGTCTCCCACGTTGGCCACAGTCAGCTGGTCCTTCTGGAAGAAGGCGGCCACCAGAGTCGTGCCCATGCCGCGGTATTCCTCGCTCAGCTGCGACTGCTCGTAGACGGCCTTGTTGGCCAGCTCCAGCGCCTGCTCCAGCATATCGTCGATCCGCTCGGGCCGCATATTGGACCGGGCCGTGCGCTTTACCTCGCCCACGAAGACCTCCACGGCCATTTGGCTGGCGATGTTGCCGGAACGAGCGCCGCCCATGCCGTCGCAGACGATGGCCAGCACCTGCTCCCGGCCCAGCTTGACGATTTGGTAGTGATCCTGATTCTGGGTGCGCACCATGCCAGGGTCTGTCAGTCCCCAGGTCTGCATGAGGTCGCCTCCTTTTCATACTTGCGCCGCAGCTGGCCGCAGGACGCGTCAATGTCGCTGCCCAGGGTCCGGCGCACCGTGGTGGGAATGCCGTGGCCCTCGAGAATCTGCTGGAAGGCCTCCACCGCCCGGCGGGTGCTGGGCTTGAGGGGGCTCTCGGCCACGTCGTTGAGCGGGATGAGGTTGACATGGGCCGGAAGCCCATGGAGCAGCGCCGCCAGCTGCTCGGCGACCTGGGGCGTATCGTTGACGTCCCGGATCATGGCGTACTCGAAGGAAATCCGGCGGCCTGTGGTCTCAAAATACTGCCGGCACGCCGCCACCAGCTCCTCCACCGGGTATGCCTTGTTCACCGGCATGATCTGGCTGCGGATGGCGTTGGTGGGGGCGTGGAGGGAAACGGAAAGCGTCAGCTGCAAATCCTCCCCGGCCAACCGGGCAATTCGCGGCACCAGGCCGCAGGTGGAGAGGCTGATGTGGCGCATCCCGATGTTCAGCCCGTCCGGATGATTGACCAGGCGGAGGAATTTTAAGACATGATCGTAGTTATCCAGCGGCTCGCCGATGCCCATCAGGACGATGTTGGAAATCGGAAGGCCGGAGTCCAGCTGCGTGAACAGCACCTGATCCAGCATTTCCGCCGGGGTCAGCCGCCGCACCAGGCCCCCCAGGGTGGAGGCGCAGAAGGCGCACCCCATGGCGCAGCCCACCTCCGAGGAGATGCAGACGGTGTTGCCGTGGTGATAGCGCATCAGCACCGACTCGACGCAGTTTCCGTCCGCCAGGCGCCAGAGGTACTTGACGGTGCCGTCCAGCCGGGACGCCTGCCGGCGGGCCACCTCCGGCGGGTTCAGGTCAAACTGCGTCCGGAGCTTCTCCCGCAGGGCCTTGGAGAGATTGGTCATCTCGTCAAAGGTCCTGGCGCCCCGGTGCAGCCAGGTGAAGAGCTGCTTGGCGCGAAATTTGGGCTCTCCCAGCTCTGCCAGGGCCTCAGTCAGCTCCGGCAGGTCCATGGATTTGATGTCGCGGTTCATGTGGTTCTCCTCAGCTTGCAGATAAAGAATCCGTCGGTGCCGTGGCGGTGGGGATAGAGCGTCACCATGGCGCGGTGTTCTCCGCCCAGCGCCTCCGGCAGCGGGAAGGGCTCCGGGGAAAATTCCGGGTGGTCGGCCAGAAAGGCCTCCGCCACCGCCTCATTCTCCCGGTGGAGAATGGTGCAGGTGCTGTAGAGCAGCACCCCGCCGGGGCGGACGTACCGGGATACGTTGTCCAAGATGCGGCGCTGAATCTCCGGCAGACGCCCCAGCGGCTCCAGGTCCTTATAGCGGATATCCGGCTTTTTGCGGATGACGCCCAGGCCGGAGCAGGGCACGTCGGCCAGCACGGCATCCATCTGATCCGCCAGTTCCGGGGCAAAGGCCGTGGCGTCCTGAAGGCGGGCCGTGAGGTTGGGAAGGCCCAGCCGCGCCGCGCCGCGCTCCAGCAGCGTGATCTTGTGCGGGTGGATATCGCAAGCGAGGACGGAGCCCTCCCCGCCCAGGTCCATGGCGGCGGCGAAGCTCTTGCCGCCGGGGGCCGCGCAGACGTCCAACACCCGCATTCCTGGCTCCAGTCCCGCCGCGGTGACGGCCAGCCGGGCCGCCGGGTCCTGGACATAAAAGCCGCCCCGGCGGAAGAGGGGCAGCGCCTCCAGGCTGCCGCTGCCCTGCAAAAGCCAGCTGTCCCGGCACCAGGGGTGGGGCGTCGCCTCCACGCCGGCGTCCGCCAGTTCCCGGCGGAAGTCGGCCTCCGAGACGGCCAGGGGGTTGCGCTGCACCGTCAGCGGCGGCAGCTGGTTGTGGCTTTGGAGCAGCGCCTCCAGCTCCCCCGCCCCCACCTGGGCCTCCAGCAGCTCCACCAGCGGGCGGGGGTGGCTATAGCGGATGGAGAGGTCCTCCGGCGGCGTCAGAGCATCCCGCTGGCGCAGGGCGCTGCGCAGCACGCCGTTGATGAGGCCCGCCGCCTGGCGGGAGGCGTATTTCTTTCCCTGCTCCACGGCCTCGTTGACGGCGGCGGAGGGAGGGATTTTATCCATTTGGGTGATTTGATAGAGGCCCAGGCGCAGAATGTCCAGCACCACCGGCTGGAGCCTTCCCGTGCCGCCCTTGACCAGGCGTTCCAGCCAGAAGTCCAGCAGCAAACGGTTTTGCACCACGCCGTAGACCAGCCGCGTGGCCAGGGCGGCGTCCCGCCGGTCCAGCCGGTCCCGGGCGATATACTCTTTGAGGGCGCCGTCGGCCCAGGCCCCCTGCCGGCGGCAGGCGATCAGGGCGGAAAGTGCAGTGGTTCTGGCGTTCATAGTGCCTCCTGGGAATAAATCAGTCGATTTGGATGGGATGGCCGCGGAAATAGTCCGGGGCGGGCATCCGTTTGCCGCCCTGGGCTTGCAGCTCCCGCACCAGGGCCACGCCGCCCTGGCCGCAGGCCACCTCCAGCCCTTGCTTGGTCAGGGCCAGGATAGTACCGGGGGCGCGGTCCGTGGTCTTCCCGGTGTCCTCCACCCGGAAGATTTTAAAGGGCACGCCGCCCAGCTCCGCCGTGGCCACCGGCCAGGGAATGAGGCCGCGGACCTGGTCGATGACGTAGCGCACCGGCTGGGTCCAGTCGATGGGGCTCATGTCCTTGGAGAGCATGGGCGCGTAAGTGGCCCGGGTGTGATCCTGGGGCGTGCGGGTGGCCGTGCCGGCTTCGATGGATGCGATGGTGTCCACCGCCAGGCCGGCGGCGATCTGGCCGATGCGCTCCATCAGCTCCGCGCCGGTCTCCATCGGGTCGATGGGCGTCCGGCGGATTTCGATGATATCGCCTTCGTCCATCCCGGCGCTCAGATACATGGCCGTGACGCCGGTCTCCTTCATGTGCTGGAGGATGGACCACTGGATTGGGCCCGCACCCCGCAGCTCCGGCAGAATGCTGGCATGCATATTGATGGCGCCTTTTTCCGGCACATCCAGCACCGACTGGGGCAGGATCCGCCCGTAGGCCACCACCACGATCAGGGTCGGCCGCAGGGACCGCAGCGCTTCCACGGTCTCCGGGTCCTTGAAATTTTTCGGCTGGAACACCGGAAGGCCCTTTTCCATAGCAAAGGCCTTCACCGGCGAGACCGTGAGCTTCATGCCCCGGTTTTTGGGGGTATCCACCTTGGTATAGACGCCCACGATCTCGTGGCCCGCCTGGTAGATGGCCTCCAGACAGGTTTTAGCGATCTCGGGCGTACCCATAAACACCAATCTCACGGCGTTTCCTCCTCTTGCTGCTCTGCCATGGCCTGGAGTTCCTCCTTGGTGAGCATCCGCTCCGCCACGGCGGTGTAGAGCTGCCCCTCCAGATGCGCCAGCTCATGGCAGAAGCACCGGGCAATCAGCCCTTCGCCTTCCGCCTCGAACCAGTTGCCGTCGCGGTCCTGGGCGCGGACCGTCACCTCATTGGGCCGGGTGACGATGCCGTATTCCCCCGGCACGCTCAGGCAGCCCTCCAGGCCGGTCTGTTCTCCGCTCTGGGCGATGATCTCCGGGTTCACCAGTTCGAGGATGCCGTCTTCCCCCGTGTCCACCACCACGGCCCGCCGCAAAACCCCCACCTGGGGCGCGGCCAGGCCCACGCCGCCGGCGTCCTCCAGCGTCTCGGTCATGTCGTCCAGCAGCTGATGGAGGCGGCGGTCAAATTTAGTCACAGGACGGCTGACCTTGGTCAGAACGCTGTCGCCTACGGTGACGATATTTCTAAGTGCCATGATAGATCCCTCTATTCGTAAGAATTGATATCCAGATAAGCGCTGACGCCCCGGTTGGCCTTGTCCTGCAAAAACGTCTTCAGCAGGGAAGCCAGCAGCCGCCTGACGGGGCGGGTCCCGGCGGTATAGAGCGACAGGCGGTAGCGGTAGGCGTTATTTACCTTTACCACCGGCGCCGGGGACGGCCCCAGCACCTCCAGCGGTATCTGCTGCGCTGCGGCCTCCGCCTCGGCCATGGCCCGGAAGCGGGCCGCGCCGGACACCGCCCGGCTCTCCATCCAGCTGACAAAGGTCATGGTGTAGAGGTCCCGGAAGGGCGGCAGACCGTGCAGCTGCCGGATGGACAGCTCCAGCTGGTAAAACTGGTCGTAGTCCTGCCGGGCCGCCAGGGTGAGAACCGTGTGCTGCGGCGTCATGGTCTGGACGATGGCGCGGCCCGGATAGCGGCCCCGCCCGGCCCGTCCCACCACCTGGGTCAGCATGGAGAAGGTGGTCTCAGCCGCCCGATAGTGACTCACATACAGCGAAAGGTCCGCGTCCACCACGCCCACCAGGGTGACATTTTCAAAATCCAGCCCCTTGGCCACCATCTGCGTCCCCACCAGGACGGGAATCTCCTCCCGCCGGAAGCGGTTCAGCAGCGCCTCGTGGCTGCGGGCTTCGGCCACCGTATCGGCGTCCATGCGCAGAATTTCTTTCCCAGGAAACAGCTCCCGCAGCTCCGCCTCCACCTTTTGGGTGCCGGTGCCCATGGTCTTCATGGCGCCGCCGCAGACGGGACACCGCTCCAACACCGGCTGGGCGTGGCCGCAGTAGTGGCAGAGCATCCGGCGGTGGACGGCGTGGTATGTCAGGCTGACGCTGCACCTGGGGCAGGTGGGCACCTGGCCGCACTGGACACAGACCCGGTACTGCCCCGCGCCGCGGCGGTTCAAGAGCAGAATGCTCTGGCGGCCCTGGGCCATGGCGTCCTCCAGCGCCATCTGTAGAGGCAGGCTGATGGAGGTATTGTTGCCCCGCCGCAGCTCTTCTTTCATATCCACCAGCTCCACCTGGGGCAGCGCGCCGCCATTGAAGCGCTCCGTCAGCTGGTGGCAGGTAATTCTTCCCTGCCGGGCCAGGAACATCGTCTCCAGCGACGGCGTCGCGGACCCCAGCAGCACCAGGGCGCCCTCCCGGGCACCCCGATAAAGGGCCACCTCCCGGGCGTGATACCGGGGGGTGTTTTCCGATTTATAGGAATGTTCCTGTTCCTCGTCCAAAATCACAATGCCCAGATTTTCCACCGGTGCGAAAACCGCTGAGCGCGTTCCCACCACCACCCGTGCCTCTCCCCGGCGAATCCGAAGCCATGCATCGTACCGCTCTGAGACCCGAAGGCCGCTGTGGAGAACCGCCACGGTGGCGCCAAAATGGTCCATAAGCCGGGAGACCAGCTGGGGCGTCAGGGCAATCTCCGGCACCAGATAGATGGCCGAGCGGCCCTGCTCCAGGGCCGCCGCGATCAGGCGGAGGTAAACGGCGGTCTTGCCGCTGCCGGTGACGCCGTAGAGAAGCGACGCGCCGGGCTTTTCGGCCTGCATCTGACGGGAAAGGCCGTCAAAGGCCGCCTGCTGCTGGGCATTGAGAACGGGAGGCGGCGCGGTCGCCGCCGGAGCCGCCGGTGGCTCCGGCAGTACCGGCCGGAGGTCCAGCCGGAGATACCCCAGCTGCTCCAGCCGCCGGACCGTAGCCATGGAAGCGCCCGTAAAGTAGCAAAGCTCCTTCACGCTGACGGAGTCCAACTGGGACAGAAGCGTCAAAATCTCCTTTTGCAGCGGTGCGCTGCGGCCCTTGCTGGCGGCATACGCCATGGCCTCCTCCCAGGAGACGGCCAGTTGGGCCGTCTGCTCCACGCGGTCCCGCACCTGGCGGGCGTAGGAGATATTGGTGTGGAGGTAGCCTTTTTTCTGGAGATACGGCAAAAACCGCTCTACCACTGCCGGGTCCACAGTCCTTTTCAGCTCCGCCATGGCCATCCGGCCACCGGCTGCCTCCAGAGCACTGAGAATTTCCCCGGCCCGGCTGTGGGTCTTGGGGAACTGGACCTCGGCAGGCACCGCGTCCAGCGTCAGCTCCTCTCGGACCTGAAACCACAGTCCGGCGGGCAGCATGGCCTTGGCCGCGTCGTAAAAGGTGCAGAAATACCGCTCCCGCAGAAATGCCGCCAGATGGAGAAACGGCTGGGACAGGACAGGGGCACTGTCCAGCACGGCAGAAATGGCCTTGAGGCCTTCCTCGTCCCCCGCCTCCACCGCCAGGACCACCCCCTCACAGAGGCGGTTTCCCTGGCCGAAGGGAAGCGACACCCGCATCCCGGGTTCCACCGTCAGAGCGGGCGGAATGCGGTAGGAGTAGGGCTTATCAATGGCATAGACCGCCGCGGAAACAGCCACCTGGGCAATCAAAGGCCTTCCCTCCCAGCTTGTGTCGGATTACTTCAAATATTCGTCCTTGGTCGTGGCGGTGAGTTTGCCGTCAGCCACCTCACGGATGGCCAGCGTGACGGGCTTGTCCTCCAGGGCGTAGCCCTCCTGCTCCGCTTCAATGGAAATCTGCCGGGCACGTCGGGCCACCACATTCACCAGCAGATAGCGGCTGTCGATGTGCTTGAGCAGTTCAGACATGGGGGGGTAGAGCATTTTAATTGTCCTCCTTCAAAAGATGCAACCGTTCCGGGGCCTTACACTTTTCCGCCTTCAAAATGGCGAGAATCTCCGAGACGGCCTTGTCCACGTTGTCATTGACCACCAGGTAGTCGTAGTTGACGGCCTGGGTATATTCCCATCTGGCTCGCTCCAGCCGCCCCAGGATCAACTCGGGCGCGGTGTCGCCCCGGCCGTAAAGCCGGGCTTCGATGTCCTGAAAGGACGGGGCCAGCATAAAAATCAAAATTGCGTCGGGCCGGCGGGATTTGACCCGCAGCGCCCCCTGGACTTCAATGTCCAGCAGTACGTCCCGCCCGGCTGCCAGCGCTTCGTCCAGCGGCCCCACCGGCGTTCCGTAATAATTGCCCACGTACTCGGCGTATTCCAGCAGCTGATCCTCGTCGATGAGCCGCTGGAAGGTGTCCCGGCTGACAAAATAGTAGTTCTTTCCATCCACCTCGCCGGGACGCATGGGACGCGTGGTGGCAGAAACAGAGAATTGGAGCGTCTCACATTGGGCCATGACCTCTTTGACCACGGTGCTTTTTCCAACCCCCGAGGGGCCGGATATCACGATCAGCTTTCCTCGCATGGTTCCGCCTCTTCCCTTTCTCCCCCGTCGCTCTTGCCGGAGGCGCGCCCCGCGATGGTCTCGGGCAAAATGGCCGAGAGAATCACGTGGTCCGTGTCCATGATGATGACAGCTCTGGTCCTTCTGCCGTAGGTGGCGTCAATGAGCATACTCCGATCCCGCGCCTCCTGGACGATGCGCTTGATGGGCGCGGATTCGGGGCTGACAATGGCCAGCAGACGGCTGGAAGACACCATGTTTCCAAATCCAATATTGATGAGCCGCATACCGCCCTCCTCACTCGACGTTCTGAATTTGTTCGCGGATCTTTTCCAGTTCCGCTTTCATCTCCACCACAATCTCGGAAATATTCAAATCCACGCACTTGGAGCCGATGGTGTTGGTCTCCCGGTTCATTTCCTGGAGCAGGAAGTCCAGCTTTCGGCCGATGGGGCCGCCGCCCTGCACCATGGAGGCGAGCTGCTTGAGGTGGCTGCGCAGCCGCACAGTCTCCTCGTCCACGGCCACCTTGTCGGCATAGAGGGCGGCTTCGGTGAGAATGCGGCTCTCGTCCAGCGCGGCGCCGGACAGCACTTCCCGCATTTTGGCCAGGAGTCTCGCCCGATATTCGGCCACTGTCTCCGGGCTGCGGGCCTCCACCTCGGAAACGCGCTCCAGAATGGTCTGCCCGCGGCTGAGGATATCCGCCTCCAGCGCCGCACCTTCGGTGGCCCGCATGGCGTCAAACTGCTCCAGCGCGCCGTCCACTGTCTCCAGCAGCGCAGCGGTGACGGCCTCCTCGTCCACCTCCGGCTTGTCCACCAGGAACACCTCCGGCAGGCGGGAGAGGCTGGAGACCGAGATGTCGTCCCGGACCGCATATTCCGCCGCCATGGCCTTCATGGCCGCCAGGTATCCCTCCAACACCGGACGGTTCAGCGAGACGGACACGTCCGTACCGCCGGTATGGTTGACGGTGAGAAACACGTCCACTTTGCCCCGGCTGACGCGGGCCTTAACGCGCTGCTTGATGGGGTCTTCCGCGTAGCCGTAGAGCCTGGGCAGCTTCACGGTGCAGTCGAGATAGCGATTGTTGACGGCGCGGATCTCCGCGGTGATCTCCAGATCCCCGTCGGCCCGCACGGCCCGGCCATAGCCCGTCATACTCTTAATCAACGTTCTTCCCTCCATGAGCGGGCTGTACGCGGCGAACCGCATACAGCCCGACAATTCTTTGAAATCAGCTGTCTCCGACTGAGTTCAAATCCACTATGATGCTGTATTCATCGTCCCGGATGACACCGGCGTCCTCAAACCCATCCAGGTAAATGCGCACCGGCACGGTGACAGTGGTCCCGGCATTGGCCGCGGTAAAGGATGAGAGATCCGCGACCACACGGACATTCTCCTCGCTGATCAGGTCAATGTCACTCTCGTTGGCCCGAATCGCCACCAGGAGCATGGTCGTAGTCGACTCCGGCTGGATGCCCGCCGGCGTGTTGATAAACTGGAAGTTGGTGCTGGGAATACGCACCTGGCGGATATCCTTGTTCTTGATCTGCACCGTCACCGTGGCTTCCTGCACACCGGAGAGATTGGTGCAGCCATCGGGGATGTTGATGACCCGCGTGAAGGTCTCGCTGTTGCTCTCCATACTGCCCAGATCCACGCTGGACAAGCGGATGCTCGGGATGGTCTCCAGCACCGAAGCCTCGCCGGAGACGCGAATGGTCTTGGGTTCAATCGCCCATGTGATGTCATCCTGGGTAGCGCCGCCGCCGTCGATGGCGAAGATCTCCAACGGGACCTCCTTGAACATGGAGACCGGCTGCGTCACTTCAATCTCAGTGACATCGGAGGTAATATCTGTGCTGTCCACCACGTTGCCGTCGTAGTCAATGAGCGTATAGGGAAGGCTGGTGGTGATGGTCTGATCCACATTCTCCCGGGTCAGGGTCACCTGGGCGTAATCCACCTGGTTGATCACATCCGCCGGGCCTTCGATGACGATTTCGCTGTAATTCTGCGTGGCGCGCTCGGCCAGGTAGCCGTCCACCACCTTCACGTCGGTGATCACCTTGACCTCCACGGTCTTGGTCTCCAGCTTTGCCAGGGTGACAGAAATTTTGTTGGGCGCCCGCCCGATCAGCGACAAGCTCTGGCTGGAAACGGAGGCCGGAAGCGTTACATTGGAGAGATCATAAGAAAAGGTGAACTCGTTGGCGCTCCGCAGCCGGGAGACGTCCACCGTCACCTCCAGCTCCATTTTGTCTTCCCGGAGTTTGTTGAGTTCCGAGAGCTTGCCATGGAAATCCAGCGTCACGCCGGATTCGACGTTCGTCTCGGCGATGATCAGGGAATAGTCCTCCCGCAGGATATCCTCGCCGCTGAACGTCACAGGAATGTTATAGAGGGTGGCTTTCTGCTCCGGGTTTTCCACCGTGACGATATACACCCAGACGACGACGGAGATCACCAGCGCCAGAAGCATCGTGAGCCATTTTTTATTTTGCATCTGACCGTCCCTTCTTTGTCAAGCCCTGCTTGATTCGTGTCATCAGGGTCTTTTGTTCTTGCTCGTTGGGAATGAGTTCCGTGGTCAGCAGCCGCTCCAGGGTCTGCGGCGCCAGGTGCCGCTTGAGCATACCGCCCACGGCAACGGAGATGGTGCCGGTTTCCTCAGAGACGATGACCACCACCGCGTCGGAGACCTCGCTGGTGCCGACGCCGGCCCGGTGCCGGGTGCCCAGGTCGCTGCTCAGGTGCGGATTTTCCGAAAGGGGCATCACGCAGCCGGCGGCGGCCACTCGGCCGCCCCGGATAATGACGGCGCCGTCGTGCAGCGAGGCTTTGGGGAAAAAGAGGTTGCGCAGAAGCTGCTCGGAGGTTTTGGCATCCAGCAGCGTGCCGGTCTTGAAGTAGTCCTCCAGGGAGGTCTCCCGCTCAAAGATCAAAAGGACGCCCACCCGTTCCTTGCTCATGATCTCGCAGGCGGAAACGGTGGCGAGGATGGCCTCTTCCATTTCACCCTGGGGCGATTTGCCGCTCAAAAGCTCCTTGACGCTCTTGCCGCCCATCCGCTCCAGCGCACGGCGCAGCTCCGGCTGGAACATGATGACCAGCGCGATGACGCCCAGTTCCAGGATCTTATTGAGGCCGAAGTTGAGCATTTCCATCTGGAACAGCCCCGTGATCCAGGTGGCCAGGAGCAGCACCACAATGGCCCGCGCCACGCGGGCGGTGGAGGTGGAACGCACCAGACTGACAACTTTATATATCAAAAAAGCTACGATCAAAATGTCCAAAATGTCTTTGATTTTGATGCTCATAAAGGCATAAACGGCATTTTGGAAGAAGCTCGTAATTTCGCTCAATGGTCTCACCGCCATTCTGATAACGATAAATAATCATTGTAATTATAGCCCAGAATGGCAGTGTTGGCAAGGGGAAATGGCCAAGAATTTCAAGGTGTGTTCATTCTGCGCAAAATATCCGCCGCGGCGTCCACTTCCTCCGGCGTATTGAAATCCGAGACGCTCAGACGCACGGTGCCGCTGTGGAGCGTCCCGGCGCTCTCATGGGCCACCGGGGCGCAGTGGAGTCCGGCCCGCACGGCGAGCCCCGCAGCACCCAGGGACTGGGCCATGGTTTCACAGTCCCGCCCCGCGGCAGTGATGGACAGGACGCCGCTCTGCACCGCCTCGGGTCCTTCAAACACCTGGAGTCCCGGGACGTCCTTCAGCCGCGCCGCCAGGCGGCGGATCAGGCCCGACTCCCGTCGGGCAATGGACCGGAGGCCGCGCCCCTCCACGTAGCGAATGCCCTCCAGCAGCCCCGCGATGCCCGGCACATTGTGGGTACCGGCCTCGGCGGCATCAGGCAGAAATGTCGGCATGGACCAAAGCTCCGACTGGCTGCCGGTGCCGCCCTCCATCAGCGGCTTGGGCATCTGTCCGCACAGCAGGAGCCCCGTCCCCTGGGGGCCATAGAGGCCCTTGTGGCCCGGCATGGCAATGAACGCCGCGCCCAGGTCCTGGAGCGAGACCGCCAGGACGCCGGCGGACTGTGCCGCGTCCACGATCAGCGGCACGCCGCGGTCGCGGCAGAGCTTTGCCACATCCGCAACGGGCAGGATATAGCCGAACACGTTGGAGACGTGGGTGCAGACTACAGCCTTTGTCTCGGGCGTCATGGCGGCGGCAAAGGCCGCCAGGGTGTCCGCCGGGTCGAAGAGCTTCCGCCCGGCGATGACGATCTCGGCCCCCAGGGCATAGAGGGGGCGAAGCACCGCGTTGTGTTCAAAGCCGGAGATCACCACCCGGTCCCCGGGCTTCACCAGCGTTTTGATGGCGATGTTCAGCCCATGGGTGGCGCTGGTGGTGAAAGCCACCTGCTCCGGCTCGGCGGAAAAGAGCCGGCCCGCCGCCTCGCGGCAGGCGTAGGCCACGGCGCTGGCCCGCTGGGCCGCCGGGTGGCCGCTGCGGCCCAGACTGGCACAGGTGCGGATGGTGCGATCCACCGCCTGATAGACTGCCTCCGGTTTCGGCATGGTAGTGGCCGCGTTGTCAAAATAGATCACGGGAATACCTCCTCCGCCCGCCCACCGGCGGACATACGATAGGCTTTTTCATAGAGAATCAGGCCGGCACGCAGCGCGGCGGCAGTCTGATAGACCTCCTCGCCGCGTACCAGGATGGAATATCCACAGCCTTGGCTGGAAATGGCTCTGGGGGTGCGCAGCAGCGTAGGGAAAATCCCCGCCTGGCGCAGCAGGCCCACCGCACGCTGGGCCTGGGTCATGGAACGAAAGGTGAAATAATATTGATACATTGCTCTACCCTCCCGTCCAGTGTATGCCGTTCCCCGCGTGTCGGATACGGGAGAATCGGCAAAGATTTGGTCACAGGGCGGCGTCAGCCGCCGCGACATACAGCCTTTACCCCCGTTCTACATTCCATCACGCAAAAAACAAGCACGCCCGGGCCACAGGCGCGCTTTTAATCGCTCAGACTATACGCTTACGAAGTCAGATGTGGAGGAAATATGTGTGAAGCTGCCGCTTTGCACTTTCATAGAGGCGCGCATCGCGCCCCAGTGCGTCCGGCGCAGATACTCAAATGCCGCCAGCCCAGCGGACGCGCGATGCGCGCCCCTACGATGACGCCGCGGGTTGTTGCGTTTGCCGCAGGCGCTCCGTAGGGGCCGATGCCTACATCGGCCCGTGCCGCGAAGCGGCCTCTCGGGGAGGGCACGGTGGCTGCGGGGGACCGCTTCTCCCACCGCGCTCCTGTCGCCGCCGTAGGCACCCTCTCTTCCCTCTTCCCTTTCCATCCCGCTTCCCTGCTGTTGCGATTTCAGCGGGCATTGGGTATAATGAGGAAAAACCCACGGGGAGGCATTTTATGGCCCGCATCATTGAAATCACATCGCTGGACGATCCCGCGCTGGCGGCGTACGCCCATCTGACCGAGGCCCAGCTCCGCAACCGGTTGGAGCCGGGGCAGGGCATCTTCATCGCGGAAAGTCCCAAGGTCATCACCACCGCTCTGAACGCGGGGCTCCAGCCTCTCTCGCTTTTGATGGAGCGGCGGCATCTGACTGGGCAGGGCGCGGCTCTGCTCCAGCGCTGCGGTGACGTGCCGGTCTACACCGGAGACCGGGAAGTGCTGGCCGCCCTCACCGGCTACACGCTGACCCGGGGAATTCTCTGCGCCATGGCCCGGCCTGCGCTGCCCCAGGCGGAGGACATCTGCCGCAGCGCCCGGCGGGTGGCGGTGCTGGAGGGAATCGTGGATTCCACCAACGTCGGGGCGATCTTCCGCTCGGCGGCGGCCCTGGGGATGGACGCGGTCCTCCTCTCCCCCAGCTGCTGCGATCCCCTCAACCGCCGGGTGGTGCGGGTGAGCATGGGAACGGTTTTCCAAGTGCCCTGGACCTATCTGGGTGAGACGGCGGCGGAGTGGCCGGAGGCGGGGCTGAAGCGCCTGCACGCCCTGGGCTTTTCCACCGCCGCCATGGCGCTGACCGATGAATCCTGCTCTATTGACGATCCCCGGCTCCAATCCCTCCCCAAGCTGGCCATCGTCCTGGGCACTGAGGGGGACGGCTTGGCGCAAAGCACCATTGCCCGGTGCGGTTACACCGTGAAGATTCCCATGGCCCACGGGGTAGATTCCCTCAATGTGGCGGCGGCCAGCGCCGTGGCCTTCTGGGAGCTGCGGGCGCGGTAGCTCACCAGCGCCGGGCGGTGCGGCACTGCTCCAGGTCGTATGTACGGCGGCAGGCGGCGAGGCTGGCGCCCTGCTCCAGGCACCGCAGGAAAATCTCGCCGCAAGCCAGGGCGTCGCTCCCGGCGTGATGGTGGTCCAGGCCCAGACGCAGGTGGTCGCAGACGGTGTTGAGCTTGTGGTTGGGGAGCCCCGGCATACACCGGCGGCTCATCTGCACCGTACAGGCGTAGTCCACGTACCGGTGCCAGACAATCCCGTAGCCTCTGAGGCACTTGGCCAGGACCGCGAGGTCGAAGGTGGCGTTGTGGGCCACCAGCACGCTCCCCTCCAGCAGCGGCTCCAGCAGCAGCCACAGCCGGTCAAAGGTGGGCTGGTTTTGCACCATCTCCGGCGTGATGCCCGTGAGGGCGACGTTGAAGGCGTCAAAATGGGTCTCTGGGTTGACCAGCGTATAAAACTTTCGGGTAATTTCCCCGTCTTGGATCTCGCACAGGCCGATGGCGCTGATGCGGTCATTCTGATAGTTCGGCGTTTCCACGTCGAAGGCGATCACGCGCTGCTCCATGGGTTCTCCTTTCTTACGAAAATCGCCCCGATCCTTTTGGATCGGGGCGATACTTCTCAGCTTGCGGAGAGAGATCAATAGAACTTTCTCTTGTTCTTGCGGGCAGCCTCGGACTTCTGCTTCCGCTTCAGGCTGGGACTCACATAATGCTCTCTCTTCTTGACCTCCTGAATAACGCCAGCCTTGGCGCAGCTGCGCTTGAAGCGCTTCAGTGCGGACTCCAGAGATTCATTTTCTTTTACGTGAATTTCAGACATTGATGATTTCCCTCCCTCCATGTATCCGGCTCAGTCCAGGATACGTTCAGGGCTGTTCAAACAGCACAATGATTATAGTCAAAATTGCGCAATTTGTCAAGCATTATTTGAGGATCAGGTTGACCAGCTTATTGGGCACCAGAATGGTCTTGACCAGGTTCTTGCCCTCAGCCAGCCGGGCGATCTTCTCCTGGGCCATGGCTGCGGCCACGACGGTGTCCTGATCGCTGTCGGTGGGCACTTCCACGGTGCATTTCAGCTTGCCGCAGACCTGCACGGCCATGACGACGGTCGAATCGACGGTCTTGCTCTCATCATGCTCCGGCCAGGGCATCTGGCAGGCCATCTTGCCGTACTTGGCGGCAAAGCCCAGGTTCTCCCACAGCTCCTCCACCATGTGGGGCGCAAAGGGACTCAGCAGCAGCAGGAGCTGCTCCACGTCGCCCTTGGAGCAGCCGTGGGCGGCAAACTCGTTGACCATGGTCATCAGCGCGGCGATGGCGGTGTTCATCTTCAGCTCGTCGATGTCCTGGGTGACTTTCTTGATGGTCTTATGGATGATGGACTCGTTGGCAGCGGAGATGGCCTCGTCGGCGGAGCAGCCTTCGGCCAGGTTCCAGCACCGGTCCAGGAACCGCTTGGAGCCCTTGACGGCCTCGTTGGACCAGGACACGGCCTTTTCAAAGTCGCCGATGAACATGATGTGCAGGCGCATGGTATCCGCGCCGTACTGATCGACGATGTCGTTGGGGTTGACCACATTGCCCCGGGACTTGGACATCTTTTCGCCGCCCTCACCCAGGATCATGCCGTGGCTGGTGCGCTTCTGATACGGCTCCTTGGTGGGCACAACGCCGATGTCATAGAGGAACTTGTGCCAGAACCGGCTGTAGAGCAGGTGCAGCGTCGTATGCTCCATGCCGCCGTTGTACCAGTCCACGGGGCTCCAGTAGTCCAGCGCCTCCTTGGAGGCCAGGGCCTTGTCGTTATGGGGGTCCATATACCGCAGGTAATACCAGGAGGAACCGGCCCACTGGGGCATGGTATCGGTCTCCCGCTGGGCAGGGCCGCCGCACTTCGGGCAGCTGCAGTTGACCCAGTCGGTCATCTTGGAGAGGGGCGATTCACCGGTATCGGTGGGCTCATAGCTCTCTACATTGGGCAGCACCAGCGGCAGCTCACTCTCCGGCAGGGGCACCCAGCCACACTTGGGGCAGTTCACCATGGGGATGGGCTCGCCCCAGTAGCGCTGGCGGGAGAAGACCCAGTCGCGGAGCTTGTAGTTGACCTTTTCCTCGCCAATGCCCTTTTCCTCCAGCCACTTGATCATGGCGGGAATGGCCTCCTTGACGGTCAGTCCATTGAGGAAGCCGGAGTTGACCAGCTTGCCGGTGTCGTCCTTGAGGGTGAAGGCCGCCTTTTCCACATCGCCGCCCTGGACCACCTCAATGATCTCACAGCCGAATTTCTTGGCGAACTCCCAGTCGCGGTCATCGTGGGCCGGGACAGCCATGATGGCGCCGGTGCCGTACGTCACCAGGACGTAGTCGGAAATAAAGATGGGGATTTCCTTGCCGTTGACCGGGTTGATGGCCCGGACGCCCTGGAGCATCACGCCGGTCTTTTCCTTGTTCAGCTCGGACCGCTCGAAGTCGGACTTCCGGGCTGCTTCGTCCACATAGGCCTGGACGGCGTCGTAGTTCTCGATCTTGTCGGCCCACTTCTTCACAAAGGGATGCTCCGGCGCGATGACCATGTACGTGGCGCCGAAGAGGGTATCGGCCCGGGTGGTAAAGATCCGCAGCACGTCGCCCGCGGTGGTCTGGAAGTCCACCTCCGCGCCGGTGGAGCGGCCGATCCAGTTCTTCTGCTGGATTTTGACCCGCTCGATAAAGTCCACATCGTCCAGATCGTCGATGAGCCGCTGGGCATACTTGGTGATGCGCAGCATCCACTGGCTCTTTTCCTTGCGGATGACTTCGCTGCCGCAGCGCTCACAAACGCCGTTGACCACTTCTTCGTTGGCCAGGACGCACTTGCAGCTGGTACACCAGTTGACCGGCATGGTGGCCTTGTAGGCCAGGCCCTTCTCCCACAGCTTCAGGAAAATCCACTGGGTCCACTTATAGTAATTGGGGTCGGTGGTGTCGATCTCCCGGTCCCAGTCGAAGGAGTAGCCCAGCATCTTCAGCTGGGAGCGGAACCGCTCAATGTTTTGCTTGGTGACGATGGCGGGGTGGATGTGGTTTTTGATGGCATAGTTCTCCGTAGGGAGGCCAAAGGCGTCGTAGCCGATGGGGAAGAGAACGTTATACCCCTCCATCCGCTTCTTGCGGCAGATGATGTCCATGGCCGTAAAGGGCCGGGGATGGCCCACGTGCAGACCCTGGCCGGAGGGATACGGGAACTCGATCAGGCCGTAAAACTTGGGCCGCGGGTCGCCGGTGACGGCGGCAAAGGGCTTCTTCTCCTCCCAGATTTTTTGCCACTTTTCCTCGATACGGGTAAAATCGTACTTCATTGCTTCTATCTCACCTTTATAAAAAGTCTTCGCGAACAGAAATTCCGAAACAGTTCCGGTTTCGGTACATAAACCCGAGGCGCAGTTACTGCGCCAGGACCTCGCCGAGGTCCACGCGCTTCGCGTCGGACCAGAGCCGCTCCAGATCATAGAACTGCCGCGTCTCCTCGGTAAACACGTGGACCACCAGGCAGCCGAAGTCCAGAAGGACCCAGGTGCCGCTGCGATGGCCTTCCCGGCGGAGCGCAGGCTCCCCGGCTTTGTCCATGGCCTCCTCAACCGCGTCGCACAGGCTCTTGACGTGGGTGCTGGAGGTACCGGTGCAAATAAGGAAATAGTCAGCGATGGTGGTGACGTCGGCAATCTCCAGCAGCGTCACGTCCACGCCCTTGCGGTCATCCAATGCCTTCGCCGCCACGGCGGCAACTTCCTTGGGTGTCATCATATGCTTTCGTCCTTTCTGCGCCGGGCGGAAGCGGCCGCTTCACCGGCGTTTAATTCTATTCTCAAGGCCACTCCGTCTCATCGGACGGGGCCAGGGGATCGCCGGCCAGGGGATCGTCGGGGATACCGGGATCCTCCTCCACCGGATCGCCGGCATCGGGATCGGTGGCGCCGGGATCGTCGACGTCGGGATCGGTGGCGTCAGGATCAGTGGCATCCGGGTCCGTGACGCCGGGGTCGGTCGTGTCGGGATCGGTTTCCCCTGTATCATCCGGCTCCGTGGTGGTGCTGGAAGAACCGGAGGAGCTGGAGGAGGACGCATAGACCGACTCCGGGGTGCGGATGCTGACATTGGCGGCAGTAATCTCCGCATCGTAGGGGTTGAAGTACTCGTTGATGACTTCCAGCGTCTTGTTTTGGTAGATTGCATAGCAGGACGCGCCGCTCACCATCACCGCTTCGCCCTCCAGGGTGTAAGTGAACATATTGTCAAAGTCGCACTTCAAAAGTTCCTGCCCATAGTAGACCATATTGCCCACGGTCATGTCTGTGGTGACGTTCTCAAAGAACAGGTTGGCCAGCTCCGGCAGCTTTGTCAAAGTCGTCGCGGAGAGATACTTCTTTGCCAGTGCCTGGAGGAACTGCTGCTGCACCTGGGTGCGCATGATATCCTGGGTGGCGTAACCCTTGCGGAACCGCACCAGGCCCATGGCCTGCTCGCCGTTGAGGGTCTGAAGGCCGGGCTGCAAGTCGATATAGAGATCCTGGGTGGGATCGGAATAGTACATCCGCTGGGGCACGTCAAACTCCACGCCGCCCACCAGATCCACCAGCTGGATGAAGACATCCAGCTTCACCAGCACGTAGCCGTCCACCTCAAAGCCCAGCATCTGGGCCAGCTTGCTTTTCAGGGCCTCCATGCCGTCTTTCCCACCGCCGGCGCCGCCGTAAACGGAGTTGATCTTGGGCACGGAGTGGTTGCCGGAGATCAGCGTGTCCCGGGGAACGCTCATCAGCGCCACGGTGTGGTCGTTGGTGTCCAGCCGGGCAATCATGATCGTGTCGGTGCGGCCGCCGTCATCGTCGGTGCCGGCGATGAGGATATTGTAGAAGCCCTCCTTGTGGCTAGCGGGCACCTCTACCTCCAGTTCGATCTCCTCGCCGGTCTCCTCATCCACAGTGGTCTCGATTTCCACGGTCGTAGGCGGCGTGAAGACTTCCTCCTCACCGTCCACCCCATCGGAAACCGTCGGCAGCGAGGGCTGCTTGATCTCCACAGGCTTGACAAAGTCCCGGTAGATGGCCACACAGGTGCCGGCCAGCACCAAGATGCTGCACAGCAGCAAAATAGCGCCCCGCTGTACGCCGCTCAGCCGGTGCTTTCTTCTGGAAGCAGGGGCCTCGCCGCGCCGCCCTTCCCTGGCGGCGGAATTCACTGTCCGTTTCTTGGACGACGCGTACGCGCCGCCGTGTTTCGAGCCAAAAAGTTTCATGGAACATCCTTTCCTTGGCGGAGGAACGCCATGGCCTCCATGGAGTCCTTCCCCATGGGTGCGCCCTGCTGGGCCAAGTGGTCTCGGGTCATCTCCAGCCCCAGCAGCAGTGCGGCGTCCAAATCAGAATAGGCCAGCCGCCGAAGCTCCTCCACGCCGGGGAAGTCTCGGTTGGGCTCCATATAATCTGCGACATAAATGATTTTCTCCAGGGTCGTCATATTGGCCCGGCCCGAGGTATGCCAGCGAATGGCTTGGCACACGGCCTCATTCTCCCCGAAGACGTGGTCTGCCACCGCCGCCGCCGTGGGGGCGTGGAGCAGCTTGGTGTGGGTTTTCAGGAAATCATCGACTATAATACCATGAGTTCTGCAAAGATGCAACTGTTCCGCGCCGCTCAGCGCCTTGGTGACATCGTGGAGGATACCGGCCCGAGCCGCGTCCTCCACATTGGCGCCGTGGCATTTCGCCAGCGCCACCGCCGTCTCGCTGCACCCCACCACATGGTTGACGCGGCTCTCGTTGTGCAGCTGCAGGCTCTCCTGCTTCAGCTGGTCAAAGGGCAGGTGCTTGCGGTTGCGCCCGGTGCCGTAAAGCCCCAGATCCAGGATGCGTCCGTAGACCTTGGAGTCCAGATCGTCCGCCGCGCCGCCGAGTATCAGCAGCCGCCGGACTGTGGTGGAAGAAATCTCAATAAAGTCATTGGGGATGAAGATCGGGGCCTTCCCGTAGCGTTTTTTGAAGGTTCCGGCATACTCCTCCAGCGCCGATTCCTCAGCGTCCGCCCGGTGGGCCATGACTACCTGGGCCAGGGAACAGATCTCCTTGGGATGGTACCAGCTGTCAAAGGAGAGGAGCATATCCGTCCCCATGCAGAGGTAGAGCTGATCGCGCGGATAGCGCTCTCTCAGCGCCCGCAGCGTCTCAACCGTGTAGCTGGCCCCTGCCCGCCGGAACTCCAGATCGTCCACCAGGGCGAAGGGAACGTCCTCGGTGGCCAGGCGCAAAAGCTCCAGACGCCGGGTGGCGTCAGGCGTGTCCGGCGGCAGCTTCTTGTGAGGCGGCAAATACACCGGCACAAACAACAATAAATCCAAATCCAAGACCCGTTGAAATTCCCGGGCCGCCAGAATATGCCCCAAATGCGGGGGATTGAACGTACCGCCATAAACGCCGATTTTTGCCATGTCCCGCGCCTCCCTCTCATGAAACGTTCATGTAAAGTTCCTGTCCTTACTGCTCATCCTGTCCGCGCAGCTGCCGCCGCCGGGCAATGGCCGCCTTGACGGCCTCGTCGCGGAAGTACTGGTCCCGCTTTTCCCGCTCGGCCTTGGCCGCGGCGCGGCGGCGCTGGCGGCCCGCCCGGACGGGGTTCTCCTTTTTCTGGAGCTTTTTCGCCGCCGCAGCCTTCTTCTGCCGCTCGGCCTCCAGCTTTTTGGATCGGCGCCAGAGGACAAAGGTGCTGCCCGCCGTGGCGACGCCGTCGGCACCGGTCGCCTCGCAGATGGCGTCGCTGGCCTCCCGGGCCGTGAGCATGGCGGTCTCCAGTACCCTGCCCTTGACCAGCTCCCGGGCTTCCAGCAGCTTTTCCGCTTCTTCCACCACGGCGTCCGACACGCCGCCCTTCCCCACCATCAGGGTGGTATCCAATCCGTTGGCCTGCGCCCGCAGCGCGGCCCGTTCCTTACTCGTGAGCATAGCCCTTCTCCTTCCATGCCGCTTCAAATGCCGCCAAGGCGCGGCCCCGGTGGGAAACGGCGTTTTTCTCGTCGGGTGCCGCCTCGGCAAATGTCTTTCCCAGCGCCGGCACGTAAAAGACAGGATCGTAGCCGAAGCCGTTCTCGCCCCGGGGGGCAAAGAGGATCTCCCCCTCGCAGGTGCCCTGGGCCGTCACCGTCCGGCCGTCCGGCAGCACGCAGGCGATGGCGCTGACAAACCGCGCCGACCGCTTCTCAGCCGGGACATCCTCCAAATTCTTCAGCAGATACGCCGTCCTGGCCTGGTCGGAGTCCAGATGGCCGTACCGGGCGGAGTAGACCCCCGGCGCGCCGTCCAGCGCGTCCACCATCAGGCCGGAATCGTCGGCGATGGCGGCCATGCCGCTTCGCTCCATAACGGCCCGGGCCTTGAGCATGGCGTTCTCAGCAAAGGTAGTGCCGGTCTCCTCCACGTCCACATCGACGCCCACGTCCGATTCGAGGACCACTTCCATACCCAGCCGGGAGAGGATGGTCTGCATCTCCCGGAGCTTATGGGGATTTTTGCTGGCGAGTACTAATTTCATACCAACGCCTCCGCGAACGCCTTGGGGTCAAAGGGCATCAGGTCGTCCATCTGCTCGCCCACGCCCACGTATTTCACGGGGATTTGCAGCGCGTCGGCCACAGCCACCACAATGCCGCCCTTGGCGGTGCCGTCCAGCTTGGTGAGGACCATGCCGGTGACGCCGGCGATCTCCCGGAACTGCTTGGCCTGCAGCAGGCCGTTCTGGCCGGTGGTGCCGTCCAGCACCAGGAGGACCTCCTTGGCGGCGGCGGGCAGCTCGCGGTCGATGATGCGGCTGATCTTGCCCAGCTCATTCATCAGATTCTGCTTGTTGTGCAGCCGCCCGGCGGTGTCGCAGAGGATGACGTCGGCGCCCCGGGCCTTGGCGGCGGCGATGGCGTCGTAGACCACGGCGGCGGGGTCCGCGCCCTCGTCCTGGCGGATGATTTCCACGCCGGCGCGGCCGGCCCAGATCTCCAGCTGGTCGGCGGCGGCGGCCCGGAAGGTGTCCGCCGCGCAGAGGAGGACCTTTTTCCCCTGGCCCTTCAGCTGGTGGGCGATCTTGCCGATGGTGGTGGTCTTCCCCACGCCGTTGACGCCGATGACCAGCACCACGGAGGGCCGGGTGGAAAGGTTCAGCGCGCTGTCGCCCACCTGGAGCATTTCCACCAGGACTTCCCGGAGCGCCGTCCGGGCCTCCTCGGTGGTTTTGAGCCGGTTCTCCCGTACCTTGGCCCGGAGAGACTCCATGGCCTTCATGGTGGTGTCCATCCCCAGGTCGGCCAGGATCAGGCTCTCCTCCAGCTCGTCGTAAAAGTCGTCGTCAATCTCCGAAAAACCGGTGAAGACACTGGAGATGGACGCCGCGGTCTTGCTGAGGCCCTGCTTGATTTTGTCGAAAAAGCCCATGTAAGTTGGTTCCTTTCGTTGCGTTTTGTTTTTATGGCGCGGCCCGTGGGCCGGCATCTTTCCTTTAATCTGTAATTCCCAGCTCGGCCTGCATCTGGTTGAGGTCCAGGTGCAAAATCTTCGAGACGCCCTGCTCCTGCATGGTGACGCCGTAGAGGACGTCTGCGGCCTCCATGGTGCCGCGCCGGTGGGTAATAATCAAAAACTGCGTTTTGCTGCTGAAATTGCGAAGGTAAGAGGCAAAGCGCTCCACGTTCCGGTCGTCCAGGGCCGCGTCGATCTCGTCCAGCAGGCAGAACGGCGTGGGCCGCACCTTTAAGATGGCGAAGTACAGCGCGATGGCCACGAAGGCCTTCTCGCCGCCGGAGAGCAGCGTGATGGTCTTGAGCTGCTTGCCCGGCGGTTGGACGCGGATCTCGATGCCGCAGCTGAGGGGCTCCGCCGGGTCCTCCAGGGCCAGCTCGCCCTTGCCGCCGCCGAACATCTCCTGGAAGGTCTCGCCGAAATACGTATTGATCCGGCCGAACTCCCGCAGGAAGATTTCGGTCATCTCCTGGGTGATGGTCTTGATGATGTTCTCCAGCTCTTTTTTAGCGTGGAGGACGTCATCGCGCTGGCCGGTCAGGTAGGTATAGCGCTCGTTGACCCGGTCAAACTCCTCGATGGCGCCCAGGTTGGGCGAACCCAGTGCCGAAATCTTCCGCTTCAGGTCAGTGATCTCCTTGGAAGCCGCGGCGGCGGATTCGATCTCCGCCTTCTGCGGCACAGCAGTGGAGGGGGTCAGTTCATAGGTCTCCCAGAGCTTGTCGAGGATTTGCTGCTCCTCCATGGCGGCAGCCGCCTTTTTCTGCTCCAGCCGAGCCGCCTCTCGCTCCATATCCAAAATCTGCTTGTTTTTTTCCTGCGCGTCCTTGTCCGTCTTATTCCGCTGGGCCTCGGTCTCCGCCCGGTCCATCAGCTCCTGCTGCAAGACTCGGCGGGACTCTGTCACGGCCCGCTCCAGCGCCTGCCGCTTCTCCGCAGCTGCCGAGATAGCTTTCTCCAGCTCCGCGGCCTCGGCCTGATACTGGGCGATCAATTGCTCCTTCTGGCTTCTGTCGCCCTCCATGGCCTGGGCCAAGGCCCGGAGCCGCTGGGCGTTCTCCCGGGCGGAGGCAGCCTCGGCCTCCCGCGCCGCTACTTCCAGCCGGAGAGCCGTGATGGCCTCCTGCTTTTCAGCGGCCTGTCGGGAAAGGGCCGACTGGCCCTGGGTCTGCTGCTCCAGTGCCGACTCCAGCTGTGCCAGCTCCCGCTCTGCCGCGGCAGCGGCAGCCTCCCAAGTATCCAGCCTGGTCTGCTCCGCCGCAGCGCGCTGGGAAAGGCTCTCCAGTTCCCGGCGGTAACTGCCGACGGTCTCCCCCAGGGCGCCCAGCAGTGCCTGCGCCTGGCGCTGCTCGCCCTCGGCTCGGAGGACGGCGTCCTCGGCCTCCCGGAGCTGGCCCTGGAGGGCGGAGCGTTCAAACTCCGCCTGAGCCGCGGCCCGGGCCGCTTCGGCGAGATCACCCTCCATGGTCTGGCACTTGGCGTCCAGCTCTTTGGCCGCCTGCTCCAGCCGCTGGAGTTCATTGGCCCGGGAGAGGATACCCGCGCTCTTGGACGCGGAACCGCCGGTCATGGAGCCGCCGGGATTCATCACCTGGCCGTCCAGCGTGACGATTTTGAAGCGATTCTGAAACCGCCGGGCCATTTCCACGGCGTGATCCAGGTTCTCCACCAGCACGATGCGCCCCAGCAGATTGCCGATGACGCCGGTATAGGCCGGATCATATTCCACCAAGTCCGCCGCGACGCCCACAAAGCCGAGGCACTGCTCCAGGCCCCGCTCCTGCAGCGCCCTTCCCTGGATGGTGCTCTTAGGCAGGAACGTGGCCCGGCCGCCGTCACACCGCTTCAAAAAGCGGATGGCAGCCTTGCCGTCGGCCTCGCTGCCCACCACGATATTCTGCATTGCGGCCCCCAGGGCGGTCTCAATGGCGACGGTCAAGTCGTCCCGGGTGCGAATCAGCGCGGAGACGGGTCCGTCAATCTGCCCCAGGCGTCCGCCCTTGGCCTCCTGCATCACCAGGCGCACCGCCTTGGAAAAGCCTTCGTAGTCCCGCTGCATCTCCTGGAGCATCCGGCTGCGGGAGCGGTTGGTCTCCCGCTGGATTCGCAGGGCATCCAGGGATTTTTGGAGGCTGTCCCGCCGTTCTGCCCGGGATTTCACCCGCAGGGCGTAGCCGGCGTCGGCATTGCGGCACCGCTCCGCTTCCTCCCGGGCGGCCTGCACCGCCGTTTTACAGGCCTCGGCCTGCTCTTTCAGCTCCGCCTCGCGGTGCAGCGCGGCCTCTAAATCGGCCTCGACCGCCGCGCGGCGCTGGCCTCCCTGCTCCATCGACGCGCGGAGCGAGGCGATGTCCGCCCGCTTCTCGCTCAGCTCCTGCTGCGCCAAACTCTGCCGCGCCCGAAGTCCCAGCACCGTGCGCTCGGCCTCGTCAGCGGTGGCCAGCAAATCCGCAGCGGCCTGCTGCGCCTGCTGCAGCGCCGCCTGGAGCCCCTCCAGGGCGGCGCCGATCTCCGCGATCCGCGCCTCCTGGCTCTGCACCTGCTGCGCCACGCCGCCGCTGCGGGTCTCCTGTTCCTCCAGCTCCTGGCGGACGCGGAGGACGTTCCGGCGGCAATTGTCCAGGTTGCCCTGCAGCACCGCCATGTCGCTCTCCTGCTGGTGCAGCGCCGCCTCTTTCCCGGCAATCTCTTCCCGCCGCTGCTCCAGCTGGAGATTCTTCTGGTTCAGCTCCAGCGCCAGCCGGTCGGAGCGGTGGTAGAGGGCGTTGAGTTCGGCGTGCCGCTGCTCCAGCTCCTGCGCAGCGGCGGCATAGTCGGCCTCGGCCTTTTGGGCCGCCGCGGCCAGCCGCTCCAGGTTCTGGAGCCACAGGGCGATCTCCAGCCCCTTGAGCTTCTCCCGCAGGGTCAGATATTTCCTGGCCTTTTCCGCCTGGATTCGCAGCGGCTCCACCTGCAGCTCCAGCTCAGAGATTTTGTCGTTGATGCGCAGGAGGTTTTCCTCGGTGGAGGCCAGCCGCCGCTCCGTCTCTTCCTTCCGGTGCCGGTACTTGGAAATGCCGGCGGCCTCCTCGAAGATCTCCCGGCGGTCCGTGCTTTTGACGGCCAGGATCTCATCGATCCGGCCCTGTCCGATGTTGGAGTAGCCCTCCTTGCCCAGGCCCGTGTCCATGAACATCTCATTGATGTCCCGCAGGCGGGCGGACTGGCGGTTAATATAGTATTCGCTTTCGCCGGAGCGGTAATACCGGCGCGTGACCATTACCTCCGGCGTATCCACCGGGAGGCTGCCGTCCTGGTTGTCCAGAATCAGCGACGCCTCGGCAAAGCCCACCTGGCCGCGCTTCTGGGTGCCGCCGAAGATCACGTCCTCCATCTTCGCCCCGCGCAGCGCCTTGGAACTCATCTCGCCCATAACCCAGCTGATGGCGTCGGAAATATTCGATTTGCCGCTGCCGTTGGGGCCGACGATGGCGGTGATATCGCTGTCGAACCGCAGGACCGTCTTATCCGCAAAGGATTTGAAGCCCTGGATTTCTAGGGATTTGAGATACACGCTTACACTTCTCCATTTTCATTGTATCGCTATATTTTAGCAATTCCGCCAATCAATTGCAAGAGACCGGCAAAAAAAAGCCACTCCCTATTGTCATTTCCCCGAGGCTATTGTATAATCCCTGCGATTATGCGTTAGGAGGCTTTGAGTTATGCGGTCCCTTTCCTGCCAGGACATGACCAGCGGCCCGCTGGGAAAGCAAATTCTTCTCTTTAGTCTGCCCCTCATCTGCTCCAATCTCTTGCAGGTGCTGTTCAATTTGGCGGATCTGGCGGTAGTCGGCCAATTCGTCGGTTCGGAGGCGCTGGGCTCCGTTGGCTCCACGACCACGCTCGTGACCATGTTCACCGGCTTCCTCATCGGCCTGGGCGGCAGCATCAACGTTCTGGCCGCCCGGTTCTTCGGCGCCCGGGACGACAAGCGCTTCGGACAGCTGCTCCACACCGCAGCCATTCTCAGCCTCGGGCTGGGCATCCTGCTCTCCATCCTCGGCGTCGTCTTCGCCCGCTCGATCCTGCAGCTGCTGCAAACCAAGGAAGATCTGCTGGACGGCGCCGCCTTATACCTGCGCATTTATCTGTTGGGTATGCCGGCCATGGCCATCTACAACTACGGCAGCGCTATAATGAGCGCCCTGGGCGATACCCGGCGGCCTCTGCGGTTTTTAACCATCGCAGGCGTCCTCAATGTGATTCTCAACTTGTTCTTTGTGCTGGTGGTACGCCTGGCAGTGGCCGGCGTAGCGCTGGCCAGCATCATTTCCCAGTACCTCTCGGCGGTGCTGATCCTGCTGGCGCTGATGCACAACGATGCCCCTTACGCCCTTAATAAGTCGCAGCTGCGGCTCCACCGGGAGAGCGCCCTGGAGGTAATACGCCTGGGCATTCCGGCAGGACTTCAAAACTGCATCTTCGCCCTGGCCAACCTCTTTATTCAGGTGGGCGTCAACGCCTTCTCTTCCACCATGGTGGCGGGCAACTCTGCCGCCGCCAACGCCGATGCGCTGATCTACGACGTGATGGCCGCGTTCTACACGGCCTGCGCCAGCTTTATGGGCCAGAACTACGGCGCCCGCAATAAGAAGCGGGTCCGGCAGAGCTACTTCCTCAGCCTCGGCTACTCCTTCGCCATCGGCCTGATCCTGGGCTTGCTGCTGTTGCTGCTGGGACGGCAGTTCCTGGCACTCTTCTCCCCGGACCCCCAGGTGATAGACGCCGGTATGCGCCGGCTGACCATTATGAGCGTCTCCTACGGCTTTTCCGCCTTTATGGACTGCACCATCGCCGCCTCCCGGGCGCTGGGCAAGAGCATGGCCCCCACGGTCATCGTCATTCTGGGCTCGTGCGTCTTCCGCATTCTCTGGGTCTACACCGTCTTCGCCTGGTTCGGCACCATCCAGTCCCTCTATCTGGTGTATATCTGCTCCTGGTCCATCACCGCCGTGGCTGAGATTCTCTACTTTGCCGCTGTCTATCGCCGGCAGGTCCGGCCCATGGCTACGTAGCAGCTTGTTCCGGCGGGATGCACGAAACAGGAGCGCCCCGCCGCAGGCCCACAGCGCCCCCTTGCCCGCCCGCAGGGACACTCCGCACTGCGCGGGTCGAAGGATGGCGGAAAAAAAGTGTATACAACCAAAAGAATTTGTGTTATACTGTTTTACAGTGTCCACTGGAATTGGACTTTTCCCCACGCATATGCTGTGCCGGCAGCGCGGGGCCAAACACATATCTGAGCTGCACCGGGGCATTTTTGAGTTCGGCGAGACGGGGTCGGACTGGGTGCCCTGGTGGGCTGTTGTTTTTGTTGCCATTTTTACCCTGGCAGCTCTTTTGGTATGCCTGCCGCCGGCCATGTTCATATCAATTTTGAAATAACGGAGTGAAATTATTTGAGCGAAAAACTGAAAATCATCTCTCTGGGCGGCCTGAATGAAATCGGCAAAAATATCACCGTTTTGGAGTATGGCCGGGACATGATCGTGGTAGACTGCGGTATGGGCTTCCCGGAAGACGATATGTACGGCATTGACTCTGTCATTGCCGACACCACCTATCTGGTAAAGAACAAGAACAAACTGCGGGGTCTTTTCCTGACCCACGGCCACGAGGATCATATCGGCGGCATTCCCTACCTGATGCAGGATGTCAAAATGCCCATCCACGGCACGCGGCTGACCATCGGCCTGGTGCAGCGGAAGCTGGACGAATTCGACCTGACCAGCAAGGTGAAGATGTTCACCCATGAGGCCGGCGAGGTGGTCAAGGCCGGGTGCTTCCAAGTGGAATTCATCCACATGAACCACTCCATCGCCGACGCCGTGGCCTTCGCCATCAAGACCCCTGTGGGCACCGTGGTGATGACCGGTGACTTCAAGATCGACGCCACCGCCTCTGAGGGCATCGCCGATCTGGGCCGTCTGGGCCAGCTGGGCAAGGAGGGCGTCCTGGCTCTGCTGTGCGACTCCACCAATGTGGAGCGGCCCGGCTACTCCGCCTCGGAGACTCAGGTGGCAGAGGGCTTTGACCGGCAGTTCAAGGACTGCGACCAGCGCATCATCGTCACCACCTTTGCCTCCAACGCCCACCGGCTGCAAAACCTCATCAATGTGGCCCATAAGTATGGCCGCAAGGTGGCCGTCACCGGCCGGAGCATGGAAAACGTGCTGAAGGTCTCCATGGAGCTGGGTTACCTGAAGGTCCCCGCCCGGACGCTGGTGGACATCAGTGCCATCAAGAACCTGCCCAAGAACAAGATCGTCATCGTCTCCACCGGCTCCCAGGGCGAGAATATGTCTGCCCTCTACCGCATGGCCTTCACCGGCCACAAGCAGGTGGAGATCCAGCCCGGCGACCGGATCATCATCTCGGCCTCTGCCATCCCCGGCAACGAAAAGGCCATCAGCCGGATCATCAACGAACTCTACCGCAAGGGCGCCGACGTAGTCTGCGACAAGCAGGCCGATCTCCACGCCTCCGGCCACGCCAGCCAGGAGGAACTGAAGATCATCCACGCCCTGCTCAAGCCCCGCTTCTTCATCCCGGTCCACGGCGAGCAGCGCCACCTCCAGGCCCACGCCCGGCTGGCCAAGGCCATGGGCATGGACCCCAAGAACATCCTGATCTCCGACGTGGGACGGGTGATCGAGCTGACCAGGACCACCTGCAAGCTCACCGGCAACGTTCCCTCCGGGCGCATCCTGGTGGACGGCTCCGGCGTGGGCGACGTGGGCAGCGTGGTGCTGCGGGACCGCAAGCACCTGGCCCAGGACGGTATGCTGGTGGTGGTGGTCAACCTCTCGTCGGAGGACGGCAGCGTCATCTCCGGGCCCGACATCATCACCCGCGGCTTCGTCTATGTGAAGGAGTCGGAGACCCTGATGGAGGAAATGCGCATCATCGCCGCCCACTCCATCGACCGCTGCGCCAGGGACGGCTCCCGCGACCTCAGCGCCCTCAAGGCCAGCATCAAGTCCGACCTTTCGGCCTACCTCTTCAAATCCACCAAGCGCAACCCTATGATCCTGCCCGTCATCATGGAAATCTGAGTTCCCGCCCCGGCTGTTTCCCAGCAGTCGGGGCTTCATTTCTCTCCTTGACTTGTGACACCCTGTCATGTATGATGGAGCCATACTTTTCCCGCCGAAAGGAAGCTGTGTCATGCCATCTGCCACGTTTTTTCATCTGCCGCAGGAAAAGCGCGAACGTTTTTTAACGGCGGCATGGGCCGAATTTACCGCCCACTCCTACGGAGAGGTCTCCATCAACCGGATCATCCAAGGTGCCTCCATCTCCCGGGGGAGCTTCTACCAGTATTTCTCCGGCAAGAGCGATCTCTTTGCCTATCTGCTGAAAACGATCTATGAGGCAGTTTCCCAATCGTTTTTAGCCCAGATGACAGCGCACGGCAACGACTTTTTCGAGGCCATCCTGGGGATGTTCGACCTGATTCTCTGGCAGTCGGCCTACCCGCGGGAGGATCAGCTGCAAATGCGCATCGGGCGGCTCTTCCGGCTCAACGCCGATCTGGACTTCACACAGTTCACGGAGCAGCTGGACCTGGACACCATGGCCCGGCTGACGCGCCGCCTGCTGGAACACCAGGGCTGCCAGGTGGAGGACGGGCAGGAGCGGGCCGTTCTTCACTGCCTGCTGTCGATGGGCCTGACCAATCTGGTTGGCGCGCTTCGCTGCGGCGACCAGCAGACCATGTTCCGAGAACAGCTTCAAACTCAGCTCACCATTTTGCGCCGGGGCCTGCGCCCGGCGAACTAATCCCGGAAAGAAGGCATCTTTTTGCTAGAACTCAACCAAATCACCAAGACCTACGGCCAGGGCGGCAACCAGGTGGAGGCCCTGCGGGGCCTGTCCATCGCGTTCCGTGAAAACGAATTCGTCGCCATCCTGGGCCATTCCGGCTGTGGGAAAACCACCCTTTTGAACATCATCGGCGGCCTGGATCAATACACCAGCGGCGACCTCTCCATTGGCGGGCGCTCCACCAAGGACTTCAAGGACCGCGACTGGGACGCCTACCGCAACCACTCCGTGGGCTTTGTGTTCCAGAGCTACAACCTGATCCCCCACCAGACGGTGCTGGCCAACGTGGAGCTGGCCCTGACGCTCTCGGGCGTATCCCGGAGCGAACGGCGGCGCCGGGCCAAGGCCGTGCTGGAGCAAGTGGGCCTGGACGATCAGCTCTACAAGCGGCCCAACCAGATGTCCGGCGGCCAGATGCAGCGGGTGGCCATCGCCCGGGCCCTGGTCAACGACCCGGAGATTTTGCTGGCCGACGAGCCCACCGGTGCTCTGGACTCCGAGACCAGCGTGCAGATCATGGAGCTATTGAAAAAAGTCGCCCAGGATCGGCTGGTCATCATGGTGACACACAACCCCGAGCTGGCGCAGCAGTACGCCACCCGCACCGTGCGCCTGCTGGACGGCAAAATCGTCTCCGACTCCGACCCCTACACGCCGTCGGCGGAGGCCGCGCCGGTGAAGCACCAGCGGCAGGGGCGCCTTCCCTCCATGTCCCTCGCCACCGCGCTGGGGCTCTCGCTGCACAATCTGCTGACCAAAAAAGGCCGCACCGTGCTGACGGCCCTGGCCGGCGCCATCGGCATCATCGGCATCGCCCTGATCCTCTCCCTCTCCACCGGCATCCAGGCCTACATCGACCAGGTGCAGGAAGATACACTCTCCTCCTACCCCATCGACATCCAGGCAGAGACCGTGGATATGACCGCGATGATGACCTCCATGATGTCTGTCCAGGACGAAGAGACCCAGCAGGAGGAAGGCCGTGTCTACGCCAACACCGTCATGTACGACATGATGAACGCCATGACCAGCGCCGGCACGGAAACCAACGACCTAAAGAGCCTCAAGGCCTACCTGGAGCAGGAGGACTGCCCCATCCTCCCCCATGTGAGCGCCCTGCAATACCGCTACGATCTCAATTTGGACATCTACACCCAGGACCCCTCCGGGGCCATCGTCCACTCCGACGTGATGGACCTGATCGAATCGTCCATGGAGTCGCTGTACGGCTCCGGCGCTTCGGGCCTCACCTCGGCCTATATGGGCAACATGGCCGGATTCGGCTCCATGGAGGTCTGGGAGGAGCTGCTGCCCGGCGAGGACGGCCAGGTGGTCAGCGATCTTCTCTTGGAGCAGTATGATCTCGTCTACGGCCAGTGGCCCACGGCCTATGACCAAGTGGTGCTGGTGATCAACGAGAACAATCAGCTGCCCGACCTGATGCTCTACGCCCTGGGCCTCAAGGACCAGGCCCAGATGGCCGAAATCACCGGAGCCGCCCTCAACCAGGAGACCATCGAGACGGAGGGTCCCAGCTCCTGGACCTATGAAGAACTCTGCGGCAAGACCTACAAGCTGCTGCTCCCCTCGGCCTGCTTTGAGCCTGACCCGGTCAGCGGCGGCTACACCGATCTCCGGGAGACTGAGACCGGCCTGGACTACCTCTACAACAACGATGATTTGGGCATCACGCTGCAGGTCGTGGACATCATCCGCCCCAATCCTGACGCCACGGCCACCATGCTCTCCGGGACCATGGGCTACACCAGCCTCCTCAGCGACTACGTGCTGCAGGAATTGCAGGAACAGCCCATTGTAAAGGCACAGCTGGACGACCCGGCGGTGGACGTGTTCACGGGCCTGCCCTTTGCCACCGGTCAGGAGACAGAGCCCACGGCGGAGGAAAAGCAGGCGGACTTCCTGACGTACCTGGAATCCTGCACCCAGGAAGAAAAAGCCGCCATGTACCTGGATGCCGCCGCCCAGCCCAGCGAGGAGTTCCTCAACGCTGCGGCGGCGCAGCAGATGGAGGGCCTGACCCGGGCCGACATCGAGGCTACGGTGACGGAGCAGTATGCCCAGGAGATGGGCGTGGACGCCCAGACCGTCACCGACTATATCGCCGAGATGGACGATGAGACGCTCTTCGCCCGGGTGGAAGAGGCCATTCAGGCCCAGGCCGCGGAGCAATACGCCGCCGCGGTCCGTCAGCAGCTGGGCGCTCTGCCGCAGAACCAGCTGGCCCAGCTGATGGACGCCGGCGGCACGCCGGATTCTCCCCTCACTTCGGCACAATACGTCTACCTCTACGACAACTATATGCCGCCCACCCACTCCGACTCCACCTATGAGGAAAATCTGGAGCGGCTGGGCTACGTGGACCCCGAAACGCCGTCGGCCATCCGCATCTACGCCGCCACCTTTGCCGATAAGGACGCCATTGCCGACGAGATCGCCGCCTACAACGCCTCCGTCCCCGAGGAACAGCAGATCACCTACACCGACTATGTGGCCCTGCTGATGTCCTCCATCACCACCATCATCCAGGCCATCTCCTATGTGCTGATCGCCTTTGTGGCCATCTCACTGGTTGTCTCGTCCATCATGATCGGCATCATCACGTATATCTCGGTGCTGGAGCGGACGAAGGAGATCGGCATTCTTCGCTCCATCGGCGCCTCCAAGGGCGATATCTCCCAGGTGTTCAACGCAGAAACCCTGATCGAAGGCTTTGTATCCGGCGTCATGGGCATCGGCGTCACGCTGCTCTTACTGCTGCCCATCAACGCCATCATCCACCACCTCACCGGCATCGAAAGCCTCAATGCCCAGCTTCCTTGGCGAGCCGCCCTGATTTTGGTGCTGATTTCCATGGCGCTGACCCTGATCGCCGGTCTGATCCCATCCCGCTTCGCCGCCAAAAAGGACCCGGTGGAAGCCCTGAGAACGGAGTGAACGATGGCACAGCTATACGCAATGAACGTGACACCGCTGCTGGACGGCAGCTGGGAGGCCATGATGCCCCAGCTCTCCCACTGGCGGCAAAAAAAGGTGATGAGCCTCCGCCACGGCGCAGACCGGGCCCGGTCCGCCGCGGCGGGCTGGCTCCTGGACTACGCCCTGACCCAAGCCGGAGTGCCCAAGGACCAGCGGTCCATCCGGCTCCAGCCCGGCGGCAAGCCGGTGCTGGCCCAGGGGGGGCTCCACTTCTCCCTGAGCCATGCCGGCCCTTGGGCCGTCTGCGCCCTGGGGGAAAGCCCCCTGGGCGTGGACGTGGAGCTGCCCCGCTGCACCCTGGCCACGGCCCGGCGATTCTTTGCCCCGGCGGAGACGGCCCAGGTGGAGGCCCTGCCGGAAGACGCCCGGCAGCAGGCGCTGCTGCGGCTGTGGACCGGAAAAGAGGCCTTCACCAAGGCCCTGGGCCAGGGACTCTCCCTGGGCCTCCACACCTTTGAAGTCCAACTGGCGGACACCGGCGCCGCGCTGCGCCAGTCCGCTACGCCCCTTCCCTACCGGCTGGAGGAGTATCCGCTGCTGCCCAGCTGGGTCTGCCTTTGCACCGTGGAACCCCGCCCGGCGCTGACCATGGTCCAATGGCATGACCGCTGAACGCATCGCTACATAGAAAGGAGAACCACTCATGTCGGACTACATTCTCAATTTGCGCCGCCTGGTGGGCCACCGGCCCCTGCTCCAGGTGGGTGCCAGCGTCATTGTGGAGGACCCACAGGGGCGGATTTTGCTCCAGCTGCGCAGCGACAACGGCTGCTGGGCTATCCCGGCGGCTCAATAGAGCTGGACGAGGTAGTGGAGGAGGCCGCCAGGCGGGAGCTGTGGGAGGAGACCGGGCTCATCGCCCACCGGCTGGAGCTGTTCGGCATCTTCTCCGGCCCGGAGATGCACTATGTCTATCCCAACGGCGACGAAGTCTCCAATGTGGACCTGGTGTTTCTCTGCCGGGACTACGGCGGCACCCTCCGCGCCCAGCCCGGCGAGGTGGAGGACCTGCGGTTCTTTGCCCCGGATGAACTGCCGGAGCGCCTCTCGCCGCCCATCGTCAAGCCGGTGCAGCAGTGGGCGCAGTCCAAGCTGGAGCCTTCAACTCCCGCTGCGCCGGTCCAAGATGGACCGACACCGGCGCCGCCGGCCACGGATTTCTAATCCGGCGCTGCTCTGCACGCTGGTTGCAGAAATGAGAAGGCTGCACCGCCAGTTCCTCGTTTCTGTACTTTCTGTTCAATTCCTATTTCCGAATTTGGCATGATATCTGCAAAAAGTATAACACAGCGCATGGCATCTGTGATATAATGTTGCTATTGTCAATGCCTCTTTTTCACTGAGAGCGGCGTTGTGTCAGTCTTTTCTGCGTCTGGTGGTCATCTCCCTGGGCCGCCCACGGAGATAGCCCCCGCGGCAAACCCCAGACCCATTTGCAACACGATCATACGGCGGCGGAATGGAGAGATATTCATGGAGCTTCAAATTCAAGACCTGCTTTCTTCGATTCGCACGGAAGGAATCGAGAAGGCGTCCCAGGAAGCCGACAACATCCTGGCCGACGCCCGGAAGCAGGCAGAGGACATCCTGGCTAAGGCCAACGCCGAAGCGGCCGCCCTGCGCGACGCCGCTGAAAAGGATGTGGCTCGGTACCGGGAGAACGCGCAGCTGGGCGCTGAGCAGGCCCGGCGGGACGCCATGCTGGCCTTTAAGGCCGCGGTCCAGGCCGAGTTTGAGCGGCTTTTGACCCAGGACGTGGGCAAGGCCCTGGATGACAAGGCTTTGGCCACGCTGATCGCTGCGGCGCTCAACGGGGAAAACCCCGCTGACTACGCCGCTGAGGTCCATACTGTCAGCGACGGACTCAAGCAGCAGCTGGCCCAGCAGCTGAAGGCCGGGTTGGAGATCCGCCCTGCAAAATCTGTACGGGCCGGATTCCGGCTGGCCGCCAAGGACGGCTCCGGCTTCTTCGACTGCACCGACGAGGAGATCTCGAAGATCCTGATGCCGTTCTTCCGGGATATCCAGCTGTAAGGGAGGTGCGCCGTGGCCTCCTATTATTATCTGCTCTCCAGCCTGCCCATGCTGACGGCCAGCGCGCCGCCGCCCTTTGATTACCCGACGTTTCTGGAAATGTGCCGCTCCTCGGTCAGCGCGGCCACCTATGGCGCGCTGGAACAGCTGACGGCGGAGTCCGACAAAGGCCCCCTGCTGCGGCCCTGGTCGGCCTTCTACCGGCGGCTCCAGGCGGAGCTGCGCTATCAGCGGCTCCAAAAGCGGGGCAAGCCCTGCCAGGCCCCGGAGGATCGGGAGGCTGCCGCCGCCGTGCAGGCGGCCATCGCCGCCGACAATCCCCTCCTGGGCGAGCAGCGGCTGCTGGAGCTGCAGTTCCGTCAGATCGATCAGCTGGTGGGCTTCCACGTCTTTGACGACACAGCCCTCTTCGGCTACGCGCTGAAGCTCCGGCTGATGGAGCGGCTCCACGGCTTCCAGTTTGAAACCGGCAAGACCGAATTCGTGTCGCTCCTGGACGGAATCCAGCAGAAAATTTATCGTTTATAAGCGGGTGAGAATCATATGGAAAAGGTAACTGGAATTGTGACCGGCGTCAACGGCAACCTGATCACGGCGGAGTTTGACGGCTCGGTCAAGAAAAACGAGGTCTGCTACGTCTGCGTAGGAGACGAACGGCTCAAAGGTGAGGTCATCCGCATCACCAACGGCGTCGCCAGTATGCAGGTCTACGAAATGACCAACGGTGTACAGGTAGGCGACCGGGTGGAGCTGTCCGGCGAGCTTTTGAGCGTGGAGCTGGGGCCCGGCCTTCTGAGCCAGGTCTACGACGGCCTCCAAAATCCCCTGCCGGAGCTGGCTGACCAGTGCGGCTTCTTCCTCAAGCGCGGCGTCTACCTGGACCCCATCCCCGACAAGTCCTGGGAATTCACCCCGGTGGCCAAGGTCGGCGACAGCGTGCAGGCCGGCGACACCCTGGGCACCGTGCCCGAGGGCCTCTTTACCCACCACATCATGGTCCCCTTCGGCCTCAAGGACGAGGGCTGGACCGTCAAATCCATTCAGCCCAAGGGCACCTACCACGTCCGCTCCACGGTAGCCGTGCTGGAAAATCGCCAGGGCGAAACAAAAGAGCTGAGCATGGTCTTCTCCTGGCCCATCAAGGAGATGGTCCACTGCTACGCCGAGCGGCTGCGGCCCGATGAGACCATGGTCACGCAGATCCGCTGCATCGACACCTTCCTGCCCGTGGTCAAGGGCGGCACCTTCTGCGTGCCCGGCCCCTTCGGCGCCGGCAAGACCGTCCTCCAGCACATGGAGGCCAAGAACGCCGCCGTGGACGTGGTCATCGTGGCCGCCTGCGGCGAGCGCGCCGGCGAAGTCGTCGAGGTTCTCAAGGAATTCCCCGAGCTGACCGACCCCAGGACGGGCCGTTCCCTGATGGAGCGCACCATCATCATCTGCAACACCTCCTCCATGCCTGTGGCGGCCCGCGAGGCCTCGGTGTACACCGCCGTGACCATGGCCGAGTACTACCGCCAGATGGGCCTGGACGTGCTGCTGCTGGCCGACTCCACCAGCCGCTGGGCCCAGGCCATGCGCGAGATGAGCGGACGTCTCGAGGAGATCCCCGGCGAAGAAGCCTTCCCGGCCTACCTCGAATCCGTCATCGCCTCGTTCTATGAGCGGGCCGGCAAGGTCCGCCTCCACGACGGCCGCACCGCCTCCATCACCATCGGCGGCACCGTCTCCCCGGCCGGCGGCAACTTCGACGAGCCTGTGACCCAGGCCACGCTGAAAGTCGTCGGCGCCTTCCACGGCCTCTCCCGGGAGCGGTCCGACGCCCGGAAGTACCCCTCCATCCACCCCATCGACTCCTGGTCCAAGTACCCCGGCATCGTCGATATGGCCCAGGTGGAGGAGGCACGTTCCATCCTCCGCCGGAGCATCGAAGTGGGCCAGATGATGATGGTCGTCGGTGAAGAGGGCACCTCCGCCGAAGACTACATCCTCTACCAGAAAGGCGAGCTGCTGGACGCGGTTTACCTCCAGCAGAACTCCTTCGACCCCATCGACGCTGCCTGCTCCCCCGAGCGGCAGCGGTGCGTATTCGCCGTCATCTACGACGTTTTGACCCGGCGCTATGGCCTCACCGACAAGCGGGAGATCCGCGGCTTTTTCAACCAGCTGCGGCAGGAGTTCCTGGACTGGCACAACACCGAGTTTGAGACCCCGGCCTTTGAAGCCCAGCAGCAGAAGCTCACCGCGTACTATCTGTCCAAAGCGGTTTGAGTCCAGATGGGAGACACGACATGAAGAAAGTTTACACGAAAATCGAATCCATTGTGGGAAACGTGCTGACGGTCCGGGCCGAGGGCGTCCGCAACGGCGACCTGGCGCTGGTGGGCGACAGCTATGCCAACGTCATCAAGCTGGACCACGACAAGGTTTCTCTCCAGGTCTTCTCGGGCACCCAGGGCGTCAGCACCACAGACCCCGTCCGGTTCCTGGGGCGGCCCATGATGGTGTCCTTCAGCGAGCATCTGCTGGGACGCATCTTTGACGGCGCCGGCGTCCCCCGGGACAACGGCCCCGCCCTGACCGAAAATATGATCCCCATCGGCGGTCCGTCCGTCAACCCCGCCCGCCGCATCGTGCCCAAGCACATGATCCGCACCGGCATCCCGATGATCGACCTCTTCAACACCCTGGTGGAAAGCCAGAAGCTGCCTATCTTCTCGGTGTCCGGCGAGCCGTACAACCAGCTTCTGGCCCGGATCGCCATGCAGGCCGAAGTGGACGTCATCGTCCTGGGCGGCATGGGCCTCAAATACGACGACTACCTCTTCTTCCGCGACACGCTGGAAAAGGGCGGCGCCATGGGCCGCACGGTGATGTTCGTCCACACCGCCTCGGATCCCATCGTCGAGTGTACGCTGGTGCCGGATATGTCCCTGGCTGTGGCCGAGCAGTTCGCCCTGGAGGGCAAGAAGGTCCTGGTGCTGCTGACCGACATGACCAACTATGCCGACGCGCAGAAGGAAATGGCCATCACCATGGAACAGGTCCCCTCCAACCGCGGTTACCCCGGCGACCTCTACAGCTGCCTGGCCTCCCGGTATGAAAAGGCCGTCGACTTCGACGGCGCCGGCTCCATCACCATCCTGGGCGTCACCACGATGCCCGGCGACGACGTCACCCACCCGGTGCCCGACAACACCGGTTATATCACCGAGGGTCAGTACTACCTGAAAAACGGCCGCATCGAGCCCTTCGGTTCCCTGTCCCGTCTGAAGCAGAACGTCAACGGCAAGACCCGTGACGACCACCGCGCGCTGATGGACTGCATGATCCGTCTCTACAGCTCCTTCAAGGAGAGCCAGGAGAAGCGCTCCATGGGCTTTATGATGTCCGAGTGGGACGACAAGCTCCTCAAATACGGCGAGCAGTTCGAATCCAAGATGATGGATCTGTCCGTCAACATCCCGCTGGAGGAGGCGCTGGATCTGGGCTGGGACATCCTGGCGGATTGCTTCGCGCCCAACGAGACCGGCCTCAAGACCAGCCTCCTCCAGGCCCACTGGCCCAAGCGGGACGCCTTGCAGTGAGGACACGCCTATGGCTGTGAAACTGACAAAAAATGAGCTGAAAGCGCAAAAGGACGCGCTCAAGCGCTTCGAGCGGTATCTGCCGACGCTGCAATTGAAAAAGCAGCAGCTTCAATCGGTGATGCTCCAGCTCAGCGCCCAGCTGGAAGAGCTGGAGGCACGCCGCGCCGCCGCCATCGACGGGCTGGACGACTGGGTCGCCGTCTTCTCCGAAAACCGGGTTCTCGCGCGGAAGCTCCAGGATCTGGTGGAGCCGGAGAGCGTGATCTGCGGCGAAGAGAACATCGCCGGCGTCATCGTGCCGGTGTTCCGGGCCCTCCAGTTCCGGGAGATCGACTACGACCCCGGCGACTACCCCCTCTGGGTGGACGCCGCCGTGGTGAAGCTCCAGGAGATCGCCGGGCTGGACGCCGAGGCCAAGACCCTCCGCCGCCGGGCGGAGCTTCTGGAGCAGGAGCTGCGGGTCACGTCCCAGCGGGTCAACCTCTTTGAAAAGGTCAAGATCCCCGAAGCCAAGGAAAATATCCGCGTCATCGGCATCTACCTGGGCGACCAGCAGACCGCCGCCGTCGTCCGGGGCAAGATTGCCAAGAACAAACTGCGGGAGGTGGCGACGTGATTGAAAAAATGAAGGTCGTCTCCGTCGTAGCCCAATCCAGTCAAAAGGCCGCGCTGCTGGACGGCCTCCGCAAGCTGGGCCTGCTGCACATCCGTGAAAAACAGGCCGCCGACCCGGCTTGCCTCCAGCGGATCGCCGACCTCTCCAGCACAGAGCTGGCCCTCCACGAGTACGCCCCTGAGACGCCTGCGACAGAACTTCTCTCCGACCGGGACTTTGAAGACCTTTACACGAAGGTTCGGGCCGTCCTGGACGGCCGCCAAGCGCTGACCACCCAGCGGGCCGCCCTGGCAAGCCAGGCCGAAAACCTGCGCAAGTGGGGCGACTTCGACCCGGCGGACTTCGACTGGCTGCGGCAGCACGGCCTGGATCTGCACATTTACCGGCTGGATAAAAAATCTCTGGCGGCCCTGTCCGCCGACGGCTCCACGCCCTTTATTCGCCTGACGCCGGTGGAAAAAATGGAGACTGTGGCCTTGTGGGGCCCTCTGCCCGAGGGCATCTCCGCCGACGCCTTCACGGTGCCCGACAAGGGTCTTGCCCAAGTCGAGCAGGAGATCGCGGCCCTGGATCAGCAGATGGCCGACGGCGAGGCGCTGCTGCGCAAGGCCGCCGCGTATCTGCCCAGCTTCCAGGCCCAGATTCTCAAGGCCCAGAACGCCGCGGCATATTCCGCGGTTCAAAACACCGCCGCCTCCGAGGGCGCGCTGGTCTGGCTGACCGGCTACGTCCCCGCCGACAACGTGGACGCGTTCAAGGCCGCGGCGACGGCCAACCGCTGGGCCTGGGCCATGGACGACCCCGCCGACGACGACGAGTTGGTCCCCACCAAGGTCCGATACAACAAAGTCACCCGGCTGATGGTGCCCATCTTTGACATTCTGGGCGTCGTGCCGGGATACCGTGAGTACGATATTTCCTTCTGGTTCCTGGCGTTTTTCGCGCTGTTCTTCGCCATGATCCTGGGCGACGCCGGCTACGGCGTGCTGCTTCTGATCGGCGCCGCCGCCCTGACCCTCAAAACCCGCAAGCTCTCCGACGCCACCCTGCTCCTCTGGGTGCTGAGCATCGCCACCATCCTATGGGGCGCGCTGACAGGCACCTGGTTCGGCCTGGAGTCGGCCATGGAGGTGCCGATCCTGCGGGCTGTGACAGTGCCGATCCTGGCCAACTACCCCCAGTACTTCGGCGTGGAGGCCACGGCCCAGCAGAACGCCATTATGAAATTCTGCTTCATCCTCGGCACGGTGCAGCTCTCCCTGGCCTGCGTCATGAGCATCAAGCGCAAGCTCACGGAGCGAAACCTCAGCTGGATCGCCGACCTGGGCTGGCTCGTCGCCATCTGCGCCATCTATTTCCTGGCCCTCTACTTGGTCATCGGGGAAAACATCCCCCTGGCCCCCGTGGGCGCCTGTGTGGGCGTGGGCTTCGTGCTGGTGGTGCTGTTCGGCGGCATGGCCCCGGGCAAGAGCTTCTCCCAAGGCCTCAAGGCCGGCCTGGCCGACGCCTTCACGGTGTTCCTCAACACCATCAGCGCCTTTGGCAACGTCATGAGCTATATCCGGCTGTTCGCCGTCGGCATGGCCTCGCTGGCCATTGCCCAGAGCTTCAACAACATGGCCGCCGGCTTTGAAGGCCCCCTGGTCATCATCGCGGCCCTGATTATGATCGTGGGTCACGCGCTGAACCTGGTCATGGGCTTCCTCTCCGTGGTGGTCCACGGCGTGCGGCTCAACCTGCTGGAGTTTTCCGGGCAGCTGGGTATGGAATGGGCGGGTATCGCCTACGAACCGTTCAAGAAACAGGACAAGATCAAAAAATAAAGGAGAATTGTTATGGAGATCCAATACATCGGTATGGCTGCCGCTCTGGGCCTGTCCGCCATCGGCTCCGGCTTCGGCGCCGGCGCTGCCTGCCTTTCCTCGGTTGGCGCGTGGAAGAAGTGCTACGCCAGCGGTAAACCCGCCCCCTTCATCATGGTCGCCTTCTCCGGCGCACCTCTGACCCAGACCATCTACGGCTTCCTGCTGATGAACTTCATCCGCTCCGCCGTGGAAGCCGGCGCCTCCGGGATGCTGGCCCTGATGGTCGGCCTGCTGGGCGGCTTGTCCATCGGTTTGTCCGCTTACTTCCAGGGCCGCGTGGCCGCCTCCGCTGCCGACGCCCTGGGCGAGACCGGCAAGGGCACTGCCAACTACTTCATCGTCATCGGCATTGTAGAAACCGTGGCGCTCTTTACCCTGGTCTTCTGCCTGCTGCTGCTCCAGTAAAATCAATCCCGCAAACACCTTGCACCGGTGGATTCCGTTGGGAGTCCACCGGTGTTTTCATGAACCGGCCACCTGCGGAACCGCACAGCCTGTCATATACAAGGCATCCCTGCGGTGAACCCCTCCGGCACGGCAGAGCCGTGCCACCTCCCCTAAAGCCCTGCGGGCGTTAGGGGAGGCTTTGGCTTGGTGCGTTTGCCGCAGGCACGCTTCGCGCATCCTGATTCTACGACGATTCGCAAGTGGACAAGGGTTGGATTGTCGATTATAATAGAGAAAACAGCGCGGCGCTGCCGCGGGGAATGAGGCTTCGAGATGGAAGAAGAATATATGATATCGGGCTACTGCCGCTGCACCGATCAGGCGCGGACCGTACTGCTGGAGTGGACCGGCGACGGCTGGGAGTCGGACTGCGGCTACCCCGACTGCACCTTCCAGGGTGAGTGCCCGGTGGCCGCGCGGCTGCGGGAAATCGAAGCGGGAACGGAACGATAATTGGGGCCAAACGGCCCGGGAGGAATGACTATGCGAGATGGATTTATCACCGTGGCCGTGGCCACGCCGGAAGTCACGGTGGCCGACTGCGTCCACAACGCCCAGGCCACGGCTGCCCTCATCCAAGAGGCGGCGGCGCGGGGCGTAAAGGTTCTGGTGTTTCCGGAGCTGGGGCTGACAGCCTACACCTGCAGCGATCTCTTTTTGCAGCCGACTTTGCTGCGGGGCGCCGAGGCAGCCCTGGGCACCGTGCTGGAGGCCACCCGGGGGAAGGACCTGGTGGCGGCGGTGGGTCTGCCGGTGGCCGTGGGCGGCTGCCTCTACAACTGCGCGGCCCTCTGCCAGGACGGACGCATCCTCGGCCTGGTCCCCAAGGTCCACATTCCCAACTACAGCGAATTTTACGAAAAGCGCCACTTCACACCGGCCCCTGCGGATGTGCAAACCGTCACGCTCTGCGGCCAGGCAGTGCCCATGGGCGCGAAGCTCCTCTTCCCCTGCCGGGAGGTGCCGGAGCTGGTGCTGGGCGTGGAGATCTGCGAGGATCTCTGGGTGCCGGACCCGCCCTCCAACCATCTGGCCCTGGCCGGTGCCACAGTCCTTTTGAACCTCTCCGCCAGCAACGAGATTTTAGGCAAAGCCTCCTACCGCCGCCAGCTGGTGGCCGGCCAGTCGGCTCGTCTCTCCGCAGCCTACCTCTATGCCTGCGCCGGCGACGGGGAATCCACCACCGACCTGGTCTTCTCCGGCCATGACCTGATCGCCGAAAACGGCACGATTCTCGCGGAGCAGCGGTACGAAACCGGCCTGCTGATTACCGAGATAGACGTGCAAAAGCTGGACCAGGAGCGCCGCCGCATGGGCAACGTGGCCGAAGGCTGCCCTGGCTATACTTCCCTGCCCTTCTCCCTCACCATGGTCGAAACGCAGCTGACGCGGCCTGTGGCGCCGCAGCCCTTCGTCCCGGATGATCCGCAGCACCGCGCTGCCACCTGCGAGGAAATTCTCCATCTGGCCGCCCAGGGCCTCAGGAAGCGCCTCCAGCACACCCACGCCGCCACAGCCGTTCTGGGCCTCTCCGGCGGCCTGGATTCCACGCTGGCCCTTCTGATCACCGCCCGGGCCTTCGATCTGCTGGGCCGGGACCACAAGGACATTTTGGTCGTCACCATGCCCTGCTTCGGCACCACAGACCGGACGCTTCAGAACGCCCTGACGCTGGCCCGGGAGCTGGGTGCTGAAATTCGCACCATCCCCATCGGCGAGACCGTCCAGTCCCACTTCCGAGACATCGGGCAATCCATGGAAGATCACGACGTGACCTTCGAGAACGGCCAGGCCCGGGAGCGGACCCAGGTGTTGATGGACCTGGCCAACAAACGCGGCGGCATGGTCGTGGGAACCGGCGACCTGAGCGAGCTGGCACTGGGCTGGGCCACCTACAACGGCGACCACATGAGCATGTACGGCGTCAACGCCTCCATCCCCAAGACCCTGGTGCGCCATCTTGTGGACTATGCGGCGCAGGAGAGCCGCGACGCGGCGCTGACCTCGGTGCTGCGGGATATTCTGGACACGCCGGTCTCCCCGGAGCTGCTGCCGCCGGAGGACGGTCAGATCGCCCAGAAGACCGAGGATCTGGTGGGACCCTATACCCTCCACGACTTTTTCCTCTACTACGCCATCCGCTGGGCCTTCCCGCCGGCCAAGGTCTACCGCCTGGCCCGATACGCCCTGGGACAGCAGTTTGACGATGAGACCATCCTCCGTTGGCTCCAGACCTTCTACCGTCGGTTCTTCGCCCAGCAGTTCAAGCGCAGCTGCCTGCCGGACGGCCCCAAGGTGGGTTCCGCCTCCCTGTCTCCCCGAGGCGACTGGCGGATGCCTTCGGACGCGGTGTGGGCGCTGTGGCGCGCGGAGCTTGACAGCCTGACGGCCCGGGAGGCGATCTAATGAACGGCGAAGCGCGTCGGGCCAAGCTGCTGGCGCTGCTGCGGCAGTCCCACGAGCCTCGATCCGGCAGCGAGCTGGCCCGTGAACTGGGCGTCAGCCGCCAGGTCATCGTCCAGGACATGGCCCTACTCCGGGCCAGAACCGACCTGGAGATTTTGTCCACGTACCGCGGCTACCTTTTGGGACGCGACGCCGCTCCCTGCCGCCGGGTGTTCAAGGTGCGCCACAGCGCCGCCGATACCCGCCGGGAACTGCAGGCGATTGTGGACCTGGGAGGCCGGGTGGAGGACGTATTCGTATTTCACAAGGTCTATGGCGTCGTGCGAGGGGCGCTGCGCATCGCCTCCCGGCGGGAAATCGACGCCTTCCTGGAGCGCCTCCAGGAAAGCAGCTCTGAGCCGCTGATGCGCATCACCGACGATTTCCACTACCACACCGTGGCCGCCGACAGCGAGGAAATCCTCGACGCTGTGGAGGCCAGGCTGGGAGAGCTGGGCCTGCTGGCCCCGCTGCGAGAATACGAGCCGGAGGACGTTAAAGGGCGGTGAGCCGCCCCGCCGGCTGGATACAATCGCCCCCATCCCCGGAGATTTGCGCCGTACCTCTCAATTCCACCGAAGAGGCGACGCTTGCACTGTGCGCGCGGCATAATTCCAGGAATTCCCCACGATTTTCCCCGCCGGACGGCACATACTACTCCCGGAGGGATGCAACATGCAGGTAAAATCCTTACTGCTTTCCGTGGGAATCGGCGCGGTGGCCGGCGCGGCCACCATGCTGCTCATCCCCCGCCACAGCGAAGCCTACCGGGTCGCCGACGACGCCGCTCACTCGCTCAAGGCCGGGGCGGAGAAAATGTTCGACACCATGCGCGGCAATTGATGTCACCGGGCCTCGCCCGGGTGACGCCGGCGCGGAATTCCGCGCCGTACATCCGCGTTTCTGACAAGACAGTTGTCTTTTCAAGAAAACGTGCTATAATATTTTTGTTTGGCGTCCTCTCTGGCGGATGCCAGGGGACTAGAACTGCAAATGAGGTGTTGCTATGAACGGCAATCAGCCCTTGAATCTCTCCATGCTCTGCGACTTCTACGAGCTGACCATGGGAAACGGATACTGGAAAAGGGGCTTCCAGGATCGCATTACTTATTTTGACGTCTTTTTCCGGGATGTGCCGGACAAGGGCGGTTTTGCCATCGCCGCAGGTCTCGAGCAAGTGGTGGACTACATTCAGAACCTCCACTTTGCCCCGGAGGACATCGCCTACCTCCGCGGAAGGGGTATTTTCTGCGAGGAATTTCTCGATTATCTGGCCAATTTTCACTTCACCGGTGACATCTACGCCGTGCCGGAGGGTACGCCCATCTTCCCCCGGGAACCAATTCTCACGGTCCGCGCGCCGGCCATCCAGGCCCAGCTGATCGAGACCTATCTGCTGCTGGCCATCAACCACCAGAGCCTCATCGCCACCAAGGCCAGCCGCGTGGTGCGGGCAGCGCAGGGCAGAACCGTGCTGGAGTTCGGCTCCCGCCGGGCCCAGGGTGCCGACGGTGCGGTCCTGGGCGCCCGGGCCGCGTATATCGGCGGCTGCGCCGGTACCGCCTGCACCATCTCAGACCAGCTCTACGGCGTTTCCGCCGGCGGAACCATGGCCCACTCCTGGGTGCAGATGTTCGACACGCAGCTGGAAGCCTTCAAGACCTACTGCGAAATCTATCCGGACAACCCCGTCCTGCTGGTGGATACCTACAACACCCTGAAAAAAGGCATTCCCGACGCCATCCGCGCCTTCAACGAGGTGCTGCGGCCCCGGGGCCTCACCAAGTGCGGCATCCGCCTGGATTCCGGCGACATGACCTATCTCACCAAGATGGCCCGGAAAATGCTGGACGAAGCCGGCTGGCAGAGCTGCAAAATCTCCGTTTCCAACTCCCTGGATGAATATATCATCCAGGACCTGCTGCTCCAGGGGGCACAGATCGATATGTTCGGCGTCGGCGAGCGGCTGATTACCGCCAAATCCGAGCCGGTCTTCGGCGGCGTGTACAAGCTGGCCGCCGTGGAAAACGACGCCGGTGAAATCATCCCCAAAATCAAGATCAGCGAAAACGTGGGCAAGATCACCAACCCCCACTTCAAGAAGCTCTATCGTTTCTACGGCAACGACACCGGCAAGGCCATCGCCGACTACCTGTGCGTCCACGATGAGACCGTGGATGATTCCCAGGACATCACCATCTTCGACCCCGAGACTACCTGGAAGCGCAAGCGGGTCTACAACTACACCGCCCGGGAGCTGCAAGTGCCCGTCTTCCTGGGCGGCAAGCTGGTCTATCAGCTGCCCACCTTGCAGGAAATCCAGGACTACTGCAAGAAAGAAGTGGACGCCCTCTGGGACGAGGTCAAGCGCTTTGATAATCCCCACACCTATTATGTGGACCTCTCGCAGAAATTATGGGACATCAAATACCAGCTGCTCCGGGAGAACAGCCAGGAATAACCGCTTTGCCGTGTGGCTTTTTCAGAAAAGCCACACGGCTTTTACTTTGCATTTTGTTGGATTGTGTGAGAACTTTACGGGTTTTAAACTGGTTTATGCCATTCTTTTACGTTGTTTTCGAATCGATACATTTCTACCAATTTCCGCGCCGTCTGCGGCGGCATTTTTCTACACATAATCCCACATTGACCGTTGACTTTCCGGCATTTCCATATTAAATTATAGATAGAATATATGAATTTCCGAATTGCTTCGCGGTTTCTCGCTCCGAAGCCATGACGGAATACTGATTTGGAGGGCATGAATATGCGAGTTTCCGAAATCTTTGAAAAGCGCGCCGCATTTTCCTTCGAGGTGTTCCCGCCCAAGACCGACGTGGGCATGGAAAAGCTCTGCGGCGAGGGCGGCGTGCTGGATCAGCTCTACACCCTGCATCCTGACTACATCTCCTGCACCTACGGCGCCGGCGGCACCAACGTGGGCAAGAACCTGGAAGTCCTGGACAAAATCCAGAAGGACGGCAAATGCACCCCTGTGACCCACTTCACCTGCATCGGCAACACCAAGGAAGGCATCAAGGAGCAGCTGAACACCTACCTGGCCCACGGCATCAATCACATGCTGGCGCTCCGGGGCGACCTGCCCTTCGGCTGGACCGGCACCGGCGGCGACCTGCACTACGCCACCGAGCTGGTGAAGTTTGTCCGTCAGGAGTTCGGCGACAAGTTCACCATCGCCGTGGCCGGCTCCCCCGAGGGCCATATCGCCTGCCGCAGCCTGGAAGCTGACATCGCCTTCCTGAAGCAGAAGCAGGACAACGGCGCCGACTACATCATGACCC
>NBJMC04202__coassemble_1190_pt1 | contig 71333 bp, 66 predicted proteins | sample NBJMC04202__metabat2_high_PE_003 | metagenome-assembled genome bin NBJMC04202
AAGATGGCCTTCATGCCGCGGTAGGTCATATAGCAGTCCAGCTTGGCCACGGTCTCATAGGGCGCGTGCATGGAGAGCACCGGCACGCCGGCATCCAGGGTGTCGATGTTCCGCTGGGCCATGAATTTGGCCACGGTACCGCCGCCGCCGGCGTCGGTTTTGCCCATCTCCGCCATCTGCCAGATGACGCCGTTCTGATTGAATAGGTTGCGCACATAGCCCACCACTTCCGCCGAAGCGTCAGAGGCGCCGCTCTTGCCGCCGGCGCCGGTGTACTTGCAAAGGCCCACGCCGTAGTTGACAAAGGCGCTGTTGCGCTTTTCATAGACCTCGGCAAAGTTGGGGTCGTAGGCGGCGGTGACGTCAGCGGAGAGGCAGAAGGACTTGCTGTAGCAGGTGCGCAGGTCCACGCCCTGCTGCTTGCACATGGACTCCATAAAGTAGTCAAAGGCCTCGCTCATCATGCCGCTGACGCCCTCGGAGCCGATCTCCTCCTTGTCGGCGAAGATACACACGGCAGTCTTTTCCGGCACGTCCAGCTCCAAAATGGCGTGGAGCTCGGCATAGGCGCAGACCCGGTCGTCGTGGCCATAGGCGCCGATGAGGCTCCGGTCAAAGCCCAGCTCCCGGGCGTTGGCGGCGGGGACAGCCTCCAGCTCGGCGGAGATAAAGTCCTCTTCAGTGATGCCGTAGGCGTTGTGGAGATACGCCAGCACCGCCAGCTTCACCCGATCCGAGCCGTCGTCGTCCCGCAGGGGCTGGGTGCCCACCAGAATGTTGAGGCTTTCAGAGGGAATGGCCTCGTTGAGGGGCTTTTTCCCCTGCTCCCGGCCCAGGTGCGGCAGCAGATCGTTGATGACAAACTGGGGGTCGGTGGGCTTGTCGCCGATGGTGACGCGCACGGTCTCGCCGTCGGCCTTGACCACCACGCCGTGGAGCTCCAGCGGCACTGTCACCCACTGGTACTTGCGGATGCCGCCGTAGTGGTGGGTCTTGAAATACGCCAGCTCCGTGTCCTCATAGAGGGGGTTGGGCTTCAGGTCCAGCCGCGGGGCGTCGGTGTGGGCCGCGCCGATGTGGGCGCCCTCCGCCAGGGACTGCTTGCCGATGACGGCCAGCATGATGCCCTTGCCCCGGTTGTTGACGTATACCTTCTTGCCGGGCTCCAATTCCATGCCGGGCGCATAGGGCACAAAGCCCCGGGCCTCGGCCAGCTCAATGGCGGTATCCACACAGTCCCGCTCCGTCTTGCCGTGATCCAGGAAGCTCATATAGGCCCGGCTATAGGCCTCCATCTCCTGCCGCTCCGTCTCGCTGAGCCGGTCCAGGCCGTGCTTGGGTTTGTAGAGCAGTTTTTCTCGCAGTTCGCTCATAAATCAATTCCTCCTATTGAAAAAAGTGAGAATATTGGGTAATCTGAAAATGATTTCGTAGGGGCCGATGCCTACATCGGCCCGCACCCGCCGGAGGCGGGTCCTTTGCATTGTACCTCACCCGGTATGCCAGCGGCGTTTTGCGTTCTTTCTGCCGGGGAGTTGTGACCGCTTGCGCGGTTCGGGTCGATGTGAGCATCGACCCCTACAGCAGCTTTTGCAGCTTGTCCCGGCAATAGGCTTCAAATTCCGCCCGGGTGGGAAAGTCGTTGACCAGCACGACGTCGGCCAGGTCGGCAAAGACACCGTCATCCGGCTGAGCGTCGATCCGCAGACGGGCATAGTCCTCGCTGATGCCCTCCCGGGCCATCAGCCGCCGGACCCGGACCTCCGCCGGCGCCGTGACGGCAATGGTGCAGCTGCAGCGGGCAGCCAGGCCGCTTTCAAAGAGGCGGATGGCATCCACCGCCACGGGCCCCGGGGCCGCGGCGATCAGCGCTTCCACCCGTTGATCCACAGCCCGGTCTGTGACGGCGCTTAGCCGCTCCAGGGCTTTGGGATCAGCAAAGACAATGCTCCCCAATTTTTTTCGCTGCAATACGCCATTATGAACGGTTCCGGGGAACATTTCCCCGATTTTATCCACCAGCGCGCCGCCTTCGGCCAGCATCTGATGGTAGAGGGCGTCGCAGTCGATGGTGGTAAAACCCAGCTTCTCCAGCACCGAGAGGACCGTGGTTTTTCCACAGCCCGTGCCGCCGGTGATGCCGAAAACCGGTCTCATGGCGCCGCCTCCACCAGATGGAAGCCTGCGGCCTTTTTCAGGCGGTTGCCCACCGCCAGGCCCAGTCCCTCCGGGCCGGGGCACTGGGCCCAGATTGCGGGGACGTCGGTCTCGTCAAAGCGCCTGAGGGCGTCGAAGACCCGCCGGGCCTGCTCCGGGAGGTCGCCCATGGGGCCCAGATCATGGACTTCATGGCCGGAAAAGAGCTGCAAAAATTCCGAAAAGCAGATGACGCCGTCTTGTTCTCCGCAGTTCGCGGCGATCCAGGCGGCGCTTTGCTCCGCCGGGCCCGTCACCACCGTCACCGGCGCCTTGGGGGCGTAGTGGCGGTATTTCATGCCGGGGGCCTTGGGCTTTTCGCCGTCGGAGAGCTTGCTGACCACGGCCTTGTCCACCGCCACCTCGCCGAGAACTGCCTCCAGGGCCTCCAGCGGCAGGCCGCCGGGCCGCAGCAGCCGCGGCGGTGTCACCGTCAGGTCGATGATGGTACTCTCCACGCCGACGCCGCAGCTTCCGCCGTCCACGATGCCGTCGATCTTGCCCCACATATCCTCCACCATGTGCTGGGCGGTGGTGGGGCTGGGACGGCCCGAGGTGTTGCCCGAGGGCGCCGCGATGGGCACGCCGGCGCGGCGGATGATCTCCAGCGTCAGGGGATGGTTGGGGCAGCGGACGCCCACGGTGGAGAGTCCCCCGGTGGTCCGCAGCGGCACGATCTCCCGCCGGGGCAGGATCATCGTCAGCGGCCCGGGCCAGAAGTGCCGGGCCAGGGCGTAGGCCTCCGCCGGGATGTCCTGGCAGTATTTCGGCAGCCACCCAGCGTCCGGCACATGGAGAATCAGGGGGTTGTCCTGGGGACGGCCCTTGGCCTCGAAGATATGCAGCACGGCGGTCTCGTTGAGGCCGTCGGCCCCCAGGCCGTAGACCGTCTCGGTGGGAATGCCCAACAGGCCGCCGCCGCGGATGATGGCCGCCGCCCGGTCCAAATCCGCCTCAGAAAGCGGCTGGGAAAATAAAATCGTGTCCATGGGATACTTCTTTCTTTCGATTGTTGACAGATTACCGCGATTTTCAGAAATGTTCCAGTACTGCACCGAACCAAGGGCTCCCCTTGAGGGGAGCTGGCAGGCCAAGGGCCTGCCTGAGAGGTGTTGCCGCAGTGCGTTGTGCGGAAGACTTGCGAGAATTGCAACTGCCTGCAACACCTCTCCGTCACGCTGCGCGTGCCACCTCTCCTCAAGGAGAGGCTTTGGGACCCGTTGTCTGAGAGGGAAGGCTCCCCTTGAGGGGAGCTGGCAGGCCAAAGGCCTGCCTGAGAGGTGTTACCGCAGTGCGTTGTGCGGAAGACTTGCGAGAATTGCAACTGCCTGCAACACCTCTCCGTCATCGGCCCCTATGACTGGGAATGCTTCAGCTTCTCCGCCTGGTCGGCGGTGACGAGGGCGTCGATGATCGGGTCCAGGTCGCCGTCCATAATGCTGTCGATTTGATAGAGCGTCAGGCCGATGCGGTGGTCGGTGACGCGGCCCTGGGGGAAATTATACGTGCGGATGCGCTCGTTGCGCATACCGGTGCCCACCTGGCTGCGGCGCTCACTGGTCACCTGGTCGTTGATGCGGGTCTGCTCGATCTCATAGAGCTTGCTGGCCAGCATCTGCATACATTTCTCCCGGTTTTGCACCTGGCTGCGCTCCTCCTGGCAGGACACCACAATCCCCGTGGGCTTGTGGATCAGCCGCACCGCCGAAGAGGTCTTGTTGATGTGCTGGCCGCCGGCGCCGCTGGAGCGGAACACCTGCATTTCGATGTCCTCGGGCCGGAGGTCCACATCCACGGCCTCCATCTCCGGCAGCACCGCCACGGTGGCGGTGGAGGTGTGGACGCGCCCGCCGGACTCCGTCTCCGGCACCCGCTGCACCCGGTGGACGCCGGACTCAAATTTCAGCCGGGAATAGGCGCCGTCGCCGGAGATCACAAAGTCGGCCTCCTTGACGCCGCCCAGCTCCGTCTCGTTATAGTTGAGCAGGCTCACCTTCCAGCCCCGGCGGTCGGCGTACATGGAGTACATCCGAAACAGCGAGTGGGCAAAGAGGGCGCTCTCCTCCCCGCCGACGCCGCCGCGGATTTCCACAATGACGTCCTTGTCGTCGTTGGGGTCCCGGGGCAGCAGCAGGATTTTCAGCTCCTCCTCCAGGGCCTCCAGGTCCTTCTTGGCCTGGGTGTACTCCTCCTGGCAGAGCTGGCGCATTTCCTCCTCCAGCTGACCGTCCAGCATTTCCCGGAGGTCCAGCGCCTCCTGCCGGGTCTTACAGTAGCTGCGGTAGGCGTTCATCAGCGGCTCCAGCTGCCGCTGTTCCCGCAGGAGCTTGGCCGCGGCCTGGGGATCGGCGTAAAAATCCGGCTGGGCCGCCCGCTCCGCCATCTCGTTATAGCGGTCTTCCACCGCCTTTAGTTTCTCCAGCATGGGCTACTCCTTGCAATATAAATTCAAAATCACCTGTGCCTTATCACAGAGCTGGGTGGTCTGGCGCAGCCGCTCCGCCCCCGCCTGACCGATGCGGTAGACATGGGGCGTCATATAGAGCAAATGCTGCACCGCTTCTCCCTCCAGGGCAAAGGAAAATTCCAGCGTCTCGCTGTGGGCCAGGGAAAAGCCCGGCAGCGCCGGGTGGACTGTCTTCTCCCGGTGGAATAGCTCCGGGTAGATGATGGACTTGAGGCCCAACAGGTGGTCCGGCCCGGCCAGCACCTGGAGAAAATGGCCGCCGGGGGCCAAGACCCGGGCAAACTCCGCCGCTGCCGTCATGGCGAACATGGAAAGCACCACATCGGCGCAGCCATCCGGCAGAGGCAGGCTGGCTGCCGTGGCGGTGATCCAGGTGATGGATTTGTCGGCGCCGGCAGCGCAGCGCACCGCCTCCTTGGAAATATCCAGGCCCAGGTAATCCGCCTGGGGCCAGGCTCCGCGCAGGCACCGGAGGTAATACCCCTCGCCGCAGCCTGCATCCACCACGGCCTTGGGCCGGAGGGGCAGCACCAGGCGGCAGAGTACCTCGGCGATGGGGGCATAATACCCGCCGGACAAAAACGCCCGCCGGGCCAAAACCTGCTCTTTGGTATCGCCGGGGGATTTGCTGTGCTTCTGGCCCACGGTCAACAGGTTCACATATCCCTGACGGGCCACGTCGAAGCTGTGCCCTTGGGGGCAGCGAAACACGCGGTCCTCCCGCGTCAGTTCGCCCGCGCAGACCGGGCAGCGAAGCTCCATGCAAATCCCTCCATTCGTTCCTTATTCTACCCCATTTATGGGAAAAGGTCAAATCCCTTTCCGCCTGCTATTTTCCCGGCAGCATAGAAAAAAATCCTCCAGCAGGAGGATTTTTTTCATACTATTGGCACCCTTACAGATTGGAGTAGCCCAGCAGATAGGCGTCCACTTCCCGGGCAGCGGCCCGGCCCTCGGCGATGGCCCAGACCACCAGGGAGGGGCCCCGGCGCATATCCCCGGCCACGAAAACCTGGGGATTGGCGGTGGCGTGGGTGTCGCCCACGGTGGCGGCGCAGCCCTGCTTCGTCCGGCTGATGCCGAAGGACTCCAGCACGGAGTTCTCACATCCGGCAAAGCCGCTGGCGATCAGCAGCAGATCGGCGGGGAGCAGGGTTTTTCCCTCCTCCAGCACCTCCATTTTGGCCTTGCCGTTCCGCGTGGTCCAGCGGGTCTTGGCGGTGACGACCCCCACCAGCTTACCCGCCTCGTTGGTTTCGATGTGATCCACCACGGTCTCATACTGCCGGGGGCTCTGGCCGAATTTCGCCACGGCCTCGTCCTCGGCGTAGTCGTGGAAGGGGATGGGGTTTCCCCAGAGGTTTTCCCGGGGCTCCACCAGCTCCCGGGGCTTGCGGATCAGCTGGGTGACGGACTTGGCTCCCTGCCTGAGGGCCGTGGCGATGCAGTCGGCGCTGGTGTCGCCGGCGCCCACCACCACCACGTGCTTGCCGGCAGCAGAGAAGACCTCGTCAGCGACGCCGCCCAGCAGCGCCTGGGTGGAGGCCTTGAGATAAGGCAGCGCGTAGTGGACGCCCGGCACCTCTCCGGCCTGGGGGAAGGGCCGCGGCTCCGTGGCGCCGCAGCAGAGGACCACCGCGTCATACTCGTTCAGAAGCGCCTGGGCGCTGTCGCCTTGGATGTCCACACCCACCCGGAAGCGGACGCCCTCCCGGGTCATCAGGTCGATGCGCCGGAGAATGACCGATTTGTCCAGCTTCATATTGGGGATGCCGTACATCAAGAGGCCGCCCAGCCGGTCCTCCCGCTCCAGCACCGTGACGGTGTGGCCCCGGCGGTTCAGGAGGTCCGCCGCCGCCAGGCCAGCCGGGCCGGAGCCCACCACTGCCACGGTCTTCTCGGAGCGGACCGCCGGGGTCCGGGGCTGCATCAGCCCCTGGGCAAAGGCGTTTTCAATGATCTCCAGCTCGTTTTCCCGGATCGTCACCGGCTGGCCGTGGAGGCCGCAGACGCAGGCCGTCTCGCACAGGGCGGGACAGACCCGCCCGGTGAACTCGGGAAAGCTGTTGGTCTTTAAGAGCCGGGAGAGGGCGTGGCCGCCGTTGCACTGCCAGATCATGTCGTTCCACTCGGGGATCAGGTTGTGCAGCGGGCAGCCGTAGACCTTCCCCTCCAGCTCCATGCCGGACTGGCAGAAGGGCACGCCGCAGTTCATGCACCGGCCGCCCTGCTCCTGCCGCTTTTCCGGCGGCAGCTGGCCGTGAAACTCTTCAAAATCTTCCGTCCGCTCCAGGGGGTCCCGCACCGGGTCCTCCCGGCGGACATAGTCCATAAATCCAGTGGTTTTTCCCATGTTTCTCCCTCCTTCAGCGGGCCGTCATGGAGTAAAAGGCCTCGATTTCCGCCTCTTCCCGCTCCATGCCCTTGGCCTCCATGGCGGAGATCCGCTCCAGCATCCGGCGGTAGTCCTTGGCGATGACCTTCTTAAAGCTGGGCAGCCAGCCGTCCAAATCGTTCAGAATTTCCCGGCCCACCTGGGAATGGGTGGCGGAGACGTGTTCGGAAATCAGTGTCTTCAAAAGCTGCACGTCGTGCTTGTCTCTGACCGGCCCCATCTCCACCAGCTCCTTGTTGAGCCGGAGGTAGAGGTCGTGGCGGCGGTCCAGCACATAGGCCACGCCGCCGGACATTCCCGCGGCGAAGTTGTCGCCCACTTCGCCCAAAATGACCACCGTGCCGCCGGTCATATATTCACAGCCGTGGTTGCCCACGCCCTCCACCACTGCCATGGCGCCGGAGTTGCGCACGCAGAACCGCTCCCCGGCCACGCCGGAGATAAAGGCCTTGCCGGAGGTGGCGCCGTAGAGGGCCACGTTGCCGATGATGACATTGTCGCCGGCAGCATAGCGGGCTTCCCGGGGCGGGTAGACCGCCAGCTTGCCGCCGGAGAGGCCCTTGCCGAAGTAGTCGTTGCTGTCGCCCTCCAGCTCCAGCGTCAGGCCCCGGGGGATAAACGCGCCGAAGGACTGCCCGCCGCCGCCGGTGGCTTTGACGTGGTAGGTGTCCTCCGCCAGGGAATTGCCCCAGCGGCGGGTCAGCTCCGCGCCGAAGAGCGTGCCGAAGGCCCGGTCCGTGGAGGTGATCTCCACTTCCAGCGATGCCGGCGTACCAGCCTCCAATGCCTTCCCCATCTGATCCAGCAGCACCCGCTGGTCCAGCGTGTTTTCCAGGTGGAAGTCATAGGCCAGCTCCGGGTGGAACCGCTGGGCCTCACCCACGTGGGGCGACCCCAGCACCGGCGTCATGTCCACGGCCTCGGCCCGGGCGCTGACGCTCTTCTTGCGCTTGCGGAGGAAATCCGTGCGGCCCACCAGCTCGTCCACAGTGCGCACGCCCAGCTTGGCCATCAGCTCCCGCAGCTCCTGGGCCACGTACTTCATAAAGTTTTCCACATATTCGGGCTTGCCTGTGAAGTTTTTCCGCAGTTCCGGGTTCTGAGTGGCGATGCCGGCGGGGCAGGTGTCCAGATTGCACACCCGCATCATCACGCAGCCCAGGGTGATCAGGGGCGCGGTGGCAAAGCCGAATTCCTCCGCGCCCAGCATGGCCGCGATGGCCACGTCCCGCCCGGTCATCAGCTTGCCGTCCACCTCCAGCACTACCTGCTGCCGGAGGCCGTTCTCGATCAAGGCCTGGTGGGCTTCTGAGAGGCCCAGCTCCCAGGGAAGACCCGCGTTGTGGATGGAAGTGGCCGGAGCCGCGCCGGTACCGCCGTCGTGGCCGGAGATCAGCACCACCTGGGCGCCGGCCTTGGCTACGCCCGCGGCAATGGTGCCGACGCCCGCCTCGCTGACCAGCTTCACCGAAATCCGGGCGTGACAGTTGGCGTTTTTCAGATCATAAATCAGCTGCGAGAGGTCCTCGATGGAGTAGATATCGTGGTGGGGCGGCGGGGAGATCAGCCGGATTCCCGGGGTGGAGTGGCGGGTCTTGGCGATCCAGGGGTAGACCTTTTTCCCCGGCAGATGGCCGCCTTCGCCGGGCTTGGCGCCCTGAGCCATTTTGATTTGAATTTCCTGGGCCGAGGTGAGGTACTCCGAGGTGACGCCGAACCGGCCCGAGGCCACCTGCTTGATGGCGCTGCACCGGTCCGTCTTCAGCCGGGCCGGCTCTTCGCCGCCCTCGCCGGAGTTCGACTTGCCGCCCAGGCGGTTCATGGCGATGGCCAGGCACTCGTGGGCCTCCTGGGAGATGGAGCCGTAGGACATGGCGCCGGTCTTGAAGCGCCGGACGATGGAGGAAACCGGCTCCACTTCGGAGAGGGGCACGCCCTGCTCCGGGAACACAAATTCCAAAAGGCCCCGGAGGGTGTGGGGTGTCTCGTTGTCCACCAGGGCGGAATAGGCCTTGAAGAGCGAATAGTCGCCCCGCTTCACGGCCCGCTGCAAAAGGCACACCACCTGGGGATTATACATATGGTCTTCCTGCTCCGGGCCGCACCGGAGGCGGTGGTAACCGGCGCTCTCCATGGTGGCGTCGGTTTCCAGGCCCAGAGGATCAAAGGCGCGGCTGTGGTAATACTCCACGCCCTCGGCGATCTCCTCCAGCCCCACGCCGCCCACGCGGCTGACGGTGTTGGTGAAGTACTGATCCACCACGTCCTGCCGGATGCCGACGATCTCGAAAATCTGGGCACTCTCGTAGGACTGGATGGTGGAGACGCCCATCTTGGAGGCGATCTTCACAATGCCGTGGAGGACAGCCTTGTTGTAGTCGTCCACCGCCACGGTGTAGTCCTTGTCCAGCAGGCCCTCGTGGATCAGCTGGCGGATGCTGGCGTATGCCAGATACGGGTTGACAGCCCGGGCGCCGTAGCCCAGGAGGGTGGCGAAGTGGTGGACGTCCCGGGGCTCGGCGCTCTCCAAAATCACCGAGACGGCGGTGCGCTTTTTGGTCCGCACCAGATACTGCTCCAGGGCCGACACGGCCAGCAGCGACGGGATGGCCACGTGGTTTTCGTCCACACCCCGGTCCGAGAGAATGATGATATTGGCGCCGTTGCGGTAGGCCCGGTCACAGCTGACGAACAGGTGATCCAGCGCCTTTTTCAGCGACGTATTCTTGTAGTAGAGGATGGAAATGGTCTCCACCCGGAAGCCCGGCTCATTCATGGAGCGGATCTTCATCAAATCCACATTGGTGAGGATGGGATTGTTGATCTGCAGCACATTGCAGTTCTCCGGGCTGTCCTGGAGGAGGTTGCCGTCGGAGCCCACGTAAACCGTGGTATCGGTGACGCTCTCCTCTCGGATGGCGTCGATGGGCGGGTTCGTCACCTGGGCAAAGAGCTGCTTGAAATAGCGGAACAGCGGCTGGTGCTTCTCCGAGAGGACTGCCAGCGGGATATCCACGCCCATGGCGGAGGTGGGCTCCTGGCCGTCCCGGGCCATGGGCAGGATGACGTTGGTCAAGTCCTCGTAGGAATAGGCAAAGGCCCGCTGGAGCCGCTCCCGCTGGTGGTCCGAGAGCTTTTCCACCTTCTTGTTGGGCACCGGCAGGTCCTTGAGATAGACCAGGTTCTGGTCCAGCCACTCGCCGTAGGGACGCCGGGCGGCGTAATGGGCCTTGAGGTCGCCGTCCTCAATGATCTTCCCGGCCTTGGTGTCCACCAAAAGCATCTTGCCGGGGCGCAGTCGGTCCTTTTTCACCACCATGGCCGGGTCGATGTCGAGAACGCCCACCTCGGAGGAGAGAATCAGATAGTGGTCGGAGGTGACATAGTACCGCGAGGGCCGCAGGCCGTTGCGGTCCAGCAGCGCGCCCACCAGGTCGCCGTCGGAGAAGACGATGGAGGCAGGGCCATCCCAGGGCTCCATCATGGTGGCGTAGTAGTGGTAGAGGTCCCGCCGGCTCCGGTCCATGTTCTGATTGTGGTTCCAGGCCTCGGGGATGAGAACCATCATGGCCAGCGGCAGGTCCATGCCGTTCATCATCATAAATTCCAGGGTGTTGTCCAGCATGGCCGAGTCGGAGCCGGCGCCGTTGATGACCGGCAAAATCCGGTCCGCGGCCTCGACCATCAGCGGCGAGGACATGGTCTCCTCCCGGGAGAGCATCCGGTCGGCGTTGCCGCGGATGGTGTTGATCTCGCCGTTGTGGAGAATCAGGCGGTTGGGGTGGGCCCGCTCCCAGCTGGGGTTGGTGTTGGTGGAGAACCGGGAGTGGACCAGGGCGATGGCGGACTCGTAGTCTTCATCCTGAAGGTCCAGGTAGAAATTCCGCAGCTGGCCCACCAGGAACATTCCCTTGTAGACGATGGTCCGGCTGGAGAAGGAGGCCACGTAGGTGTTCTCGTTGCTCTGCTCAAACTCCCGGCGGACCAGATAGAGCCGCTTGTCAAACTCCAGGCCCTGGGCCACGTCGGCAGGCCGCCGCACGAAGCACTGGGCGATGTAGGGCATACAGTCCAGCGCCTTTTTCCCGAGAATTTCCGGGCGGGTGGGCACGTCCCGCCAGCCCAGGAACTCCATACCCTCCTTGCGGGCGATGACCTCCAGCCGCTTCTTGGCTTGGCTCCGGGGCAGCGTCTCATTGGGCAGGAAGAACATACCCACGGCGTAGTCCCGGGCTTCACCCAGAGAAATCCCCTGGGCTGCAGCCGCCTTGGAGAAAAACCGGTGGGAAATTTGCAGGAGAATGCCGACGCCGTCACCGGTTTCGCCCAGGGCGTCCTTGCCGGCGCGATGCTCCAGCTTTTCCACAATCTTTAAGGCGTCATCCACGGTCTTGTGGGTGGCCACGCCCTCGATGGACACCACCGCACCGATACCGCAGGCGTCATGCTCACAAAACGGGGAAAAAGCTCCTTGCGGTTTCTGCATACCAATCACCTCGTCTTCTCCAGCGGTAAAAAAGGAGAAATTATGATATTACGGCATATTATAATCCTGTATACCTGGAGAATCAAAGTTTTTTTCGAAACAAACACAACTTTTGTACGCTAGCACAAATCTGAGATTAACTGGGAAAAGATTTTTGTCACATTTACAAATGTCCATATAGTGAGAACACACCATGGAGCCGTCGGCACATTTACCCCCAAAATAAACGAAAAAACCCCATGGAATCCCATGGGGCGCAGTGAAAATGGACGCTGACCAGGCCGTCAGGCAGTCTTTCCCGGCCTGGTTTTGGGCAGGCGGATGGTCAGGACGATCTCCTGCTCCGTCTCCTCCCGGCCCAGGTCGCAGGGGATGCCCGCCGAGCGGATCAGGTCCAGGTCCCGGTCCAGGCTGTTCAAAAACACCCGGACATCCCGGAAGATGTACTTGGGCTTGCTCTGGGGCTGGGCCGCCGGCTTCAAAAGCGACTCGATGTACTGCTCGGCCTGGGCCACGGTCATCTGCCTGGCGGCCATCACCTCCAGGGCCTCCAGCCGCCCCTCCACCGGCAGGCGCAGCAGCGCCCTGGCGTGGCGCTCGGAAAAGCCACCCTTCCGCAAGGCCTCCAGCACCTGGGGCGGATGCTTCAAAAGCCGCAGCTTGTTGGCCACGGCGCTCTGGCTCTTGCCCACCTTCATGGCTGCCTGCTCCTGGCTCAAACCGTAAAGCCGCATCAGCCGGGCCAGGCCCTCGGCCTCTTCAATATAGTCCAAGTCCCGCCGCTGTAAATTCTCCACCAGGGCCAGCATTCCGGACTGGATCTCGTCCACCGTGACAAAAATGCAGGGCACTTCCTTGAGGCCCGCCAGCTTGGCGGCCCGCAGCCGCCGCTCCCCTGCCACCAGCTCCAGTCCGCCGGGCATCCGCCGCACGGTCAGGGGCTGCAAAATGCCGTACTGCCGGATGGAATCCGCCAGCTCCTGCAGCCCTGCCGGGTCGAAGACCCGCCGGGGCTGGGAGGGATTGGGCCGGATCTTGTCCAAATGCACAAATCGCACGCGCCCGGACTCCAGCACGGTCCGGTTCCTTTTGTCTTGCATGGTCTCTCCTTCCCAGCAAATCCTGATGAGCCGCCTCTCCCGCGGCTCTGACTGCATTATAGACCACGCTGCGGGAAAAATCCCGCGAATAAACGGGGAAAACCACAATAATTTGTTTTCTTTACCGTCGAAAGCCACAAGATATTGTTGATTATAGGGAAATTTCAGCCGCTTTGTCAGTTTGCACAGTGTCCACAACAGTTTCCACAATGTCCACACACTTTTCAACAGCCTCCTTGTGGAAAAAACTTGCCGTTTGTCAAGAGTAAATGCTAAAAAAGTCTAAAAAATTTTTCAGCGGGCCAGAATGAGGGCCAGCTCCTCCCGGAAAAGCTGCTCGGAGCACAGAAAACCGAACATTTTGCGGGGGTAGCTGTTGAGCCATGCCTCGGCGGCCTTCACCTCTTGGGGCGAGAGGGTGCCGAGGTCTGTCCCCTTCGGGACGAGTCGCCGGATCAGGCCGTTTTGGTTTTCGTTGGTGCCGCGCTCGCTCGGCGTGTATGGGTGGCAGTAGTAGACGGTGGTGCGTTTTCCTTTCCCTCGGCGCTTGTTTTCGATGCCTTCAGCGTCCGAGAACTCGGTGCCGTTGTCGCAGGTGATGGAGAGGAAGATCTGCGGGAATAGAGCGCCCAGTTTCCGCTCGATGCCGTTGAGGGCCCGGACGACGCTCTCGCTCGTCTTGTCCTTCATGGAGACGATGATCTCCCGGCGGGTCTTTCGCTCGGTCAGCATGAGCCACGTCCGCTTGTAGCCCTTGCCGCTCTCGAGACTGTCCATTTCCCAGTGGCCGAAGGTCGTGCGCGTGTTCACGATCTCCGGCCGCTTTTCAATGCTCTTTCCTGCCGGCTTTCTCGGGATGGCGCCCTCTGGCCGCTCGGGCTTCCGGCGGCGCTTGCCATGCTGCGGCAGCATTTCCACGGTGAGATCGTCGCCGAAGATCTCGGCCCGGATGTAGTTGTAGGCCGTGCTCGCGCAGATATGCACCCGGAAGGGCCAGCCGCAGACCTCGGCCTCGCCGATGGCCGCCTCGGGGCTGTACTTCTCGTCCCGGATCTTGCCGATCAGGTAGTCGGCCAGCTCGTAGTCGTTGCCGATCTTCAGCTCCGGGCCCTTGGCCCGCAGGTTGGCCTCATATCGAGCCTGCGCCCCGTCGGGGTTGTAGCGGATCTCGGTTGTGTAGTCGCTGTTGAGGTGCTCGTAGGTGCACCGCTTGAGCTCCCGGTAAACGGTTGTGTAGTGGACGCCGATCTCCTTGGCGATGTCCACGACCTTCATGCCGGCCCGCCTGAAGGCGTCGATCTGCGTGCGCTGCGTTGGTGTCAGGTGGCTGAAGTGTTTCCCCATGGTGATCCCTCCGTGAAATAGAAAAAAGGGCGGCCGGCTGGCCGCCCTTCGTTGTCATCGCCTGTTGTATGCCGCGATCAGCGCCAGCGTCTCGTCGTCTGTGACGATGTCCTCGAGCCGGCACTCCAGAGCGACGCAGACCTTGAGGAGCGTTTTCAGCTTCGCCCCCGCGATGTCTCGGTCGTCTTGCTCGTAGGTCTGGAGCACTCGGCTGTTGATGTCGGCCTTCTTGGCGAGCTGCGACTGAGACAGGCCGCGATCCTCTCGCAGCGCCTTCAGGCGTTTCCCGGTGGTGATCGTTTCCATGTTGAGCGCCTCCCCTTTTGTTTCGTGTGTCTTTACTATACAACATTTGTTGTATAAAGTCAAGAGGGGAGACAAGAGAAAAGCAGCGCGGCCGCTCTGGCTGCGCTGCTTTCATTCTTTTCCGAGCAGGTAGTAGATGGCCACGCCGAGGGCGTCGGCGAGGTACTCGAGCTCATAGTCGGCGACAATGCGGTCGCCGGTCTCTATCCTGCTGATGGCCTTCTGCGTGATGTCGAGCCCCGCGATCTGGATCTTGTAGGCGAGGCGCTCCTGCGAGAGGCCCGCCCGCTCTCTGGCCTCGCGGACGCGCTCGCCCGAGATGTTGCACCGCCCGTATGGCCTATATATCTTCACCTTGAGCCGTCTCCTCCTTTTAGGTCAAAGATGGGTAGTCCGAGTTGACAATAACACGGCGACCGTGATAATATTATCCCAAAGATGGCTAAACGCTAAAAAACGCAAACAGGCCGCGAAGGAGGAGTATTTCATGGGTTTACGGTTTAGGCGCAGCATAAAGATCGCCCCCGGCGTCCGTGTGAACTTGAATAAAAAGAGCGCGAGCGTCACCTTCGGCCCGAAGGGGCTGAAGCACACGGTCAGCACGACCGGGAAAAGCCACACGACCGTCGGCGTGCCCGGCACGGGCCTGTCGTACACGACCAGCGGCGGTGAGCGGTCGGCCAGCGTGCCGGCAGCGCAGCGCCCCACCTCGCCGAAAAGCAAGGCGGTCGTCCTGCCCCTGTGCATTTTCCTCGGCGTGCTCGGCGTGCATCGGTACTATGTGGGGAAGATCGGCACGGGCGTCATCTGGACGCTGACGGCCGGCTTCTTCGGGATCGGCTGGATCGTGGACATCTTCACGGTCGCCCTCGGCGGCTTCTATGATGTCAACGGCTATGTCGTCCGCTTCCATCCGACCGAGGCCGAGCTGGCCGCTGCTGAGTCAGCGCAGAGCGAGGACGGCGAGGATCTGGCAGAGGACGACGCCACAGAGGAATGAGCGCATAAACAGAAAAAGCCCGCCCGGGATCACTCCCGAGCGGGCTCTTTTTGTGTGTTCTGACGGTTTCATGGCTTCCGGCCGGCGGCGATCCGCGCCGCGCCGGTGGCAAACTGCACAATTAGACCTTCTTGGTGTAGTCCAGCGAGATCCAGCCGGCCCCGGATTTCAGCTTGCCCCACTTGGAGGCTCCGGGCCCGTCACTCTCGGCGACGATGGTGTAGACGCCCTTGTCGCGGATGTCCCCGTTGGTGCCGTAGTTGGTGCCGGGGCCCTTGCGGATGTTCAGCACGTCGGTCGTCACCTTCACGAGGTACGAGGTAGCCGTGGCGGCCGCGCTGGTCTTGATGTTGGCCGCGTCCGTCCAGCCATAGACGGTGGAGCCGCCGCCGGAGACGGCGATCAGGTGGTAGGGGTGCGCCTTGCCCTTGGCGAGGGCCGTGACCTTGGCCTTGCCGGGCTTGCAGCTCGACGCGGTCTTGGCCGTGGAGCTGACGTAGTGCTTGGTGCCGGTGAACTCCACCACGTCGCCGATCTTGATGTCGGCCGTGCCGCCGGTGGTCTCCCCGGTGGAGGGGGTGCTGCTGCCGGATCCGAGCCGGCGGTTGACCTCGGCCGCGATCTCCCCGTGGCGGTTGTAGAGCCAGTCGCCCGGGCAGGCTTTGTTCGCATAGTCCCGGTGCACGGTCATGTTGCAGCCGTTCAGGTGGTTCATGCGCTCGTTTTTGTTGGTCGACCAGACGAGCTTGGTGATCCCGTTGCGCTTGCAGATGTCGGTCACGAGATCCAGCAGCGCGTCGTATGCCTTGCTGTTCACCGCATAGGGGTGAGTGGCGTCGCTGGCGACCTCGATGGTGACGGCGCGCTGGTCGTTGGCGTTGGACGACGTGCACCACGAGCGGTTGCCCTCGTCCACATAGAGGGCGATGCGGCCGTCCTTGCCGATGCCGTAGTTGCTGGACGCCTGCCGGCTGCTCTGAGCGAACAGGGCGCCGCAGCTCTCGACGGAGAGCTGGCCGGCCATACAGTGGATCGTGATGGTGTCGATCTTCTTGGTGCGCTTGCCCGAGTGGTTGGGGCTGAGCTTGGTGTAGGAGATCAGGGCGCTGTTACTCATGGTCGTCGTCCCCCTTCCCGTTGCTGAGCTCGTCGAGGGTCTCCTCGGTCAGCTCCTCGCCCGGCTTCAGGGCGATGCCGTCGATGTCCTTGGTGTTGGTCATGACGTGTTCCTCCTTCTTGCAGAATAAAGGGCGGGCCAGCCGGCCCGCCCTCTGCGTTGATTATTCTAACGGCAGGTTGCCGCCGTTAAGCTGGTTGACTGCCGCCTCGATGGCCGCGTTGACGGCCTCCTCGTCCACAGTGAAGCCCATGGACGCGAGGAACTCGAGGACGTACTTCTTCTTTTCCTCGCCGCGGCCCTGCCCTTCATAGAGCTGCTCGGCTGCGGCGACGCCGATCTTGACCCACTCGAGCAGCTCCTTGCGCTGCTCGTCGGTGGTCTTACTCTTGATCCACGGGATCAGGAATACGCTGACGCCTGCGGCGAGCAGCGCGATGACGGCGTTGACGATGGGGGTGATGTCGATCATGTTCATCCTTTTGCCTCCTTGTCTGATGTGGTTGTGGTGGTGTACTCTCCGGCGCCGGCCCCGCTGATGGGGTTGCCATCAGCGTCGAGGCCGTGCCGGTTGCGGCTGATCTTCTCGGTGGCCGATTTGGCCGCATAGCTCACGAGGTAGCCGATGCAGGCCGTGAAGATGGTGGTCGTGACATCGCTGGCGGTCTGCTGATCGCGGAAGGCCAGCACATAGGGTGTCGCAGCCGGCGGCCAGCCCGCGGTCGGCGCCGTCCTGTGCCATCCACGAGGGCAGGAGCTTGATCATCTCGACTTCGCTGAGTCGCATTTAGACCACCTCGCTCTCTGTCTTATGGCTGACAGTCAGGTGCCCGCTGAACTTGGCGACCTGTGTGTCGCTGACGGGTGTGTAGACCGGCTTGGTCACGTCCACGCGGAAGGCGCCGGTCAGGTTTTCGCCCCACGACGGGCAGAGGATCCTCTTGCGGAGCTGGTCGGGGTTGATGTCCCGGCCCAGCGCGCCCACCTGCCACTCGTTGTAGCGGTCGATGGCGCCGCCGGTGCCTTCCACATTGGCGACGACCTCGGCCTCCGTCTCGGGGGTGGTGTAGTAGACGATCTCGATGTCGTAGGTGATGACCTCGGGCGCCACGGCCGTGACCACGTCGGTGAGCGGCCGGATGTCCGAGGCGTTGCAAGCCTCCAGCACCTTCTCGAGGATGCTCTCGTCAGGGACGGCGCCGCCCTCCAGCAAGGGGACGATCTTGACGCAGCCCTCGAGGGTGCGGGTGATGGTGATGTCGAGGCTCGTGGCGTCCGCGAGGGCGCCCTTGAGCTCGATGGTCAGCAGGTCGTCGGTGTAGTCCACAGTGTAGTCGGTGTCCTCCACTCCGGCCGTGCTCTCCCCGTGTTCCTTGACGATCAGGGTGTCCGGCAGCAGCCGGCCGCCGCCGATGAAGGCGTGGCCGTCGTAGACCGTGAGCGTGCGGCTGATGGTTTCCGTCTCGCTGACGGCCCGGGCGTCGATGATGGAGCTGTCGGCCGTCATGGCCCAGTAGATGTAAGCCTGTTCCGGCCCGGCCGTAGACCGGGACGCCGGCGCCAGCCGGATGCGCTCGCGCAGCCGGTTGTCGCCTTCCTCGGTGTAGGGCTCGCCGTCGTCGCCGCCGGCCGTCGCCGTGATGTTGGTGACGCTCTCGATGTAGGGGATCAGGTCGACGAGGGTGGTGATGGTGCCCGGGGCATACCCGTTGTACTCGGTGCCGTTGCTGACGGCCGAGGTCGGGATCTCCACAGAGTAGGCGCCGGCCTGAAGGACGGCGATCTCGTCGGTGGCAAAGTAGTGGTCGCTGTCCGGCGTCACCTTCGTCCACTTCGGGATGATGATGTTGTTGGGCTGCGGCGTGCTCACGGAGAAGCGCATGGTCGTCTTTGCCGGGGATCCTTCCAGCCGGTGGACATCCAGCCGCTCGCCGATAGCGTCAAGCACCTCGCCCCGCGCATAGCGGAGAAGGGTCTGCCGCCCGGTGTCGTCGAGGCTGTTGTAGAGGGCGACGAACACGGCCACGAGCCCCTCGCCGAAGATCCGGCGCTCGTCGCCGGGGTACAGAGGCTCGCCGGCGCCCTTTTCGAGCGCAGCGATCAGGGTGTTGTAGATGGTCGTCGCGTCGGTGGTGGTGAGGTGGATGTCGTCGCCGTAGGTGTTGGTCTCGTCGCTCATGCTGTTCACCTCCTTCAGAGTGTGTTGTTGTCAATGCTGGCCCGCAGCTCGAAGTCGCCGGTCTGCGCGACCAGAGCGACCAGATCGGACGAGCTCAGGCGCACGCGGGGCTCGTAGGTTTCCACGACGAACTCCACGTCGGCGGCCAGATCGTTGGCAGCCGTCCCGCTCGGCTTGTCGATCAGGGTGCGGTCGATCCCCTTGATGCGCTCGTATGGCACCTCGCCGCGGATGGTCTTTAGGAGGTTTTGCACGCAGGTCTCGGGCGCTGCGTTGCCGCTTGCTTTCATGGGATCACCTCGCTTTAGGTCAGTTGGGTGTTGTTGGGTTTCTTTGCAGCTTTGTCGCTGCTGGATGCGCCGACGGTGATGGCGCTCAGGCGCGGGCCGACGCCGGTGGAGACTCCGGCCGGGGACGAGCTGCCCCCGTTGGAGCTGCCGGCGGTCGCCTTCTTGCTGCTGGCCTCCTCGGCGTACTCGGTCAGGTTGATGGTGATCTTGCCCTTGAGGATCCGGCCGAAGTTGTCGACCGTGGTGTCGCCGAGGCTCACGCCAGTGAGCTGAAGGTTGGCCGGGCCGAAGCGCGTGCCGCCGAGGTAGAAGGGGGCGTACTGACCCACCAGCGCCGTCCACGACTCGTACTCGCCGCGGACATCGCAGCCCACGGCGACGCCGAGATCGAAGTCGAAGCTCATGCTCTGGAGCTTGAGCGCCTTGGTCTTGGTGGCCGGGGATCCCGCCTTGTCGTCGCTGTTCTCGGTGTCCAGCTCCACGCTGGCCGAGACGCCATTCAGGGCGGCGATCCGCTCGGGGGAGATGCCCCATGTCTTGCCGTTCCACGATGCCATGACGGACATGATGCTTGGCCTCCTTCCTTAGTGCGGGCCGGTTGTCTCTCCGTGCGGTGCGGTGTGGGTGTGACTGGTCAGGCTGATGCCGCTGGCCGTGACATCGGCCGACGGTACGCTGACGCCCTTGTCCTGCACGGTGAGCGCGCCCTTCTTGATGGTGATGTCGCCGGGGACGATGCCGGGCCACTCCCCGTCCATGCGGGAGAGGATCAGGCCGGTGCCGTCCTCGAACATAGCGTAGGCGACTTCGACGCCGGGGCTCAGGTTTCCCATGTCCCCGCGCAGATACCACGGGATCGTCAGCGGCCTCGTGACGAGGCTGTCGGCGGTGCTCGGGAGCACCCGGGCCGTGGTCTTGTCGCCGTTTCTGTCGGGCTCGCCCTCGATGCTCGAGATCTTGCCCTTTTGGATCATTTGGGTGTTGCTGTTTGGCATGGTCAATATCCCTCCAGAGGCTTGCGCAGATAGAGCTTGCTCCGGGTCTTGACGTAGTCGTGCCGGATCCGGCTCACGAAGGCCGTGCCGTCCCACGAGGCGACACCCTCGGTGGAGAGCGTCACCACGGAGCCCGCCGCGTACTCGCGCAGCAGCGTCCCCGTCCAGAGCGTTGCGACGGTCGCCTCTTTGTTGGCGTCCCGGAGCAGGCCCTTGGCGAAGCGGTCGGCCTCTGCTTGGTCAGTCATGCGGAAGGGGAGGATCTTGCGCAGCACCTTGTCGCCCCCGGCCGGCGCCGAGAAGGTGCCGGTCAGGCCGCCGTTGACGGCCTCGGCCGAGCCGTAGGCGTAGGCGCCCTCGTCCCGGTACTCGAAGTCGTTGGCCGGCGTGATGGTGATGGTGTCGACGGGCTGCTGGCCCTCCATGTATGCCTCGTCGTAGACGACCAGCTTGCCGTCATAGACTAAAAAAGCCGCGCCCTCGAGGGTGCAGCGTGCCTGAAGAAAAGCGAAGTCGGGGAGGTTGTTCTGCTCGACGTAGTCGTAGGTCTGGTCGGTGATGCCGTAGGTCTCGACCGTGAGGCCGTGCCGGCCGGCGATCTCTTGGATCAGTTGCAGGAACTTGACCTTTTCCCACGACTTGCTCCTCTTGTCCTTGGTGGATTGCGGGGCCGAGTAGGCCCGCAGGGTTATGAGGCCGGACTCGGGGACGACGCTCTCGACGAACATCTTGCCCGTCTTGGCGGCGCCGTCCTCGACGGCGATGGTGTCGCCCTTCTTGGGGCTCCACCTGTCCCACAGCTCCCGGGTGTCGTTGAGCTTGAGCAGCAGCTCGTCGCTCTGCTTGTCTGCGTACATATCGTGGTAGCAGCGGTGGACGCTGATCTCGGGGTAGATGTCCGTCCCCTCGTAGATGATTTTCACGGGGCAGGCTCACCTCCTCCACGGCGGCAGGGTGTCGGGCGTCTCCACAGTCTCGACGATGGGGATCCGCACGGCCTCGCCGCCCTCGAAGATCAGCACGTCGCAGAGGTCGCGGTTGGCGTCGATGATGGTGCTCGCCATCCGCTCCTCGTTATAGGCTGCCAGCGCGATGCTGTCGAAGGTGTCGCCGCCCTGCGCGGTGTAATCAATATAGCCGACTATCCGCTGTGACATAGGCGCCGCCCTCCCTTCTTGCGAGTGCTTCGAGGATGAAGTCGATGAACTCCGGCTCCAGATCCCGCAGCTTTCGGATCAGGGCGTCCTCGTCGGTGTTTCCGTCGACCTTGATCGTGGGGCTGAAGGACAGACCGCTCAGGTCATAGACCACGGACGTGCCCGAGCCGGAGCTGATGGGCTCATAGCTGCCCTCGTCCATAGCGCCGAGCATTTCGCCGGCGCGGGCCCAGTAGGACAGGTTTTGCGCCCTATATGCAGGATTGAAGCTGATGACGGCCTCGGTCGGGTAGCGCGGATCCTCGCCCGCGATGGACGGGCCGCTCGTGAAGCCGCCGGTTGCGAAGCCGGAAGCCCCGCCGCCCCCGCCGCCGCCGAACAGGCCGGCGATGCTGTTGATGACGCCTGCGCCGAAGCTCACGATCTTGCCGATGACGCTGGCGATGGTGCCGAGCACCGACGCGATGGGCTGAAGCAGCCCCAGCAGGGGGCTCAGGATCGGCATGATGGCATTGAGCAGCGACATCAGGGGCGGCAGCAGCGCCTCGACGATCTGCATGAGAGGGGGCACGAGGGGCATGATGACGCTGTTGACGATCTGAAGCGCGACCTCGAGCAGCGGTGTGATGACAGGCAGCAGGGCCGAGATCAGGCTGGTCAGGACGGGCAGGATCGTCGAGATGATCTGCGTCAGCATTGGCAGGATCGAGGTCAGGATGCTCACGATGGGCGGGAGGATGGCCTGCACGATCTGCATCAGCGGCGGGAGTAGCTGCTGCGCCAGCTCGAGGAGCGGCGGCAGGAAGGCCGAGATCAGCTGCGAGAGCAGCGGAAGCAGCCCGGCGGCCAGTTGCGAGACCATGGGGAGCACGGTCTGGAGGGCCTGCCCCATTCCCATGAGGAATTGCTGCACAAACGGCATACAAGCGTTGAGCGTTTCCGTGATGACGGGGGCGATGGCCTCGAAGGTTTCCCGCAGGATCGGCGCCAGAGCCGTCAGGGTGTTAGCGATCATGGACGCCATCGGCAGCAGCGAGACCTCGGCCGACCTCTTGATCGCCTCGAAGGCGCTGCCGAGGTCGTTGTACTTCACGTCGTTGATCTGCTGGAGAGCGGCCGCGCCGTCGTAGGCTGCGGTCTCGATGCTCGCCAGTACCGGCAGCACGCCGGCCTCCAGATCCTCGAACTGTGTGCCGAACAGGGCCACGCCGGCCGCGTTGCGGGCGAGGGGGTCGTCCATGCTGTTGAGGGCCTCGACAGTGTCGAAGAACGCGGCCTCTGCGGTGTCTCCACCTGCGGCGAAGGCTGCGAACATTTTGTCGGCGTTGAGGCCGAGGCTCTCGAAGGCTTCCCGGCTCGTGTCGCTGCCGTCCTTCGCTCTGATGTTGAACTCCTTGACGGCGTCGCCGACCTTGTCGATGGAGAACAGGCCGGCGTCAGCGCCCTCCACGAGGGTGCCGATGAACTGGTCGGCGCTGAGGCCGAGGGCCGCAAACTGCGGGCTGTACTCGTTCAGGGTGTCCAGCAGGTCGCCGTTTTTGTCTGCGCCGTTCTGCGCGCCCACGGCGATCAAGCCGTAGGCTTCCTCGGCGTCGATGCCGAAGTTTTTCATCAGGGCCGACGCTGCCCGGGCGCTCTCGCTGACATCGTAGTCAAACACGTCCCGCAGGTTGAAGCCGGCGGCGGTTGCCCGCTCCAGAGCTTCGCCAGTCAGGTCGCTGGCCTGCTGCGTTGCAGCCAGACCGTCAGCCACGTCGGCGAAGTCATCGCCGAGCCCTTGGGCGTAGATGTTCTTGACGCTTTCGCCGAGCGCGTCCAGCTCGTCGCCGGTCGCCCCGGTTGCCGCCGAGAGCTGATTGATGGCCGTGTTGTACTCGTTGCCGAGGTCGGCCAGATAGCCTATAAAGGGGAAGCCGCAAATCTCGCCTTTCCTGTTTCCGCTTTCCCTGATGTGGTAAAACAGCTTTTCGTAGGTCATTTTCTCGGCCTGTTTTAGGGCTTCGAGCTTGAGCTTCTGGCACCACGGGCCCCTCTGCATGGGGAAGCCCTTTATCGTCCCGGCGTTGTTGCCAGATTGAAGAACGTGGTAAAAGCCGTCGTTGTATGTGACCTTTTCCTTCTCGACGCCGTCGACTCTCGTGGCGCAGTAGTGCTCGACCGCGATGCCATAGTGCTCTAAGATGTAGGCGTCGACGTGAGCCTTGAAGGCCACGACGGGAGGATATTCTGCCGGGATGGTGTCAGTCGCCCACACGTCGGCGGTGACAATTCTGTCGAGCGGCCAACCTAAATGCTGGATCGCTCCGAGACAGGCGAGGCTGTCCTTGCCGTAGCTGAGTGAAAGGATGTATTCGGTGTTTTGCTCTCTCGTGTGGATCCACCTCCCTGAAAACGAAAAAACACGGCCGCCGGCGGCGATCAGGAAGCAGCGCAGGCGCGCAGCTTGTCCATCTTCAGCGTCGGGGTCGTGTTCGTCTGTTTCATGGGGGGGCATCTCCTTTCTTCGGCCCGGCGGCGCCGGGTGTTCTTGGCTACTGTGCGAGGGTTGCGACCGCTTTCTTACCTCTGCGCTTGAAGCTCTCACGGAGCCGCCTCTCGGCCAGCTCTGCGCTGTACCCCTCGCGCTGGTTTTCGTCCAGCTCGCCGGTCGCGCCGCGCTGGAGCTCCTTGTAGATCGTGGTGTAGTGGACGGAGAGGCGGGCCGCGATGTCGGCCGGCCGGTCTCCGATCAGGTGCCACGCCTCGATCTTCTTCCTGTCCTCGAAGGTCAGGTAGCGGTATTTTCCCGTCGGTCTCACCTCCGTCTTATGGGGTCGATATAAAAAGAAAAATGCACAGGCGACTCAGTTGAGTCTCTGTGCATTTAATAATACAGAGGGCGTGTGGAAAAAACTTGGCGGTATTCCTTGCATGGCGAAGCATCCTGTGGTATAATTTAATTTGAATTATTCTGCTTTACTTTACTTTTCATGAAAAATTCCATAGAAAGGAGTCGATCATGTACTCTTCCGCCTATGTTTGGGCAAAGGTTTTGACCCATATGGAAAATCTGCTGGGGACCACCGTGATCTCCACCTGGTTCGACGACGCCGAAGTGGTGGAATTGACGGAAAATAAGCTGGTGCTTTACTCCCCCTCAGAATTCCGCAAGGATATCATTGAGCGCCGCTGCGCTACCCATATCCTCGACGCCATGAAGGAACTCTTCGACATGAACGTGGAACTGCAAGTCCTCACCGGCGACGAAGTGGAGGAATTCCGCAAAAAGGGCAAGACCCCCCAATTTATTGAGTATAATCCCCAATTTACCTTTGATCGGTTCGTGGTCGGCCCCTCCAACCGCTTTGCCCACGCCGCGGCCATCGCCGTGGCCAACCGCCCCGCCGAGACGTACAACCCCCTCTTTATCTACGGTCCCTCGGGCCTCGGCAAGACGCACCTTCTCTACGCCATCGCCGGGGAGATCAACTACCGGCACCCGGACTACAACATCATCTATATCAAAGGCGACCAGTTCACCAATGAGATGATCCAGTCCCTCCAGGAGGGCAAAAACGCGGAGTTCCGCAACAAATACCGCAATGCGGACCTGTTCCTGGTGGACGACATCCAGTTTATCTCCGGCAAGGAGTCCACCCAGGAGGAATTTTTCCATACCTTCAACAATCTCTACGAAAATCACAAGCAGATTGTCCTGACTTCGGACCGTCCGCCCTCCGACCTGCTGCGGCTGGAGGACCGACTCAAGACCCGCTTTGAGTGGGGCCTGATCGCGGACATCAATCCCCCCGACTATGAGACCCGCATGGCCATCATCCTCAATAAGTCCAAGTCCCTGGGCATGGATATGCCCGACGACGTCTGCGCCTACATCGCGGAGAACATCACCACCAACATCCGGCAGATCGAAGGCACCGTGAAGAAAATCAAGGCCTATTGGGAGCTGACCGGCATGGAGATCAATGTGGCCAACGTCTCCCGGGCCATCAAGGATATGTACAAGGGCAAAGCCGACACGCTGCCCACGCCCAGCCTCATCATCAGCGAGGTGGGCAAGTTCTATAATATTGACGACGACACTCTCCGCGGCACGCTGAAAAATAAAGGCACCGCCGAGGCAAGACAGGTGGCCATGTACCTGATCCGCAAAATGACCAACCTGAGCCTCCCGGACACCGGCAAGGAGTTCGGCCGGGACCACTCCACGGTCCTCCACTCTGTAAGGAAGATCGAAAAAGCCCTCTCGGACAGCAAAAATCCCCTGAACGAGACCATCCGGGACATCATGGCCAATATCAACAGCAAGCTCTGAGCCGTTCTGCGCTCTTCCTGAGAGAAAGGGGAAAAAGGAAACTTTTTCGCGCTCTTCCTCCCGTTTCGTGCAGACGAAATATTTTCCACAGCGGCTGTTCACTGTGGAAATGATTCTGTGGAAATCTGTTCCGACGCGGTTCGGCAAAATTCCCCTGTGGACAAGGGTTAATTTATCCACAATGGCCTGTGGACGCAAACCCCTTGCGATTCCAAGGCTCGCGCCGGTTTTCCACATAAAATCCTTCTACTACTGCTTCTACTAAAATATGCTCTCTTTCTTTTAAGAGAGCTGAATCAGAACCGAAAAGACCGTCCCGGTGGCTGTGGAAAAACCGGACGGCTGTAAGGAGGCTACCTTATGAAATTTTCCTGCGAAAAAAGCCTGCTGGTGAACGGCATCTCCATTGCCTCTCGCACCGTCTCTCCCAAAAGCTCGATTCCGGCCCTGGAGGGCATCTATGTCCGCGCCGGCATGGAACTCTATCTCTCCGGCTATAATTTGGAAACAGGGATCACCGTGACCGTGCCCGCCTCCATCACAGAGACCGGCAGCTGCGTCATGCCGGCCAGGCTCTTTTTCGATATCATCCGTAAGCTGCCCGATGAGGACGTCACCATCAGCGTGGACAACCAATTCAAGGTGTCCATCCGCAGCGGAATCGCCTCGTTTACCATCACGGCCATGAGCGCCGAGGACTACCCCGCCCTACCGGACGTGGAATACGAAAATGCCATCCAAATCCCCCAGAACAAGCTGCGGGAGCTGATTTCCGGCACGATTTTTGCCGTCAGCGAGAATATGGCCCGGCCGGTGCAGACCGGCTGCCTGATGGAAGTGGAATCCAACAGCATCACCATGGTGGCCGTGGATGGCTTCCGCCTGGCGCTGCGGCGCTTTTTGCCGGAGACGCCCTTGGACCGGGAGGTAAAATTTGTCATTCCCTCCGCCGCCCTCAAGGAGCTGGAGAAGATTCTCGGCGATACCGACGATCCGGCGGCCTTCACCCTGGGCCGCAAGCACATCCTCTTTGAAGTGGGCGCCGTCACCCTGGTCTGCCGCGTGCTGGAAGGCGAGTTCCTGGACTGGCGGCGGGTGGTGCCGGAGAACAACCCCATCCAGATCGGCGCCAACCGGGCCCAGCTGACTGCCTCCATTGATCGAGTGAGCCTGATCGTCTCGGAAAAGCTCAAGAGCCCCGTCCGCTGCCGCTTCGGCAAGGACAAGGCGGAGTTCCACACCATCACCACCATCGGCGAGGCCCGGGATTCCTGCGACCTGGCCGGCGACGGCAAGGACCTGGAGATCGGCTTCAACTGCCGCTACTTCCTGGACGCCCTCAAGGCCGTGCCCACGGAACACGTGATTCTGGAGCTGTCCAACGGTCTGAGCCCCATCATCCTCACCCCCAGCGACGGCAGCACCTCCTTCCTCTATATGGTCCTGCCTGTGCGCCTGAAGGCGGAATGAACCGCCCCGGGCAACCTTCCCAGTGAAAGAAAGGACTTCCTATGAAAGTGCGTGTCACCCGGCGGCAGGCCGGCGTGGTGGATGTGCCCATCCACACAGAATTTATCAAGCTGCAGGATTTTTTAAAATTTGCCAACGCCGTTCCCTCGGGCGGCATGGCTAAAACCATGATTCAGGCGGGAGACGTGTCGGTCAACGGGGAGGTCTGCACCATGCGGGGCAAAAAGCTCCACCCCGGCGACCAGGTCGCCTGTCTGGGCGGCGCCTGGCGCGTGACGGCGGATGGAGATTGAAGCCATCCGCCTCCGGGGCTTTCGCAATTATCGGGCGCTGGACGCGGCCTTCGTGCCGGGCGTCAACCTGATTTTGGGCGACAATGCCCAGGGAAAGACCAATCTGCTGGAGGCCATCACCTATCTCTCCACCGGGCGGGCCTTCCGCACCAGGAAGGAGCAGGAGCTGATTCTCTTTGGTTCGGACTTTGCCGACCTGGAGGCGGACGTCCTCTCGAAGAACCGGGACAAGACCATCCGCGCCGTGCTGTTTCCCGGTCGGAAGCCGCGGCAGCTTTACCTCAACGGCGTCAAGCAGAAGAACTTCACCACGCTGGAAGGAGAGCTGACCACCGTTCTCTTTTGTCCGGAGGATCTCTCCATCCTCAAAGCCGGGGCCGAGAAGCGGCGGCGGTTTTTGGACTTTGCCCTCTGCCAGCTGCGCCCCGGCTACAGCCGGGCGCTCCAGGAGTATCAGCGGCTGCTGGATCACAAGAGCCGCATTCTCAAGGACTGGCGGGAGCGGCCGGAATATCTGGACATCCTGCCGGACTTCAATCTGCGCCTGGCGCAGTTCGGCGCGGTGCTGATCGCCTACCGGGCCAATTATTTTGAAAAGCTCTCCCGGCTGACGGCTGAATATCACCGGGAATTTTCCGGCGACCGGGAGGAAATCACCATGGCCTACCACACCGTCTCTACGGTGGAAAATCCCCTGGCGCCCCGGAGTCAGGTGGAGCAGGCAATTCTCCAGCACCAGGAGGCCCATCTGCGAGCGGAGCTGGAGTCTGGCCAGTGCCTCACCGGCCCCCATCGGGACGACTTTGAAGTCTGCTGCAACGGCCTGAGTTTGAAGAGCTTCGGCTCCCAGGGACAGGTACGGACGGCGGCCATCTCGCTGAAGCTCTCCGAACGGGAGATTTTCCGGGACGACACCGGAGAAGAGCCGGTGCTGCTGCTGGACGACGTCCTCTCGGAGCTGGACGACGGGCGGCAGGATTTCCTTTTAAATCAGCTGAAATCGGGCCAGGTATTCATTACCTGCTGCGAAGCGCGAAAATTTACTAAGCTGGGGTCCGTCACCCACATTGCCGGCGGACAGCTCCAGCCGGGTTAGGAGGCAAGCGCCATGTATCTCTCCCTGGGCTCTGATATGGCGGTCCGGGATACGTCCATCATCGGCATTTTTGACCTGGACAATACCACCTGTTCCAAGCACACCAGGGCCTTTCTGCGGCAGGCCGAGGAAAACGGCCAAGTGGTGGCCGCCGGGGAGGACTTGCCAAAATCCTTTCTTCTCACCAGCGAATTCGGCATGAACCGGGTGTATCTGAGCCAGTTCAACCCCGCCACGCTGGAAAAGCGGCTGAGTGATCCATAAATTTCCACTGCACCCGTAGGGGCGGATGCCCACATCCGCCCGACGGCCTCAAGGCCGCTGCGCGGCCGGGTCGATGTATAGGCAGCGACCTCTACACGCCGCACCCTGCGATTCCCATCCGCCAATCCACCTCAACTGGAGGTTTTTTATGTCTGAAGAAATTCTTACCAGCGAATTTGGAATGAACCGGGTGTATCTGAGTCAGTTCAACCCCGCCACGCTGGAAAAGCGGCTGAGTGATCCATAAATTTCCACTGCACCCGTAGGGGCGGATGCCCACATCCGCCCGACGGCCTCAAGGCCGCTGCGCGGCCGGGTCGATGTATAGGCAGCGACCTCTACACGCCGCACCCTGCGATTCCCATCCGCCAATCCACCTCAACTGGAGGTTTATATGTCTGAAGAAATTCTTACCAAAGTAGAAGAAACCTACGACGCCAGCCAAATTCAGGTGCTGGAAGGGCTGGAGGCCGTGCGCAAGCGGCCCGGCATGTATATCGGCTCCACCAGCGCTTCGGGCCTGCACCACCTGGTCTATGAGATCGTGGACAACGCCATCGACGAGGCCCTGGCCGGTTACTGCAATGAGATCCATGTGCGGATCAACGAGGGCGATACCATCACCGTCACCGACAACGGCCGCGGCATTCCCGTGGACGTCCAGGCCCAGACCGGCAAGCCCGCCCTGGAAGTGGTCTACACCGTCCTCCACGCCGGCGGCAAGTTCGGCGGCGGCGGCTATAAGGTCTCCGGCGGCCTCCACGGCGTGGGCGCCTCGGTGGTCAACGCCCTTTCGGAGTGGCTGGAGGTCCAGGTCCATAAGAACGGGAACATCTACCAGATGCGCTTCTCCCGGGGCAATATCACCCAGCCCATGACCATCGTCGGCACCACGGACCGCACCGGCACCACCGTCACCTTCAAGCCGGACCCGGAGATGTTCGATACGCTGGTTTACGACTACGAGACGCTCCACACCCGGATGCGGGAGCAGGCATTTTTGAATGCCGGTCTGAAGATCTCCACCGAGGACTGCCGCGTCGGCCAGGAGCAGAAGCATACCATGCACTACGAAGGCGGCATCAAGGAGTTTGCCGCCTGGCTCAACCGCAATAAAACGCCCATTCACCAGGGCGTCATCTATATGAATGGCTCCAAGGAGGACTCGGTGGCCGAGGTGGCCATCCAGTATAACGACAGCTACAACGACACCATTCTCTCCTTCGCCAACAATATTCATACGCCCGAGGGCGGTATGCACGAGACCGGCTTCAAGACGGCGCTGACCCGCGTCCTCAACGCCTACGGCCAGAAGGCCGGCATCATCAAGGGCGACGACAAGGTCTCCGGCGAAGACGTCCGGGAGGGTCTGACCGCCGTCATCTCCGTCAAGCTGACCGACGCCCAGTTCGAGGGCCAGACCAAGGCCAAGCTGGGCAATGCCTCCATCCGCACGCTGGTGGACAACATCGTCTCCACCAAGCTCTCGGAATACCTGGAGGAAAACCCCGCCGTGGCCAAGATCATCCTGGAGAAGGCCATGACGGCCAACCGCGCCCGGGAGGCCGCCCGGCGGGCTCGGGACTCCATCCGCCGCAAGAACGCCCTGGAGGGCGCAACATTGCCCGGCAAGCTCTCCGACTGCAACGAGCGCGACCCGGAGCTCACCGAGATTTACATCGTCGAGGGCGACAGCGCCGGCGGTTCCGCCAAGGGCGGACGGGACGCCCGGTTCCAGGCCATCCTGCCGCTGTGGGGCAAGATGCTCAATGTGGAAAAGGCCCGAGCCGACAAGGTCTACGGCAACGACAAGCTGAACCCCGTCATTACGGCCCTGGGCGCCGGCATCGGCGAGGACTTCGACGTCACCAAGCTCCGCTACCACAAGGTCATTATCATGGCCGATGCCGATGTGGACGGCTCTCACATCCGCACGCTGCTTCTGACCTTCTTCTTCCGGTTTATGCGGCCCTTGATCGAGCATGGCTACGTCTATGCCGCCGTGCCGCCCCTCTTCAAGATCAGCCGCGGCAAGACCACGAAGCTGGCCTTCTCCGAGGAAGAGCGGGAGCAGCTGGCCGCCGAGCTTCGGGGCGACAATCCCAACGCCAAGGTGGATATCTCCCGGTTCAAGGGCCTCGGCGAAATGGACCCCCACGAGCTGTGGGAGACAACCATGAACCCCGAGACCAGAGTCCTGAAGCGCATCGAGCTGCAGGACGCCGTGGCCGCCGACGAGACCTTCACGGTGCTGATGGGCGAAAAAGTCGAGCCGCGCAAGGAATTTATTGAGAAAAAGGCCAAATACGTCGTCAATTTGGATATTTAATTCGTAGGGGCCGATGCCTACATCGGCCCGAACCGGCCGAAGGCCGGTCCAGCGTGTCGAAAAAGTATTTTCGCCCCGCTGTCCCCCGTTTTTGCAACTTCAAAAAGTTGCAAAAACGACCTTATTGAACGCGCAAGGGGTCTTAACCCCTTGCACACATTCCCCGCTGCTCTGTCGCACAAGTTCTCAGCGAGGTTTTTTGACAGTCCGAACCGGCCGAAGGCCGGTCTCGTATGCTGCATTCTGTAATACGTGACGCATGGTCATGGAATACGGAAAAATGGCCGCTATCGCGGCGCGGGCCGATGTGGGCATCGGCCCCTACACCCCACACTTAATTTTCCACCCTAACCGTAGGGGCGGCTATCAGCTGTCCGCCTGGCCGCGCTGCCGGAGTGCCCCCGCTGAACGCAGGGGGGCAGCGATTCCACCGTAGGGGCGCGCATCGCGCGTCCGCTTGGCGGCAATGCCAGAGCGTTTACGTCGAACAGACCCGCCTCCGGCGGGTTCGGGCCGATGTGGGCATCGGCCCCTACACACTGATTTTACTCACCTCACATCGGTATATACTGGAGGTACTATGTCAAAAGATTACAATCCCGAGGATCTCCGATTTCCAGACCAGACCATCGTCAAAACCGAACTGGTGGAGGAGATGGAGAACTCCTACATTGACTATGCCATGTCGGTCATCGTGGGCCGGGCGCTGCCCGATGTGCGCGATGGCTTGAAGCCCGTCCACCGGCGCATCCTCTACGCCATGTACGAGGACGGCCTGACCCAGGATAAGCCCTTCCGCAAGTGCGCCACCGCCGTGGGCGACGTGCTGGGCCGGTACCATCCCCATGGCGACGCCTCGGTCTATGACGCCCTGGTGCGTCTGGCCCAGGACTTTTCGATGCGCTATCCCCTGATCGACGGCCACGGCAACTTCGGCTCCGTGGACGGAGACCCCCCGGCGGCCTACCGCTACACCGAGGCCCGCATGGCCAAGATGGCCAACGAAATGCTCCGGGAGATCGAAAAGGACACCGTGGACTGGGACCCCAACTTCGACGAGACCCGCAAGGAGCCCCGGGTCCTCCCCAGCCGCTTCCCCAACCTCTTGGTCAACGGCTCGGCGGGCATCGCCGTGGGCATGGCCACCAACATCCCGCCCCACAACCTCCGGGAGGTCATCGACGCGGCGGTCTGCGTGCTGGACGACCCCGAGGCCACCCTTTCGGATCTGATGGAATACATCCACGGCCCGGACTTCCCCACTAAGGGAATTATCATGGGCCGCAGCGGCATCCGCGCCGCCTACGCCACCGGCCGGGGCCGCCTGACCCTTCGGGCCCGCACCGAGGTGGAGGAATTTGGCCAGAACCGGCAGCGGATCATCGTCACGGAGCTGCCCTACCAGGTCAATAAAAAAGTGCTGATCGAGGCCATTGCCGACCAGGTCCACGACAAGCGTCTGGAGGGCATTTCCGGCCTCCGGGACGAGAGTGACCGCAAGGGTATGCGCATCGTGATCGAGCTGAAGAAGGATGCCAATGTCCAGGTGGTGCTGAACCGCCTCTTCAACCAGACGCAGCTCCAGACCACCTTCGCCATCAATATGCTGGCCCTGGTCAACAACCAGCGGCAGCCGCGGATTTTGAGCCTGCGGCACATTCTGGACGAATACCTCAACTTCCAGGAGGAGGTTATCGTCCGGCGGACCCGGTATGATCTCAAAAAGGCCCAGGAACGGGCGCACCTGCTGGAGGGCCTGCTGATTGCCCAGGACAACATCGACGAGGTCATCCGCATCATCCGCGAGAGCTATGACAACGCCAAGGAAAACCTGATGGCCCGCTTTGGTCTCTCAGACGTCCAGGCCCAGGCCATTCTGGATATGCAGCTCAAGCGCCTCCAGGGTCTGGAGAAAGAAAAGCTCCAGGCAGAATACGAGGAGCTGGAGCGGAAAATCGCCTATTACCAGGAAATTTTGGCCGATGAAAACAAGGTCAAAGCCGTTCTCAAGGACGAACTGCTGGAGATCCGGGAGAAGTACGGCGATGACCGCCTCACCGAGATCCAGGACGTGGAGGACGAGATTGACGTGGAGGACCTGATCGAGGAAGAGGAGTGCTGCTATACCCTCTCCAGCTTGGGTTACATCAAGCGTCTGCCCACCTCCACCTACCGCAGCCAGAAGCGGGGCGGCAAAGGCGTCACGGCCCAGACCTTGAAGGAAGAGGACTACGTCAAGAGCCTGTTTGTGGCCTCGACCCACGACTATTTGCTCTTCTTCTCCAACACCGGCAAGGTCCACCGGCGCAAGGGCTACCGCATTCCCGAGGCGGGCCGCACGGCCCGGGGCACGGCCATCGTCAACGTGCTGCCGCTGGAGCCGGGTGAGACCATCACCGCCATGCTGCCCACCCGGAGCATGGAAGAGGACGGCTATCTGATGATGGTCACGCGGTTCGGCACCGTCAAGCGGCTGAAGCTGGAGTCCCTCAACACCAACCGCCGCGCCGGCATCCGGGCGCTGAGTCTGGAAGAGGGCGACGCGCTGATCGCCGTGTTCAAGACCAGCGGCTCCGACCGGGTGATCCTGGCCACGGAGCAGGGCATGGCCATCTGCTTTGATGAAAACGACGTCCGACCCATGGGCCGTGACGCCGCCGGCGTCCGGGGCATCCGCCTGGAGGAAGGCGACTGCGTGGTGGGCGCCGCCGTGGCGGTGGAAGGCAAGGACCTGCTGACCGTCACCCAGAACGGCTTTGGCAAGCGGACGGCCCTTTCGGCCTACCTCCGGGACGGCGAGGCCCAGAACCGTGGCGGCAAGGGTCTGAAAAACTACCGCCTGACGGAAAAAACCGGCCTGGTGGCCGGCGTGCTGGTGGTGGATGACAGCGACGACGTGCTGCTCATCGAGTCCAGCGGCGTCATCATCCGCATGGCGGCCTCGGAGATCAACACCTATGGCCGGGACACCCAGGGCGTCATTTTGATGCGGGTGGACGAGGGCAACCAGGTGATCGCCCTCCAGAGTGCGGAAAAAGAGGAGACCGAGGCATGAAAACCGTGACGGTCTTCACCGACGGGGCCTGCTCCGGCAATCCCGGCCCCGGCGGCTGGGCGGCCATCCTCCAGTATGGCGGCGCCGAGAAAGTGCTCTCCGGCGGCGCGGCGGACACCACCAACAACCGCATGGAGCTGCTGGGCGTGATCTCGGCGCTGGAGGCGCTGAAGGAGCCGTGCCGGGTGGAGCTCTACTCCGACTCCAAGTATGTCATCGACGCCCTCCAGAAGCGGTGGGTCTGGGGATGGAAGCAGCGGGGCTGGATCAAATCCGACAAAAAACCGGCCCTCAACCGCGACCTGTGGGAGCGTCTGCTGCCGCTGGTGGAAAAGCACGAAATGGTCTACCACTGGATCAAGGGCCACGCCGAGACCGAGGAGAACAACCGCTGCGACCAGCTGGCCGTGGCGGAGAGCAGGAAATATCAGAAATGAGCAAAGGGGTTGTCTCAAATAGAGGCAGCCCGGAACGAGGTACAAAAACCCGGCAGGAGCGACCATACAGGCCGCCCCTGCCGGGTTTCGATTCGCGCCGGAGCTGCATGGTTCCGTCTCGTAGGGGCGGCTAGCAGCCGCCCGCTGGCTGGCGATTCCCGCACGGCTGCGGCGAACGCACAGACAAAAGCCTCCCCTGACGCCGTTCGGCGTTAGGGGAGGTGTCATGGCCCGTGGCCATGACGGAGGGGTCGGGAAAAGTGAATCGTGAAAAGTGAAGCGTGGAATAGGTAGCGCGAAGCGCCGGAGGGGTGAACAATCCCCCAGTCACGCTTCGCGTGCCAGCTCCAGGTTGCCGCTAAGCCTTCCCGGCCCGCGTTGCGGTCCGCCAAGGCAAGCGGCTGCCCAGCCGCTGCGGTCGCTGCATCCGCCACAGGCGGCGCTCCCTTGCGGGCCCTTTACACAAGGGGGCCTTTTAAGGTGCGGCGGTACAAAAGGGCCTTTTGCAACCACACAACCTGCCACGAGAGGCTGCTGCGCGGCGCGGGCCGATGAAGGCATCGGCCCCTACAGAGTGCCTGCATCACCCGCACCAGCCGTAGGGGCGCGCATCGCGCGTCCGTATACTTCCCTTGTGCAAGGCAGTCCGCTGACCGCTGCGGTGCGGCACGGGCAGGCCGACCCTACAGACCCGCCCCCGGATTTCCCGTGATGGTTGCTGTGTGCTGCCTCTGCATGAGACGCTCCCTGTTGCTGCAAAAACCCCCGTCTCTGCTGTCCTATCTGGGGCAGAGATGGGGGTTCTGTAGTTCCGTTATCCAAAGAGGCCTGTGGACAAATACCGCTCGCCGCTGTCGGGCAGGATCACCGCCAAGTGCTTTCCCTGGAACTCCGGGCGGCGGGAGAGCTGCACGGCGGCATAGAGGGCCGCACCGCCGGAGGGACCGGTGAGGATGCCCTCGGTTCGGGAGAGAAGGCTGACCATGGCAAAGGCCTGGTCGTCGGCCACCGGGCAGATCTCATCCACCACCTCCCGGTGGAAATTGCCCGGCACAAAGCCGGCGCCGATGCCCTGGAGCCCGTGGGGGCCGGGCTGGCCGCCGGACAGCACAGGAGAACTCTGCGGCTCCACCGCCAGGACATAGACATGGGAGTTTTGCTGTTTGAGATACCGGGATGAACCGCAAAGCGTGCCGCCGGTGCCAACACCGGCGATCAAAGCGGCCAGAGTCCCTTCGCTGTCCTCCCACAGCTCCGGGCCGGTGGTCTCGTAGTGGGCCTGGGCGTTGGCGGGGTTGTTGAATTGGTCCAAAATCACGGCGCCGGGGATTTCGCGGGCCAGCGCCCGGGCCTTTTCGATGGCACCGGCCATGCCCTGCCGCCCCGGTGTCAGCACCAGCTGGGCGCCGTAGGCCTCCAGCAGCTGCTGCCGCTCCAGGCTCATGGTATCGGGCATGGTGAGAATGGCCTGATAGCCCAGAGCCGTGGCCAGGGCCGCGATGGCGATGCCGGTGTTGCCAGAGGTGGGCTCCAAAATGGTGCCGCCGGGACGAAGGTCACCGCGCTGTTCCGCCGCCCGGATCATATAGAGGGCGGCCCGATCCTTGGCCGAGCCGGCGGGGTTGCGTCCCTCCAGCTTGGCGAAAATGGCCGCATAGGCGCCGGCGGCTTTCGAGAGCCGCGGCAGCTCCACCAGCGGCGTATGTCCGATGGTTTTTTCGATGGAGTGATACATGAAACTGCCTCCTTTTTCGTAAACGCTGCTTCAATAGACAGCGTTTACTTTACGCCCTGCCGGCGTCCAAAGCCTCCAACAGGCCCCGGCAGCCCTCATCCCGCCAGGTGACGCCGAATTCTCCGGTGTACCAGGGGTCGGCCACGTCGCCGGGGCGGTCTGTATAGTCCATCATCAGGCGGATTTTTTTCTGGGGATCGCCCTTTAATATGCGGTGCATGGCGCGGAGGTTACGCTGGTCCATGCCGATGAACAGATCGTAGCGGTCATAGTCGGCCCAGCTGAGCTGCCGGGCCGTTTTGCCGGTACAGTCGATGCCGTGGGCCTTCAGCTCCCGCCGTGCCGGCGGATAGACCGGATTGCCCAGCTCTTCCGTGCTGGTGGCGGCGGAGGCGATCTCAAACTCCGCACTGCGGCCGGCTTTTTTGACCATATCTCGCAGGACAAACTCCGCCATGGGACTGCGGCAGATATTACCGTGACAGACGAACAGGATTTTATACATGAAACTTCCTCCCACGGTGGTTAAATAAGCCCCTGCACCATGATGATCAGGATCAGAATGGGCAGCACGAATTGAAGGTACGGCTTGAGCCACCGGGGCAGCTTCATGCCGCTGCCGTGGTTGCACTCGGCCAGGTACTTGTCGAAGCCCCAGCCCCAGCGGGTGACGCAGAAGAGCAGGAAGACCAGCGAGCCGCCGGGCAGCAAAATGTTGCTGACCAGGAAGTCCTCGGTATCCATAATGCCCTTGCCCGGCAGGAGCTGCACGCCGCTGAGCAGGTTGAAGCCCAGCAGGCAGGGGAAGCTGGCAATCAGAATGATGAAAAAGTTGACGATGACAGATTTTTTCCGATCCCAGCCGAAATTGTCCATGCAGCTGCTGAGAATATTTTCAAACACGGTGATGACAGTGGTGAAGCTGGCGAAGGTCATAAACAGGAAGAACAGCGCGCCCCACAGCCGTCCGCCGGGCATGGTGACAAAGAGGTTGGGCAGCGTGAGGAAGATCAGGTTGGGGCCGGAGTCCGGCTGGATGCCGAAGCTGAAGCAGGTCGGGAAGATGATCAGGCCCGCGCTGATGGCTACGAAGGTATCCAGGCCGCAGATGCGGATGGCCTCTCCGCCCAGGGTGTGATCCCGGGACATGAAGCTGCCGAAGATCTCCATGCCGGCGATGCCCAGGCTCAGCGTGAAGAAAGCCTGGTTCATGGCGGCGGTAATGACCTTGCCAATGCCCTGCTCCGCGGCGCGGCTGAAATCGGGCAGCAGATAGAAGGAGAGGCCCTCGCCCGCACCGGGCAGGGTGACGCTGCGCGCCACCAGCGCCACGATCAGCACGAGCAGTCCCGTCATCATCCACTTGCTGATCCGCTCCAGACCCTTTTGGATGCCGAAGCTGCAAACGCCGAAGCCTGCCGCCACCGTCACCACCATCCAGATGGTCAGCTCCACGGGGTTTGCCAGCATGGCGCTGTAGACGTCGGCCACGCCGGCGGTATTGAGGCCGTCAAAGGTGCCGGCGGCAAATTTGAAGAAGTAATCCAGCATCCAGCCGGACACGGTGGTATAGAACATCATCAGAATATAGCAGCCGATCAGGCAGAACCAGCCGTGGATATGCCACTTGCTGCCGGGCTTCTCCAGGGTTTTATAGGCCCGGTAGGCGCTCTGGCGGCTGGCGCGGCCCACGGCCAGCTCCATGGTCAGCACCGGCAGGCCCATAATCAGCAGGGCGATGACGTAGAACAGCACAAATACGCCGCCGCCGTTCTCACCGGTGACATACGGAAACTTCCATACGTTTCCGATCCCAACGGCGCAGCCGGCGCTGACCAGCAGGAACCCCAGGCGGGACCCAAAATTCTCTCGCTTCATGTCTTCTGTGTTTCTCCTTTTCTTGTGGTAAATGCTTTCTATTCAGCCGAACCGACGGAATACCAGGCTGGAATTTTGACCGCCAAAGCCGAAGGCATTGGTCATGGCGGTGTCAATGGTGCGTTGTTCCGGGCCATGGAGCAAGGGAAGCTCCACGCCGGGATTGGACAGATTGAAATTTCCGGGCAGCATTCCCTGCCGGATGGCGAGAATACAGGCGATGGCCTCGGCGATGCCGCCGGCGCCCATCATATGGCCCGTGAGCCCCTTGGTGGAGCTGACCGGCGGACAGTCCGCGCCGAACAGCGCCTGGAGCGCGGCGGCCTCGGCTCGGTCTCCCTCGGGGGTACCGGTGCCGTGGGCGTTGATATAGCCGATGTCTTCCGGCTGCATGCCGGCCCGGCGCAGGGCATGGGCCATGCAGGCGGCGGCCTTGGAGCCGTCGGGAATGGGAGCCGTGACGTGGTAGCCGTCGGTATTGTTGGCCCAGCCGGCCAGCTCCGCCAGGATTTCGGCGCCTCTGGCCCGGGCGTGGGAGGCCGTCTCCAGCACCAGGGCCGCGCCGCCCTCGCCGATGACAAAACCGCTGGCGTCCTGGTCAAAGGGACGGCAGGCGCGGAGGGGGTCGTCGTTCCGGCGGGAGAGGGCCCGGGCATTGGCCAGAGAGTAGATCACCAGCGGGCAGAGGATGGACTCGGCGCCCACGGCCAGCACCGCGTCGGCTTCGCCGGCCAGCAGCAGCATGGCTGCCGCCGCCACGGCGTCGCCCCCCGAGGCACAGGCCGTGGAGAGGGTGAGGCTGGGGCCGTGGAGGCCATGGGCAATGGCGATCTGCGCGGCGGCGATATTGCCCAGGATCCTGGGCACGAACCGGGGCCCCACGTTTTTGTGGACGGCGGTGGTGAGGCTTTCTTGCGTAGCGGCGGTGGTGGCGATGCCGGCCATGGCCGTGCCCATGACAATGCCCACCCGGTCCGCGTCGGCGGGCAGGCCGCCCTGCAGGGCTTCCGCCGCCGCGGCAAGGGCGTATTGCGTGAAGGCGTCGCTCTCCCGCAGCTGCTTTCCCGAGAGCCCCAGCTCCACATCCGGCACCTGGGCCGCGATCCGCACGGCCAGGCCGGCGGGGTCGAACCGGGTGATGGGGCCCACGGCGCAGCGCTCTTCCAGCAGACCGTTCCAGAAGGCCTGCACGCCCAGCCCCATGGGGGTGACGGCGCCCATGGCGGTGACGACGATAGCCTCGCCCATGTTTTTCTCCCTCCCTGGCGTCTTGCCCCTTTACAAGGGGACATTTGCATTATATAATAGCGAATACGGATTATTTTACTGAAAAATGCCGATTTCTGCATGACAGGCCAAACTGTCTCCATCATTATATCAGGGGAGCCGGGGACTGTCAACGAAGACGGCGGGAGGCGCGGATGGATCTCAATCAACTGACCAGCTTTGAATCGGTGGCGCAGACTCTCAGCTTCACCGGCGCGGCCCGGCGGCTGGGGATACCGCAGTCCACGGTCAGCCGCCAGATCAACGATCTGGAGACGCAGTTGGGCGTGCGGCTTTTCTTTCGCACCAAGCGGGACGTGCAGCTGACCCAGGAGGGGCAGACGTTTCTCCCCTACGCCGGGGAGATCCTGGAGGCGGCCCGAAAGGGCGCCTATGCCCTCCGGCAGCTGCGCGACGGCGCCCGGGGCCGCCTCTCTTTGGCGGTCTCCGCTGCGCCCCGTGGGTTGCTGGAGCGGAGCCTGGGCGATTTTGCCCGGGAATATCCCGAGATTGTGGTGGAGCTGACCCGCGTCAGCTGCGGCCGCTGCCTGATGGACGAGGATCAGGCGCCCTTTGACCTCCAGTTTCTCCCCAAGGAGATGCTGCCGGAGGCGGAGGGGCTGGAGTCGCTGACGCTGGGCGAAGAAGGCCTCAGCCTGCTGCTGCCGCCGGGGCACCCGCTGGCCCAGGGGCCGGTGGAGCTGAGCGCTTTGAGCAAGGAGCGGTTTATCCTGGTGGCCGAGGCGGAAAACCCCATCCTCTATATGCAGATTTTGGACCTGTGCCGGGCGCACCGGTTCCAGCCCCATGTGGTCAGCCGGTCCGACGATGTGGAAGCGGTGCGGCTGTCGGTGGCGTCGGGGCTGGGCGTGAGCATTCTGCCGGTCTCCCAGGCGGGGGCCGCCGGCGTCCCCATCCCGGATACCGAGGGGCTGACGGTTTACGCCGCGGTGTGGAAGAAGAGCCTTTTGAACCCGGCACTGCGGCTGTTTTTGCCGTACCTTCGCAAGGCCGCCCAGGGCGATGGCTTCGGAGCGTAGGCGCCCCGGCAGTCAGGCGGCGGTAAATTCCAATGTTTCACGTGAAACATATTGCCTTTTCCCGCAGCTGGGGGTATAATATTTCAGGCAGCACAGCACGATTTGGCAAGTGGATTCGGCCAAAGATTTTGTCTCATACGAAAGTTATAAAAGAGCGGGAATACTGTATGTATTTCCCTCTTTTATAACTGCACGGATGGGGCGAAAGATTGGGCGAAGGCCGCAGACACAATTGTGCGGTGATGCCTTGATGCCGGCGCAGACCGGTTTTTCGTCTGTACAGTATAGGAGGTGACGCCTGTGGCCTTGATTTTGGCCATGGTCAACCAAAAAGGCGGCGTGGGGAAAACCACCACCGCGGTCAATCTGACGGCGGCCTTGACGGCCCTCGGAAAGAAAGTGCTGCTTTGCGACTTCGACCCCCAGGCCAATGCCACCTCCGGCATGGGCGTGGACAAGGGCAAAGGCGTGACTTCTTATGATTTGGTTATCAATGACCGCAAAGCGGAGGAGGCCGTCGTCCACACAGAGTTCGGCGACGTGATCCCCTCCTCCCCCGCTCTTTCCGGCGCGGGCGTGGAGCTGGTGGGCAGCGCCAACCGGGAGTTTGCCCTCTCCCGGGTATTGGAGCCGGTGCGGGACAGCTACGACTTGATCTTGATTGACTGTCCGCCGTCCCTGGAGCTTTTGACCCTCAACGCCCTGTGCGCGGCGGACGGGATCTTTGTCCCGGTGCAGTGCGAATACTATGCCCTGGAGGGCCTCTCCGATCTAATGGCCACCCTCCGGGCGGTGAAGCGCAGCCTCAACCCGACGCTCTATCTCTTCGGCGTCCTCCTGACCATGTTTGACAGCCGCACCAATTTCTCAGCCCAGGTGGCCGAGGAGGTGCGCCGCCACTTCCCCGGCAAGGTGTTTGCCACGGCGATTCCCAGAAACGTCCGGCTCTCCGAGGCGCCCAGCCATGGGCTGCCGGTGCGGGCCTACGATAAGTACAGCCGCGGGGCAGCGGCCTATGAGGCCCTGGCCGGCGAGATCATGGAAAAGGAGGCCTTTTGATGGCGGGAAAAATCTCCAAGGGGCTGGGCCGCGGCCTGGATGCCCTGTTGGGCGACGCCGCCCAGGCAGAACCGGTGACGTCGCTGCCGGTGCAGAAGCTGGAACCCAATCCCCTCCAGCCCCGAAAGCTCTTTGAGGAAGCGGAGCTGCAGGACCTGGCCGACTCCATCTCCCAGCACGGCGTGATCCAGCCGCTGACGGTGCGCGCCGGAGAAAACGGCTACTATCAGATCATTGCCGGCGAGCGCCGCTGGCGGGCGGCCCGGCTGGCGGGCCTTCGCACCGTGCCGGTGGTGGTCATCGAGGCCGACGATAAGACGGCCATGGAGCTGGCCCTGATCGAAAACCTCCAGCGCCAGGACTTAAACCCCATGGAAGAGGCCATGGGCTATAAGCAGCTGATGGAGGAGTACGGCATGACCCAGGAGCAGGTGGCCGAACGGGTGGCTAAGTCCCGCCCCGCCGTGGCCAACAGCCTGCGGCTCCTGTCCCTGCCCCCTTCTATTGCCCAGATGGTGACGAGCGGCGCCATCTCCGCCGGCCACGGCCGGGCGCTTTTGACGCTGGAGAGCGAGAGCCTCCAGGAGAAGGCCGCCGGAAAGATCGTGGCGCTGAGCCTCTCGGTGCGCCAGGCCGAGACCATGTGCAAGAACATGGCCAAGGCGGCCGAGAAGGAGGCCAAGCCGGAAAAGCCGCCGCTGGAGGTGGACTATGTGGCCGAGTGCGAGAAAACGCTCTCCAAGGCCCTGGGCCGCGGCGTCAAAATCGTCCGGGGCCGCCGGAAGGGGCGGTTTGAGCTGGAGTTTTACGGAGACGAGGATTTACAGCGGCTCTATGAAGCCCTGCAAAAGATCGGGCTATAGTCCGGAAGCGAGGTTAGGATATGAACGAAGAAAACAAGAACCCTGCGGAGCAGAGCCAGGCGCAGCCGCCGGAACAGGCGGCGCCGGGGAAATCCCCCATGGAAGAAGGGCGAAAGAACGCGCTGCTCCGATATATTGCCATTCTCTTTGCCGTGGCGTTTCTCTTTGTGCTGCTGTCGCTGATGATGCAGATGCGCGACTCCCGCGCCACCATCTCGGAGCTGAACGCCGCCAGCGCCAGCGCCTTGAAGAACGCGGAAAAGCTCCAGAGCGACAATGAGGCGCTGCGCACCGAGAACGCCCAGCTCAATGAGCAGCTGGAGGTGCTGCAGGAGGAGAAGGAACAGCTGGAGCAGGCGCTGGAGGAGGCGGAAGCCGCCCATGGCGACGCCGCGCTGGAGGCGGAAATCCGCACGGCCCAGCAGACCCAGGCCAAGATCCGCCAGGCCTATGAGTATCTGCTGGAGGCCATGGAGATCGTAACGCCCGGCAGCCAGGAGGGCAATGTAGCCGCCAGTAAGGTGCTGGAAAACCTGGCGCTGCTCCAGGAATACCTGGGCGCCAAGGGACAGGAAATCTATCAAAGCCTGATTGAGGGAGAATGACACTGGATGGCACAGGAGCAATTTCCCACGGCATCTGCGCTGTTTCCTCTGGTGGAGCGGGTAAAATCGGTACTGGAGGCGGCCAGAAATGCTGCAGCAAAACAAGTCAATCAGGAGCTGCTGCAGGCATATTGGAACATCGGGAAAATGATCTGCGAGTATGAGCAAACGTTTCCTGACCGTGCGGACTATGGAAAACAGACGCTGAAACTATTATCGCAGACCTTGACAAGAGAGCTGGGAAAGGGCTTTTCCCGGGCAAATCTCTACAATATGCGGCAATTTTATCTGACCTATGAAAAAATCCAGACGGTGTCTGGAAAATTGAGCTGGTCTCATTACTGTGAGCTATTGAGCATATCAGATCAGAAAAAACGCAGTTTTTACGAACGGGAAGCAATTCAGACGGGATGGTCCGTGCGCGAGTTAAAGCGCCAAGTGGACAGCTCTCTGTTTGAACGCCTGCTCCTTTCAAAGGGGAGCATGAATCAAGAGGTCGTTCGAAGCCTGGCGGACAAGGGAAATGAATTGACTGTTCCGGCTGATATGATCCGGGACCCGTATGTATTTGAATTTCTGGGACTGCCGGAAGATAAGCCTGTGATGGAAAGTGATTTAGAAAAAGCGCTGGTCTTGCAGCTTGAAAAATTCCTTCTGGAGCTGGGACGGGGCTTCATGTTTGTGGGAACGCAGCAGAGGATTACTGTGAATAACACACATTATTATGTGGATATGGTGTTTTATAATAAAATCCTCCGCGCCTATGTGCTGATCGAGCTGAAAACTACAAAGCTGACGCCGGAGGCTGTGGGTCAGATCAATTTGTATTTGAACTACTACGCCGCGGAAGTGAACGACCCGGACGATCATGCACCCATCGGAATTATCCTCTGCACAGAAAAAGACGCGATTACAGCTGAATATGCGCTAGGTGGATTGGAAAATACCATTTTTGCCTCCAGATACGTCCTGTATATGCCGGATAAAGAACAGTTGATTTCTCAAGTGGAGGCAGTTTTAAATCAATGGGATTCCAAAGAAAAATACCTGGAAAAGGGCAGCGCTGAGGAAGCAACAAAGCAGGAACGCGCAGCGAACCAAAGTAAGGGAGAATAAATTATGCTGGATATTAAGAGAATGAAAGAGAACCCCGATGGGGTCAAGGCCGGTCTCAAAGCCAAGGAAGTGGACTGCGACGAGCTGATCGACCGGATTTTGGAGCTGGATCAGCAGCGCCGGAGCATCATCGCGGAGAACGAGGCCCGGAAGGCCGAGCAGAACAAGGTCTCCAAGGAGATCCCCATGAAGAAGAAGGCCGGCGAGGATGTTGCGCCGATCTTCGCCCGGATGGCCGAGCTGAAGGCCCAGATCGCCGCGGCGGACGAGACGCTGCGGACGGTGGAGGCCGAGTACCGCGTGAAGATGCTGTCCCTCCCCAACCTGCCGGACCCCGATCTGAAGCCCGGCGGCAAGGAGAACAACGAGCCCCTGCGCTACTACGGCGAGCCCCACAAGTTTGACTTTGCTCCCAAGCACCATGTGGACCTCTGCACCGACTTAGGTCTCATCGACTATGAGCGCGGCGCCAAGCTGGCCGGCACGGGCTTCTGGATCTACAAGGGCCTGGGCGCTCAGCTGGAGTGGGCCCTCCTCAACTACTTCATGGAGTGCCACCTGAAGGACGGCTATGAAATGGTGATCCTTCCCCATATGCTGGAGTACAAGTGCGGCGAGACCGCCGGTCAGTTCCCCAAGTTTGCCGATGAGGTCTACAAGATCGAGAACCCCACCGACGACCGGATGCACTTTATGCTGCCCACCGCCGAGACGGCCCTGGCCAGCATCTACCGGGACGAAATCCTCAGCGAGGCCGACCTGCCGAAAAAATTCTTCGCCTACACCCCCTGCTTCCGCCGGGAGGCCGGTTCCCACCGGGCCGACGAGCGGGGCATGGTCCGGGGCCATCAGTTCAACAAGATCGAAATGTTCCAGTACACCCTGCCGGAGAAGTCCGACGAGGCCTTTGAAGAGCTGGTGACGAAGGCAGAAAACCTGGTCAAGGGCCTGGGCTTCCATTTCCGCACCGTGAAGCTGGCCGCCGGCGACTGCTCGGCCTCCATGGCCCGGACCTACGACATTGAGATCCAGATCCTCTCCATGAACGGCTACAAGGAGGTCTCCTCGGTGTCCAACGCCCGGGATTACCAGGCCCGCCGGGGCAACATCCGCTTCAAGCGGGAGGCCACCGGCAAGGTGGAGTTCGTCCACACCCTCAACGGCTCCGGCCTGGCCACCTCCCGGATTTTCCCGGCCATGGTGGAGCAGAACCAGCGCGCCGACGGCTCCATCGTCGTCCCCGAGGTGCTGCGCAAGTACCTGGGCGGCCTGGAAGTCATCGAGAAGAAATAAACGGGAAAATTCGCCCGTTGCAGATGTCTCCATTCTGCAACGGGCGAATTTTCGCGTCAAATGCGGCGGCCTTTTGCGGACGGCATGGCAGCTGCGCAAATTAAGTTGTACTGCCGAGCTTCTGTTGAGGCCCCTACAAGAAAATTGACCCCTCCGGCGCGGTCAGGGAACCGCGCAGACACCGCAGCCCAGCGGACGCGCGACGCGCGTAATCTGCGGTGAGGGCAGAGGTTCGCACGTTCGGCGGGGGCGTTCCGATATCGCAGGCGCGGGCCGGGAAGGCTTAGCGGCAACCCGGACCATCGGCCCCTACGAAGGGCGTGCGCCTCTCCTACCGCCGCGGCTGGGGTGCGAACAGTGCGAACAGTGCGAACAGCACTTTTGCGGTCTTAAAAAGGGTAAATACCGAAAATCAGATTTTCTGGTTTTTTTACAATTATGCTGTTCGCGCTGTTCGCAGTCCCGCAAACCCTTGGAAATACTGGACTTGCGGGTTTTCACCCCCTAAAATTGCGCTGTTCGCACGCTGTTCGCGCTGTTCGCACTAATCGTCCATGCCGCACGATAGCACGCTATTGTTGCATACACGCATGGGCAGCCTTCTGATCCGCATGGTCCTACCTGCCAGGCGCCTGCGCTCCTCGAGGAGAGGCGGCGCGCGGCGATACAAACGGCCATTCACTGCCATCGCGGCCCCTGAGAAGCGGAGCGCATCAAAAAAAACCGCCGCTATTCGCTCAAATCGTAGACCCTGTCGGCAATACGCCGGGCCAGGTGGCGGTTGTGGGTCACGGCGATGAGGCCCATATTCCGCCGCTTCGCCTCGCCCAGGATCACGTTCCAGATCTGCGCCTGGGTGATGACGTCCAGCATGGTGCTGATCTCGTCGCAGATGAGATAGTCTGCGCCGCTCATCAGCGCCCGGGCCACGCAGAACCGCTGCAATTCGCCGCCGGACAGCTCCCGCGGGAACCGGTCCAGCCAGGGGCGTTCGATGCCGAAGGCGTCGAGAATATCGTCCCGGAGGATACCGCCCTCCTCCAGCACCTGCCGCAGCCGCCAGCGGGGGTTGATGGCCTTTTCCGGGTGCTGAAAGATCAGCTGCACCGGGCAGACGCCGGCCTTGGGCAGCGGCGCGCCATCCAGCAGGACCTCACCCTCGGTGGGCGGAAGGTAACCGGCCAGGAGCCGGGCCAGGGTGGTTTTGCCGTAGCCGCTGGGGGCGAAGAGGGCCAGCCGCTCCCCGCGCTCCACACGGAGGCTGCAATTTTGCAGCACCCAGGGCTCCTTCCGGCTGTAGCGGAAGGCGACTTTTTTTGCTTCAAGTGGCATGGAAGCACCTCACTTCCCCGCCCCGCACCTCTTGGATGGGGGGCGTCTCCCGGCGGCAGCGGTCCGTGGCACAGGGGCAGCGGGGCGCGAACAGGCAGCCCTGGGGCAGGCTGCCGGCGTAGGGCTGAAAGCCGCCGATGGGTTCAAAGCCGTTCTGCGGCAGGGCCCGCCAGAGGGCCTTGCTGTAGGGGTGGCGCAGCGCTGCGGGGCCGGTGCGAAAGTCCGCCGCCGGCGCGATTTCCACGGTGGTGCCGGCGTAAAAAACCGCCACGCGGTCGGCAAACTCGAAGGCCAGGTCGATGTCGTGGGTGATGAGCAGCACGGATTTTCCGGCGTCGGCCATCTCCCGGAACATCTTCAACGCCTCCAGCGCCTGCTCCAGGCTCATGCCCGGCGTCGGCTCGTCGGCGATGACCAGGCTGGCCCCGGTGAGGAGCGCCGTGGACACCAGCACCCGCCGGGCCATGCCGCCGGAGAGCTGGAAGGGATAGAGCGTCTCGGTGCGTTCCGGCAGCTCCAGCCGCCGGAAGAGCTTCCGCCGCTGCGCGGTGGGCTTGGGCCGGCGGTGGCCGTCCACCTGGCGGCCCACCCGCATCAGCGGGTCGAGATAGGCCACGCTCTGGGGCACCAGGGCGATCTCCTTGCCCCGCAGCTCCCGCTGCATCTGGGGCGTCAGCTCCTGGCCCCGGTAGTGGACATGGCCCTTGACCGTGGCGTTGGCCGGGAGAATGCCCAAAATAGCCGAGGCCAGCAGGCTTTTTCCGGAGCCGGAGGACCCGGCCACGGCCACGATCTCCCCGGGGCGGATGCGCAGGTGGAGGTTCGAGATCACCTGGAGGTCCTTCTGCCCCAGGCGGCTGTTGTACATGCGGAAGGAGACCGACAGGTCGTGGATCTCCAGCAGCGTTTCTTGTTTTTGTTCCATGGAGGCCTCCTATCTCATTCCTGGGCGCTGGAGGGGTCCAGAATGCGCCGCAGCTGGTCGCCCAGCCGATCCACCAGCAGCACGATGGCCACCAGCAGCAATCCCGGAAACACCGCCGACCACCACATTCCCGTGCTGAGGTACTTCATACTCTCGGAGAGAATGATGCCGATGGCGGGCTGCTCCGGCGGCAGGCCGAAGCCCAAAAACGAGATGGACGCCTCGTGGAGGATGGCGTGGGGGAAGGTCAAAATCAGTCCCACGAAGAACTGCGGCACCAGGTGGGGCAGCAGGTGGTGGACCAAAATCCAGCCGCTCCCCTTTCCCAGCCGGCGGGAGACGGCGATGTAGGTCTCGGACCGGAGCTGCAGCACTTCGCCGCGGATCAGCCGGGCGAGGCTGCACCAGTGGGTGGCGGCGATGCCGATGAGCAGGCCCTTGAGGCCGCGGCCCAGGGCGAAGGAAATGAGGATCACCAGAATGGTGTGCGGCACGCCCATCACCAGGTCGATAACCCAGTTGATGGCCGCGTCCACCCACTGGGCGCCGGTGGCGGCGGCGATTCCCACCAGTACGGCGATCACGGCGCTGATGGCCGAGGCGGCAATGCCCACGGTCATGCTGATGGAGAGGCCCTTGAGCGTCCGCATCAGCAGGTCCCGACCCAGGGAGTCGGTGCCGAAGGGGTGCTCCCAGGAGGGCGGCAGCTTGGCCGCCAGATAGTCGGAGGCGTAGGCCGACTCCGGGATCAGCGCCCCGACCAGGTAGATGGCCAGCAGCAGCAGGGAAAGGCCGGCGGTCAGCAGGACCAACTGGGTCCGGCGGTTGCAGCGTCTCATGGGGCCACCTCCCGAATCTTGGGGTCAATGACGCCGTAGAGCAGGTTGGCGGCGGTGTTGCCCACGCAGACGAATATGGCCGAGATCAGGGTGATGCCCAGCAGCAGCGGCACGTCGGCGTTGAGACCGGCTGCCGCCGCCGCGCTGCCCAGGCCGGGGTAGCTGAATACGTTCTCCGCCAGCACCGAGCCGCCGAACAGCTCCGCAAAGGAGGCGAACTGGAGCGTCAGGGCGGGCAGGAGGATATTCCGAAGGCCGTGGCGCCGCAGCAGCGTCCAGGTGCTCTCGCCTCTGGCCCGGGCAAAGAGGACGTATTCCGAGTTCAGCACGTCGATGAGCTTTTGCCGGGTGTGGAGCGCGATATTGGCGAAGGACATCAGGCTCAGGGTGATGGCCGGCAGCGCCAGATGGTGCAGCCGCTGGCCCAGGGTGACATTTTCCTGGGTGACGCCGATGGGCGCGGAGAAGCCCGTGGGGAACCACTGGAGCCACACCGCGAAGATCAAGAGCAGCACCAGGCCCAGCCAGAAGGTGGGGATGGAGGAAATCAGGTAGGAAATGCGCTTCAGGAGCCGATCCGGCCATTTTCCCTGGCAGATGCCCATGACGCAGCCCAGCACGAAGCCGAGGATGCCAGAGAGCACCCAGGCGCAGAGCATCAGCGCCAGGGAGTTGACAAACCGCTCGCCGATGATGTCCAGCACCGGGCGGCGGTAGAGGGCGGACTCGCCCCAGTTGCCCCGGAGCAGCTCTGAGAGCCAGTGGACATAGCGCTCCACCGGCGGCTCATTGACGCCCCAGTAGTCCTCGATCTCCGCCCGCTGCTCCGGCGAGATGGCTGTACCCAGCCCGAGAATGTACTGCTGTACCGGGTCCACCGGCGACAGGCAGACCAGCAGAAAGGCGACAAGGCTCACTGCCAGCAGCAGCGCGATGACTTTGACGCCGTAGCCCAGCAGCGGACGCCCCAGGCGCCTCCAGAATTTCCGCATGGTGAAGCTCCTTTCCAAGGAAAATGGCTCAGCCCTCCGTCCAGGCCCACTGGCTGAGATTTTGGATCAGCGGCAGCCCGTGGCCATGGCCATGGATGGGCTGATCCCCGATGGACAGGCCGTCCCGGACGTAGGTGACGTGGTCCAGATTGACGATCCAGACCCAGGGGCAGGCCCCCTGCATGGCGGTGCCGGTCTCGCCGTCCCACTGGGCCAGCTGCCAGTATTCGTTGGCCTCCTCGGGGGTCAGGGCCTCCATGGCGGCCTGGAGATAGCCGTCGGTGATCTCGCTCTGATAGCCCTCGGGGTTATAGTAGTCCTCCAGCAGCGCGCCTTCGCTGCGGTAGAGGTAGTATGTCTCGTTGGGGCTGGCGGAACCCCAGCCCATCAGCACGGCCTGGGAGAACATCACCTGAGAGATCTCGTCCCAGCTCAGACCCTTGACGTTGACCTGGATGCCGATGGCCTGGAGCTGCTGGGCAGCCGCCATGCCCACGGCCTGGCGCACCGAGTCGCCGGTGGGGTAGACGCAGTCAAACTCCGCCTTGAGGCCGTCTTTTTCCACGATGCCGTCGCCGTCGGTGTCGGCCCAGCCGCCGTCTGCCAGCAGCTGCTTGGCGTAGTCCACGTCGGTCTCCAGCACCACGGCGGGGTTGTTCCAGGGCATTCCGTCATTTTCCGAGTAGGCCGGGCGTCCGAAGCCGTTGAGGACGGTGTCCACGATGGCGGCCCGGTCAATGGCGTAGGCAATGGCCTGGCGAACCTCCAGGTTGCAAGTGACGTTGTTGCCGATGGGCGCGCCGTTCTCGGCGGTTTCCCCGGTGTCCGGCAGCATCGGCAGGGTGAAGCCCCGGTTGTCCGCCGAGGTGATGGCCTCCACGTGGTAGCCGGGCACCTCCGTCGTGCCCAGGGTGGCGGTGGAATAGGCCACGTCCACCTGTCCGGCCTGCACCGCCGCCAGGGCCGCGTCCTCGGACATGAAGACCACGGTGACGTTCCGGATGGCGGGGGCCTCGCCGTAGTAGTCTTCATTGGCGGTGAAGATCAGCTGCTCCTGGGGCCGCCACTCCACCAGCTTGTAGGGGCCGGAGCCGATGGGATTGCGGCCATAGTCGTCGGAGTAGGCGTGTTCCGGCACGATGCCCACCGAGGCCAGGGTGTTGAGGAAGATGGAGGTGGGCTTTGTCAGGGTGATGGCCACGGTGGTCTCATCGACGGCCTCGGCCTTCTCCATATAGGTGAGGTCCACGCTGCCCTGGGCCGCCTTGGCCGTCTCCAGCGTGAAGGCCACGTCCTGGGCCGTGACCTGTTCCCCGTCGGTGAAGCAGGCGTCGTCCCGCAGGGTGAAGGTCCAGACCAGCCCGTCGTCGGAGAGGGTATAGCCGGTGGCCAGATCGTTTTCAAAGGTCAGGTCGGCGGTGTACTGCACCAGGGTACTCTGGACGATGGGGGCATTGCCGTGGCCCCAGCCCTGGGTGGGGTCCAGCGTCTCCGGCTCGGAGCCGATGGCGATAACGACGCTGTCTCTGGCCTCGGGCCGCGCCTGTTCCTGGGTTTGGGCGGCCTGTCCCGCGGCGCAGCCGGTCAGCAGCACCGGGAGATACAGCAGCAGCGCTGTAAGGGTTTTCCGTTTCATATGAATTTTCCTTTCCTTTTTCGGCAGGAGCATATATAATGATAGTACGCCTGCCTATGTTTTTGCGACGGCGGTCGGCGCGCCCCGGGATTGTGCCAGCAGTCCCGGGGCATTTTGCGCCTTTATTATACTGAATTGATATCTCCGGCGGAAGCCCCCCCGGGGGATGAAAAATGACCGAAACCCGGCGGTTTCGGCCAAAAATCCTGGGAATATTGCGGCATGGGTGCTGATTACGGGCGCGAGGACGCGGCGGCGTATCGCGATTATTGCGGGCCCGGTTTGGCGGGGTGTGGGCCTACGGACCAGGTCGATGGTGCGTCGTAGGGGCGGCCTTCATGGCCGCCCAGGCAGGATTCTAATTCTCACCGCACCCCCGCCGAACGCCGTAGGGGCGGCTATCAGCCGCCCGAACAGGCCCGCGATTCGCGCTGTACTTCCGCTGAACCTTGCAGGGCGGTATGCCCTCATGCCGCCATGGCCATGCTGCGATGACCGGGGGCCTTGGTGGTTGCGGCGGTGCGGCACGGGCGGCTGATAGCCGCCCCTACGACGGAAAACGGCAGCGGGCGCGTCTGTAGGGGCAGCTGCAGTTTGATGCAGGTCCGCCATTAGGGCCGGAACGCCACTTCAAATTCCTCACAGACCACCTGGGTCTCGGGGCCGAAGGGCAGCCCCGCTTCCCGGAGGCAGTCGGAGAAAAACGCTTCGTGGACCTGCCGCCAGTAGGCCAGGGACTTGTCCCCCTCCCCTTCCCGCCGGGCGTGGTCGGGGGTGACGGCGTCGAAGGCTGTGACATAGACCCGGGTGGTGCGCAGGACGCACACGGCCTCTTCCCGGGCGTTCAGCAGAACGTCATATCGCCCAGCCTGGGGCAGCGGTTCGCCCTCCAGGCTGTAGAGATCATAGGCGGACGAGGTGGCGGTCTTCTCCCCTGCCAGCACCAGCCGGGCCAGCTCGTCGGGGTCTCCCCCGAAGGCCCAGGCCTCATAGCTATCCTGCTCGATATGATGGGCCGCGGCAAAGCGGGCCCAGAGTTCCTCTGCGGTCATGGAATATACCTCCTGTTACGTTTGTTATTGCGCTGCCGGGATCACATAGATATAGGAGCCGATGGAGTCGGCGTAGCACTCCTCGGTGAAGCCCAGCTTCTGAAACAGGCGGAGGCTGGGCTCGTTTTCCCGGTCGATCAGGGCCACGATCTCCAGCTGGGGATGCCGCGCCCGGGCGGCCTCCACCACGGCGGAGAGCATTTCATGGGCGTACCCCTGCCGCTGATACGCCGGAGCCACGGTGATGCCCAGAGTGATGCAGCAGTCCTTGGGATTGTCGAAGTAAGAAAGCTCCCCTGCCAGCGTCCCGTCCGGCGTTCGAAGGGCGTAGTGCTGCTCCTCGGCCCTGGAGAGAAATTGGTCCAGGGTGTGGCGGGCAATGTAGGCGTCGATGGCGTCGGGGGTGGTGTCGCTCCAGCGCTGATACCGGGCGCAGTCCGGGTTTTGGCGGATGGCGACCAGGGCGGCGGTGTCGCCGCGGCGGAGATTGGTCAGCTGGAGCCGGTCTGTTTTGAGAAAGAGCACAGATTTATTCCCTCCCTGTGGAAAACCGGTCGAGAAACACGTCGGCCTCGGCCCGGCTGTGGAAGATGTGGATGGCGCGGTCCTGGTACCGCTCCAGCAGCGTGAGAATTTTCGGCCGGGTGATCTGGGGAAAGGCGCGGATAAAGTCCGCGAATTCCGGGTCCAGCTCCTCTTCCACCCATGGCATATCGGGGCGCACGGTGCCGATCCGCTGTTCTACGCTCTTAAGGCACAGCTCCAGCGGGTAGTCCAGGAAAAATACCGTGTCGCAGGCCTGGAGCCGGACTTCCAGCGTCCGGGCATAGTTGCCGTCGATGATCCACTGATCCCCGGCCAGGGCGGCTTCGATCCGGGCATCCAGCGTTTCTGGGGAGACCCAGGTCTTGTCGGCGTTCCAGTTAAGCTGGTCGAGATAGATCAGCGGCAGGCCGGTGGCGGCCTGGAGCCGCCGGGCGAAGGTACTCTTCCCGCTGCCGGGGCAGCCGATGACGAGCGCTTTTTGCATGGTATCCTCCTTGATTCAATTCAGCCGAAGACTTCGGCGGCGGCGATGACCTCCAGCAGCGGCTCGTTCAGCGCGTCTCGGCCGTAGGCGTCGAAAAAACGACTGCGGTACTGGTCGGTTTTCAAATTCCACCAGAGGGTCCAGGCCCCCCAGAAGAGGTCGATGTGCCGGCCTCCGACGCCGCCGCAGCCCACGTCGATAAAGCCCGACAGCGCCCAGTCCCGGAGCAGGATATTGGGAAGGCAGTAGTCGCCGTGGAGCAGGACCTTGCTCCGCAGGGCGTCCTTCCCCGCCGAGAACAGGGCGTAGGCCTCGTCCGCTGTGCGAAAGCCGAAGCTGTCCGGGGGTAGATCGCCCTCGAACTGGCCCGTGGCCCGGTTTTGCTCCACGGCGGCCACATAGTCGCCGGTCCGGTCCGGCACCGGGCAGCCGGTATAGTCGGTCTCATGGAGCTTCCGCAGCTCCAGGGCAATGGTGTCGCAGAGCCGTTTCGGGTCCTCCAGATACCGGGGCGCGATACAGTCCTCTCCGGGGACGGCGGCGGTCAGCAGCCAGTCCCGGTCCGAAGAGACATAGTCCAGGACCTCGGGCCCCAGGCCCTTGGCGTGGTAAAATCGGGCCATCCGTGCCTCCAGCGCCAGCTGGCCCCGGCCGGCGCGTTTCAGATAATACCCGCCGTCCCGGTCCAGATACAGCACCAAGGCCTGGGGTGAACAGGAGCTGTCATAGACGGCGGCGGCCTGGACCAGGGGCCGAAACTGGTCCGGGAGGTCCTCCGGCAGCTGCCGCAGGGGTGTTTTCTGCATGGGAATATCCTCCTCTGGTGGCAGGCACTACGCGTCGGCTCTGACCAGGCGGGCGATGGTTTCCACATGGGCGCAGCGGGGGAACATATCGTAGGCCCGGGCGGTGGTCAGGCGGTAGCCCCGGGCGGTGAGATACTTCAAGTCCCGGGCCAGGGTGGCCGGGTCGCAGGAGATGTAGACGATCTTTTCCGGGGCCATCTGCACCATGGCGTCCATGCCGGCTTCGTCCAGGCCCTTCCGGGGCGGGTCCACTACGATGACGTCGGGGCGGATGCCCTCGGCGGCCAGCTGCGCGGCGGCCTGGGAGGCGTCAGCGCAGCGGAACTCGGCGTTTGTTAGGCCATTGCGCAGGGCGTTTTCCTTTGCGTCGGCCACGGCCTGGTCGATGATCTCCACGCCGATGACCCGCGCGGCCCGCCGGGCCAGCACCAGGGAGATGGTGCCGGTGCCGCAGTAGAGGTCCATGGCGGTCTCCTTCCCGGTCAGTCCGGCCAGCGCCACGGCGGCTTCGTAGAGCTGCTGGGCCTGGTCGTGGTTCACCTGATAGAAGGACCGGGGCGAGAGGCGGAAGCTCAGGCCGCAGAGCTGGTCTTCAATATAGCCCGGGCCGTAGAGCGTGCGGAAGCTGTCCCCCAGCACGGCGTTGCCCGGCTTCTTGTGAATGCTGAGCAGAACTGTCCCCAAGTTGTCCACACTTGTCAACAGGTTTTCAACAAGTGTATTTTCTTGGGGAATCTGGTCGCCGTGGACCACCAGGCACACCAGCACCTGACCGGTGACGGCGGCGGTGCGGACGTAGATGTGGCGCACCAGTCCCTGGCGGGTCTTCTCGTCGTAGGCGGACACGCCGCAGGCGCGCATCCAGCGGACGACGGTCTCCTTGGCCCGATCCGCGGCGCTGCCCTGGATGCGGCAGCGGCCCACGTCCAGCACCTGGTGGGTGCGGGGACGGAAGAAGCCCGCCGTGGCCTTGCCGTTGACCAGGGCCACCGGGTACTGGGCCTTGTTGCGGTAGCCGGTGCTTTGGGGGCTGGGGACGATCTCCACCGGCCCCACCTCCAGGCCGCCGATGCGGCGCAGGGCGTCCTCCACCCGCTGAGCCTTGGCATGGAGCTCCTCGGCATAGTCCATATGCCAGAAGGCGCAGCCGCCGCAGCGCCCGGCGTGGGGGCAACCCGGCGCCACCCGGTGGGGGCTGGGCCGCAGCACCTCCAGCAGGCGCCCGTAGGCGGCGGTGTGTCCCAGGTGCTCAATCTTGGCCCGGACGGTCTCCCCCCGGATGGCACCGGCCACAACCACCGCCAGGCCCTCCACCCGGGCTACGCCCTGGCCCTCGCTGGTGTAGCCGGTGATCTCCAGATCCACCACTTGGCCCAGGCGGACGGGATAGTCTCGCTGTTTCACGTGAAACATCACTCCATTTTCAGATGTTCGCCGCTCTCCAGGTCAAAGTAGTCGGTGCGGCTGCTGACGACCGGCTCCTCTTCGCCGTACTGGGCGCTGACCTGGTAGGATACCACCAGCTGGCCCTCGGTCTGGCCGTCCACGGTGTAGCTGCCGAAGACGCTGGCCACGGTGTGCTGCTCCATGGCGGTGTTATACACCGTCTCCTGGGCGTAGAGGGTCAGCTCCGGGAGCAGTCCTTCATAAAAGCCGTTGATGGTCTCCGCGCAATCCAGGCCGCTGAACACCGGCAGGTCAAAGGAATACCCCACGGCGTCCTCCACCAGGCCGTCCTGCGGATTGGAGGTGCAGACCAGCTCCGCCGGCGCGGCCTCCAGCGTCTGGCCGGAGACGACGTCGGTCTCCATATCCACCACCTCCTGCTCCTGGTTTTCCGCAGGGGCCGTTTCCGCCGGCTGCGTCGGGGTGGTCTGGGTTTCGGCTTGGGTCTCGGACTGGTTGTCCGCAGCAGCGGGGGCCTGTGCCTGGCCGCAGCCCGTGAGAAGCGCCAGGGTCAGCGCCACACAGGGCAAAAATACATAGAATTTCTTCATAGGAATCTCCTTTATAGATAGAATCAACGGCCTTGCCGTGGCCCTATCTTACCATAAAACCAAACCGTTGACAATGGCAGAGGGCAGCCGCATAATAGAGGAAACAACCATGAAAGGAGCCGCGGCATGGATTATACCCACTGCACCCTCTGCCCCCGCCGCTGCGGCGTCAACCGCGCCGCCGGTCAGCGGGGCTTCTGCGCCATGGGACCGACGCCCAGATTGGCCCGGGCCGCCGTCCACTACTGGGAGGAACCGGCCATCGCCGGGAGCTACGGCGCCGGGGCGGTGTTTTTCTCCGGCTGCACCCTGGGCTGCACCTACTGCCAGAACGAGACCATCAGCCACGGCGGCTTTGGAAAGGACCTCTCCCCTGCCCAGCTGCGGGAGATCTTCCTGCGGCTCATCGACGAGGGCGTCCAGTGCATCGATCTGGTGACGCCGACTCATTTTCTCCCATCCATCATTCCGGCGCTGACGCCCAAGCTGCCGGTGCCGGTGGTCTACAACTGCGGCGGCTACGAGTCGGTGGAGACGCTGCGGGAGCTGGAGGGCCTGATCGATGTGTATCTTCCGGATTTCAAGTATGCCGACGCGGAATTGGCCGCCCGGCTCTACAGCGCGCCGGATTACCCGGCGGTGGCCGAAGCGGCCATCGCGGAGATGTTCCGCCAGACCGGCCCGGCGCGGCTGGAGGACGGCATCCTCACCCGGGGCGTTTTGGTGCGGCACCTGATTTTGCCCGGGGAGATCGACAACTCCCTGGGGGTGCTGGACGCCGTTTCCCGCCGGTTCCATCCCGGCGACATCCTCTTCAGCCTGATGGCCCAGTACACGCCCATGCCAGGCGCCCAGGGCGACCTGGCCCGGCCCATCACCCGGGAAGAGTATGACGCCGTTTTGAGCTACCTCTGGCTCTGCGGCATCCAGGACGGCTATACCCAGGATTTTCAGGCGGCGTCGGCGGAGTACATCCCAGATTGGGATTTAACTGGCCTGTAAAATCTTCAAAAATTCCAAACAAATGTTTGCAAATTGGCGAAACCTGTGGTATACTCCAAGCAGGAGGGGATCCCTATGGCCAGAACCAGCGACAAACAGGAGAAGATTCTGGAGTTCCTCAATCGATATATTGAAGAAAACGGCTATCCCCCGGCGGTGCGGGAGATCTGCGCCGCGGTGGGCCTCAAATCCACGGCCACGGTGTCTTACCACCTGGGCGAGCTGAAGCGCCAGGGCCGGATTCAGACCGAGAGCGGCAAGAGCCGCACCATTTCCCTGGCTTCGCCGCCGCCCCGGGGCAATCAAATTCCCATCGTCGGCCTGGTGACGGCCGGCCTGCCGATTTTGGCCCAGGAGAATTGGGAGGGTACCATCCCCTGGGAGGGCGAGCCCAACTGCTTTGCCCTGCGGGTCCGGGGCGATTCCATGGTGGGCGCCGGGATTTTGAGCGGCGACCTGGTGGTGGTGCGTCCCCAGTCCGACGCCGTCAATGGCGAGATCGTCGTGGCGCTGCTGGGCGATGAGGCCACGGTCAAGCGCTTCCACCGGGACGACAGCGGCGTCTGGCTGCTGCCGGAAAATCCGGCGTACCAGCCCATTGACGGACGGGAAGCCCAGATTCTGGGCAAGGTGAAGGCGCTGTACCGCGAATATTGATTCAATCGCAAGACCCCTCGGCCATGGAAGGCCGAGGGGTCTTGTCAGCGTGTCGAAAAACCTCCGGAAGCAGAAAACAAGCCTCGCAGAGTTTCGCCGCCGCAGCGGCGAAATAAAATTAAATCGCGATTTCCGGGGACATGCGCATCGGAAATCGCACTTTACACCCCAAAAGGTTCGACAGCTTTTCGAAGAAAACCGAGAACCTTTTGGGGTGCAGTCCCCTTTGTCAAAAAAGCGTAGCTTTTTTGACAGTCTGGCAAGACCCCTCGGCCATGGAAGGCCGAGGGGTCTTGTGTATGCGGCAGGGTCAGCCCAGCAGATGGCTGGCGCCGAAGGAGATCAGCGTCATAATCAGGCCAGCGGCCACGACGCCCAGGGAAATGGCCGGGAAGGCGTATTTTAGGCGCATATCCAGCATGGACGCCACCAGCGCGCCGGTCCAGGCGCCGGTGCCGGGCAGCGGAATGGCCACCAGGATGAAAAGCCCCAGCCAGGCGTATTTCCGCACCGCTTCGCCCTTGCGGAAGGCGCGGCGCTCCAGCTTTTCAATGAGCCGGCGGACACGGCCCCGCTTTTTGAGCCACTGGAAGATGGGCCGGGTGAAGAGAATGAGAAACGGCACCGGCACCAAATTCCCCACCACGGCGATGGCCAGGGCTGCCAGGGGCGTCAGCCCGCCCGCCACGCCGAAGGGAATGGCGCCCCGCAGCTCCAACACGGGCACCATGGAGATTAAAAACGTGAAAACCGCTGTGTGAAGGATTGTCAAAGCGTGGCCCTCCTGGGAAAAAGAGTTCACCGGCCTGGGGCAAGGTGCTTAACTAATTGTAACGAATCCAGCGCACGATGACAAGAGATTTTTTGGCGCGGACGTTTCTCGACAGAAAATGGGTAAAATTTGTATATTATGCACAAAATCGATGCGAAGAGGCTACGCATTTTTGCAAACCTGCTGATTGACTTTTGCCGGGGAAAAAGGTAGACTATTTCCAACGCAATTTACTTTAGTACCTTGCTAGACAAAAGGAAGGAGCGGTGGAAATGGCGAAGCGGTATTGGTGCAATCCCTCCATGTCCACCGGTGCTTCTGCGGCATCGGCGGCTTCTGCTGCCCAGATGCGCGCTGCCCATGTGTGCTTTGCCGACGCTGCCGCTCTGGCAGTGTCTTTTTTGTTCCTGCACAGCCTGTGGGTACGAATTATTCTGCCGCTTTTGGCAAAGGCGTGATCTGCACCTGCTGCAATCGTGGCGGGGTGATCAGATACCGGCTTTGCCGCTCCGGCAGAGCCGATTTTTTCTATGTATTTTGAGCCGCAAGGCTGAAAATAGAAATATCGAGAAAACGAGGTAATGAAAATGAAAAAAATGACCAAGCTCCTGTGCCTGGTTCTGTGCCTGGCTATGCTCTTCAGCCTGGCCGCCTGCGCCTCCAACGAGCAGACCACCTCCGAGGACACCAGCGCCGACACCAGCGCCGACACCAGCACCGATGCTGCCGACGACAGCGCCGCCGCTGATGACAGCGCCGACGCCGGCACCGACGGCGACAAGACCGTCTACCTGGGCCTGATCGGCCCCATGACCGGTGACTACGCCAACTACGGCACCTCCACCCGCGACGGCGCCCAGATCGCCGTGGACGAGATCAACGAGGCCGGCGGCGTCAACGGTTACACCTTCGTTCTGGACGCCCAGGACTCCCAGGGCGACCCCGACAGCGCCGTTTCCGCTTACGGCAAGCTGATGGACAGCGGCATGGACGTGTCCCTGGGCTGCGTCCTCTCCGGTGAGGCCCAGAGCGTCATCACCGCCGCCGTGGAGGACGGCATCCTGATCGTCACGCCCACCTCCTCAGCCGTAGCCTGCATCCAGGGCAACCCCAACGCCTTCCGCGTTTGCTTCAATGACGCCGCGCAGGGTACCGCTGCCGCCGACTATATCGCCGACAACAACCTGGGCACCAAGATCGCCGTGTTCTACCAGTCCGACATCGACTATTCCGCCGGCCTCTATGAGACCTTCCAGACCGAAGCCGCCGCCCGCGGCCTGGAGATTGTCGAGGAGCAGACCTTCACCGCCGGCTCCGCCACCGACTTCTCCACCCAGATCAACGCCATCCGCGACTCCGGCTGCGACGTGGTGTTCCTGCCCATCTATGCCGCCGAGGCCTCTACCTTCCTGACCCAGGCCCAGGGCAAGCTGGACGACGTCCTCTACTTCGGCGTGGACGGCCTGGACGGCATCCAGACCAAGGTCTCCGATACTAGCCTGATCGAGGGCCTGATGATGCTGACTCCCTTCGCCGCTGACGCCCAGGACGAAGCTACGCAGAGCTTTGTGGAAAAGTATCTGCCCATCCATGACAACATTGCCCCCGACCAGTTTGCCGCCGACGGCTACGACGCCGTGTACATCGTCAAGGCTGCCATGGAGCAGTGCGGCAAGACTCCCGAGGATGCCGACTTCAACGAGGCCATGGTCGCTGCCATGTACGAGATCACCGTCGAGGGCCTGACCGGTACCATGACCTGGGATGAGAACAACGAGCCCAACAAGCCTGCCAAGGCCATGGTCTTCGAGGACGGCGTGGCAAAGCTCTTTGCCGAGTAAGCTTTACAAAGCTGTATCCAGCAGCCATCTGCCAGACGGTCAGGGCCGTCTGGCAGATGGCCTGCTCTCGCAAGACGGCAGAACAGTGCCGCCAGGGCGTCGTCTTAGCGGCGCTTTTGTGCCGTCTTATTCCCCCGCATCATTGCAACGATCCAAGGAGAAAGAAAAGGAGAAAGAAAAGGAGAAAGCCCTATGGTTAAATTGATTCAAACGCTCATCAGCGGTTTGAGCCTGGGCAGCATCTACGCGTTGATCGCCCTGGGCTATACCATGGTCTACGGCATCGCCAAAATGCTCAACTTCGCCCACGGCGACATCATCATGGTGGGCGCCTATGCGGTCATCACTTCCGTTCTCACGCTGAATCTGCCGCCGGCGGTGGCGATCCTGGTGAGCATTCTGGTGTGCGTGGTGCTGGGCGTCACCATTGAGTTTCTGGCCTACCGGCCGCTGCGCCAGGCGCCGCCCCTCTCGGTGCTGATCACGGCCATCGGCGTCAGCTACCTGCTGCAAAACCTGGCCCTGCTGATCTTCGGCTCCGAGCAGAAGGCCACCCCCACCATCTTCAAGCTGCCCACCATTGAGCTGGGCGGCGTGTACATCGATGGCATCACCCTCATCACGCTGGTGGTCACGGCCATCATTATGATCTGCCTGACGCTCTTCATCGGCAAGACCCGCATGGGCAAGGCCATGCGCGCCGTCTCCGAGGACAAGGGCGCTGCGGAGCTGATGGGCATCAGCGTCAACCGTACCATCACCATCACCTTCGCCATCGGCTCCGCGCTGGCCGCCGTGGCCGCGCTGTTCTACGGGATGTCCTACATCTATATCCGTCCCACCACCGGCTCCATGCCCGGCATCAAGGCCTTTACCGCCGCCGTCTTCGGCGGCATCGGCTCCATCCCCGGCGCTATGCTGGGCGGTATCTTGATGGGCATCATCGAGCAGCTGTCCAAAACCTATATCTCCACCCTCTGGTCCGACGCCATTGTCTTCGGCGTGCTGGTGCTGGTGCTGGTGGTGAAGCCCACGGGCCTTCTGGGCAAAAAGATCAGTGAGAAGGTGTGATGAAGATGAAGAAAAACGAAACCGTGCACTCGCCGCTGCTGCGGCCTAAGCGTCGTGGCCTCTCCGGCAACGCCGTCACCCTGCTCATGGTGGTTGTCATCTACGCGGTGGTCTGCTACCTCCTTTACTCCGGCAACGCCAGCCGCCAGATGAGCAATATGCTCGTATCCATCTCCTGCTACATCGTCTTGGCCGTGTCCCTCAACCTGGTGGTCGGCCTGCTGGGCGAGCTGTCCCTGGGCCACGCAGGCTTTATGTCCGTGGGCCTCTTCACCGGCTGCCTGGTCTCCCTGGCCACGGTGGACGTACTGCCGCTGCCGGTCCGGATGCCCCTTTCCATGATTATCGGCGGCCTCAGCGCCGCGGTGGTGGGCTTTATCGTCGGTCTGCCGGCCCTGCGCCTCAAGGGCGACTATCTGGCTATCGTCACCCTGGGCTGCGGCGAGATCATCAAAACCGTCATCACCAACCTGGACGTCACCGGCGGCGCCAAGGGCCTCAATACCACACCCATCTATGGCAACGCCAAGACGCTCCTCCCCTACGGCATTGTGCTGGTGTTCCTGGTCATCATCGTGATGATGAACCTCAAGAACTCCCGCCACGGCCGCGCCATCATGGCCATCCGCGACAACCGCATCGCCGCCGAATCCAACGGCGTGGACGTCACCTACTATAAGCTGATGGTCTTCATCCTGGCCGCCTTCTTCGCCGGTATGGCCGGTACCCTCTACGGCCACAGCCTCTCCAACAACAAGGCCGCCACCTTCGACTACAATATGTCCATCGAAATCCTGGTTCTGGTGGTTCTGGGCGGCATGGGCTCGATCCGCGGCTCCATCATCGCGACGATCATCCTCCGGGCGCTGCCCGAAGTACTGCGGGTGGACTGGGTCAGCGATTACCGGATGCTGGCCTACTCCGTGCTGCTGATTCTCATCATGCTCCTGAACGCCTCGCCCAAGTTTGCCGAACTCAAGGGCCGGTGGTCCATCGGCAATCTCATCTATGTCCTGGGCAACCAGAAAAAGAAAAAGGAGGCCGCCAGCCGTGATTGATCTCAAGCAGCCTGCCAAGCGCATTCCCGATTCGCCCCTGGTCCCCTACCCCAGCCGGTCCCTGGTGCCGGAGCGGGATATCGACACCATGCCCGTGCTGGAGGCGCAGCACCTGGGCATCGACTTCGGCGGCCTCACCGCCGTGGACGACTTCACCATCACCGTCGGCGCCACGGAGATCGCCGGCCTCATCGGCCCCAACGGCGCCGGCAAGACCACGGTCTTCAACCTGCTGACCAATGTCTATCAGCCCACCCGGGGCAACATCATGGTCAACGGCTTCTCCACCGTGGGGAAGTCCACCCACCAGGTCAGCCGCATGGGTATCGCCCGAACCTTCCAGAACATCCGGCTTTATAACAACCTGTCGGTCATTGACAACGTCAAAGTCGGTATGCACAATATGATGCACGAGAACCTCTTCTCCGCCATCACCCACGGCTTCGGCTACCGCAAGGCGGAGCGCCAGGCCACCGAGACGTCCCTGGAGCTGCTGGACTTCTTCGGCCTGGCTGATCTGGCTACTGCCCCCGCCGGCAGCCTCCCCTACGGCGCCCAGCGCCGTCTGGAGATCGTCCGGGCGCTGGCCTCCAGCCCGCGGATTTTGCTGCTGGACGAGCCCGCCGCCGGCATGAACCCCTCCGAGACCCAGGAGCTGATGGAGAATATCCGCCGCATCCGCGACACCTTCCACATCGCCATCATGCTCATCGAGCACGACATGAGCCTGGTCATGGGCATCTGCGAGGGCATCTGCGTCCTCAACTACGGCAAGGTCATCGCCAAGGGCACCCCCGACGACATCAAGTCCAACCCCGTGGTCATCGAAGCGTATCTCGGCAAGAAGGGAGGCAAGGGCGATGCTGAAGGTTAATCATATCAACGTCTATTACGGCAAGATTCACGCCCTGAAGGATGTCTCCTTCGAGGTCCAGGACGGCGAGGTGGTGGCGCTGATCGGCGCCAACGGCGCCGGCAAGTCCACCACGCTGAAGACCATCTCGGGGATGCAGCGCACCCGCACCGGTTCCATCGAGTTCCTGGGCGAGAACATCACCCACACCGAGAGCCACAAGCTGATCTATAAGGGCCTGGCCCACGTACCCGAGGGACGGCGGATCTTCCTCCAGATGACGGTGCTTGAAAACCTGGAGATGGGCGCTTATATTCATAAGAACCCCACCAAGGCCGAGCTGGACGATATCTTTGATCGCTTCCCCCGGCTGCTGGAGCGGAAGAATCAGATCGCCGGAACCCTCTCCGGCGGCGAGCAGCAAATGCTGGCCATGGGCCGCGCCCTCATCAGCCACCCCAAGCTCCTGATGCTGGACGAGCCCTCCATGGGTCTGGCGCCGATCCTGGTGGAGCAGATCTTCGACATCATCCGGGAGCTGCACAAGGCCGGCACGACCATTTTGCTGGTGGAGCAGAACGCCGAAATGGCCCTGCGCATCGCGGACCGGGCCTACGTCCTGGAGTCCGGCGCCATCAAGCTCTCCGGCACCGGCAAGGAGCTGGCCGCCTCCGACGCCATCAAAAAAGCCTACCTCGGCGGCTAAAAGCGGAGCAAAAAAGCCCGCCGCAGAACGTTCCGATTCTGCGGCGGGCTTTTTGATTCCGCCGGCGGGCTGGCGGGGAGGTTAGCGCGTTTGCCGCTGATGCGCTGTAGGGGCCGATGGTCCGGGTTGCCGCTAAGCCTTCCCGGCCCGCGTTGCGGCCCGCCAAGGCAAGCGGCTGATAGCCGCCCCTACGGTGGGGATGGGTGGCCCGGCAGGGCGTAGGGGCCGATGCCCACATCGGCCCGTGCTGCGTCAGCGGCCTCTCGTGGCGGGTGCAGTGGTTGCGGAAGGCCGTTTCTACCGCTGCACCCCAAGCCTCCCCTCCAGGGGAGGCTTGGGCTTCGGTGGTAGTGCTCAGGCGCCGCAACCAGGCGGACGCGCGATGCGCGCCCCTACGGCGGGATCGCGACCCCGCTGCGTTCGGCGAAAGCGCTCCGGCAGTGGGGCCATGCGGGCGGGAAAGTAGATTGGTGCGTTTCTGCAAGCGCCTCTGCTTGGGCGCGGCGGTCAACCGCCTTCGGCGGGCGCGAGCAGGTCTTCGTAGGTGACGCCCAGGGCGTCGCGGATGGCCCGGAGCTGGGTGGCCTGGATATGCTGGGCGCCCCGCTCGATTTTGACGAGGCACTCCCGCGTCATGGGAACGCCCTCCAGCTGTAAAAGCCGTACCAGCTCCGTTTGGCCCATGTGCTTCTCCAGCCGCAGCCGACGGATATTCGCTCCTATGCAGATGGCGTCCTGCTTGATCTTCTGTTCCTCCATGGCAGCCTCATTCCGGACTGGTTTCAGTCCTTTGATAAAAATGGTTCGCCGGCCGGCGGCGGCGCCCACCGGCGCTTTTTTTCTATTAAATGCCCTTACCCTGCTGTGTCAAACTGGCTGTTGTAGAGCGTGGCGTAGAACCCGCCTTTTTGCAGCAGGCTCTGGTGGTTGCCCTGCTCGACGATCTTGCCGTCGCGCATCACCAAGATCACGTCGGCCTCCCGGATGGTGGAGAGCCGGTGGGCCACGATGAAGCTGGTACGGCCTTCCATCATGGTGGCGAAGGCCTTTTGAATCTTCACCTCGGTGCGGGTGTCGATGGAGGAGGTGGCCTCGTCGAGAATCAGCATTGGCGGCAGACACAGCATCACACGGGCGATGCACAGAAGCTGCTTTTGCCCCTGGCTCAGATTGCCGCCGTCCTCGGCGATGACGGTGTCGTACCCCTGGGGCAGACGGCGAATGAAGCTGTGGGCGTGGGCGGCCCGGGCGGCGGCGACGATCTCTTCGTCGCTGGCCGAGGGCTTGCCGTAGGCGATGTTCTCCCGGATGGTGCCGGTCCGGAGCCAGGTGTCCTGGAGAACCATGCCGTAGCTCCGGCGGAGCGACGCCCGGGTGACGGTGCGGATGTCCCGCCCCGCCGCGGCGATGGACCCGGCGTCCACGTCGTAAAACCGCAGCAGCAGATTGATGAGCGTCGTCTTGCCGCAGCCGGTGGGGCCGACGATGGCGATGCGCTGGCCGGGGGCGACGTCCAGATTGAAGTTCTCGATCAGGGGCCGCTCCGGCGTGTAGGAGAAGGCCACATGGCTGAGGGAAACGCGGCCGTCAGGCTGGAGTTCTGCCGCGTCGGGGGCGTCCGGCGCCTGGTCCGGCTCGTCCAGCAGGTCGAACACCCGCTGGATGCAGGCCATGGCGTTTTGCAGCTCCGTCACCACGCCGGAAATCTCGTTGAAGGGCTTGGCGTACTGGTTGGCGTAGCTCAAAAACACGCTCAGCTGTCCCACGGTGATGCCGCCGCCCATGGCCAGCAGCGCGCCGGTCAGCCCTACCGCGGCATAGACCACGCTGTTGACGAACCGCGTCACCGGATTGGTGAGGCTGGAGAAGAACACCGCTTTGATCGAGGCGTCCCGCAGGCGGTCATTGACGTCGTCGAAGGCCCGGAGGCTTTCTGCCTCGTGGCCGAAGGCCTGCACCACCCGCTGGCCCTGGATTTGCTCCTCCACCAGAGCGGTCTGCTGGCCGCGGATGGCGGTTTGATCCCGGAAGTAGCGGTAAGTGCGGCGGGTGATAAACCCGGCGGCAAAGAGACTCAGAGGCGTGAGAAGCACCACCACCGCGGTGACGCCCAGGTGGAGGACGGCCATCAGGATCAGCGTTCCGGCGATGGTCAAAACGCCGGAGAAGAATTGGGTGAAGCCCAGCAGCAGGCCGTCGGAGAAGGTGTCCACGTCGGCGATCATCCGGCTGACCAGGTCGCCGGAGGGATGGGCGTCCAGGTACGAGAGGGGCAGATGCTGGAGCTTCTCCATGGCCTTGCGCCGGAGGTCCTGGGAGACCCGGAAGGCGATGCGGTTGTTGCAGGCTGCCAGCACCCACTGGGCCGCGGCGGTGATGGCCGTGGAGACGGCGATGGCCAGGGCCACCCGGGCCACGATGGCAAAGTCCACCCGGTGGAGGCCGATCATGGCGTCGATGGCGTCGCCGCAGAGGATGGGCACCAGGAGCTGGGCCGCGACGCTGACGGCGGCGCAGACCAGGCTGGCCGCCACAAAGAACCAGTAGGGGCGCACCAGGCGCAGCACCCGCCGCACCAGGACCGGCTGGAAGGACTGTTTCCGGTTGCTCATTGGGCGGCGCCCCCTTTCTCAAACTGGCTTTCATAGATTTCCCGGTAGACCGGGCAGGTCTCCAGCAGCCCCTGATGGGTGCCGTGGCCCACCAGACGGCCGTCGTCCAGCACCAGGATTTGGTCGGCGTGGCGCAGGGACGAGGTCCGCTGGGAGACGATGAACACCGTGGGCTTCCAGGGCAGTGCCCGGAGGGATTTGCGCAGGGCGGCGTCGGTGGCGAAGTCCAGGGCGCTGGCGCTGTCGTCCAGGATCAGCACCTGGGGCTGCCCCACCAGGGCTCTGGCGATGGTCAGCCGCTGACGCTGGCCGCCGGAGAAGTTGCGTCCCCCCTGCTCCACCGGCTCGTCGAGACCCAGGGGCTTTTGCCGGACGAACTCCGCGGCCTGGGCGGCCTCCAGCGCGGCCCAGAGGGTGGCATCGTCGGCGTCGGCATTGCCCCAGAGCAGGTTGGAGCGGATGGTGCCGGAGAAGAGCTGGGCCTTTTGCAGCACGATGGCCACGGCCCGGTGGAGGTCCTCCCGGCTCCACTGGTCGATGGGGCGGCCCAGAAGCGTCACATGGCCGGCGGTGGCGTCGTAAAACCGGGGAATCAGGTGGACCAGGCTGCTCTTGCCGCTGCCGGTGCCGCCGATGACGCCCACAGTCTCGCCGGGCCGGGCGGCAAAGGTGATGCCGCTGAGGCTCTCGTCTCCCGCGCCGGCGTAGGTGAGGCCCACCTGGTCGAAGGCCACGGCGGCGTCGGCGGTCTCCGGGCCGGTCTCCGCCGGGTAGGCCATGGAGACCGGCGTATGCAGCACCGTCGTCACCCGGCTCAGACTGGCCAGGGCCCGGCTGATGAGAATGACGGTGTTGGCCAGCTTCACCAGCTCCACCAGGATCTGGCTCATGTAGTTGACCAGGGCCACGACATCGCCGCTGAGGAGCATGCCGCCCTCCACCTGCCGGGCGCCCAGGGTGAGGATGGCGATGATGGCCAGGTTGACCACCACATAGGTCAGGGGGTTCATCAGCGCGGAAATGCGGCCCACGAAGAGCTGCATCCTGGTCAGGGCGTGGTGGAAGGCTTCAAAGCGGGCCGTCTCCTCCTGCTCCCGGGCAAAGGCCCGGACCACCCGGACGCCGGAGAGATTTTCACGGGTGGCGCCCAGCACCCGGTCCAGCCCGGTCTGCACCCGCCGGTAGAGGGGCGCGGTGATGGCCATCAGCCCGAAGACGATGACAAACAGCACCGGAATGGCCAGGAGGAACACTGTCGCAACGGTGCGGTTCAGGGAGAAGGCCATGATGGCCGCGCCGAAGACGATGAACGGGCTGCGGAGAAAGAGCCGCAGAAACATATTGATACCGTTTTGTACCTGGTTGATGTCGCTGGTCATTCGGGTGATGAGCGTGGAGCCGCCGATGGTATCCACCTCCGAAAAGCCCAGGGACTGGATGTGGGCGAAGAGCGCCCGGCGCAGGCTGGAGGCGCAGCTGACCGAGGCCCTGGCGGCAAAGTACTGGGCCACCACGCTGCACCCGAGACCCACCAGGGCCAACATGACCAGGATGCCGCAGCGGCTGAGAATGTAGCCGGTATCCTGGTTGCGGATGCCGGTGTCAATGAGGTCGGCCACCACCAGCGGCACAAAAAGGTCGAAGAGGGCCTCGAGCATTTTGAACAGCGGCGCCAAAACGCTCACCAGCCGGTAGCCCTTCAGGTGGCGGAGTAAGTCGTGCAAGGCAATTTCCCCTCTCTCCCCGCGGCCCGGGCCGCGGTTTTTTTCTTAGTCTTTAGCATACCACAAATAAATGGATAGTAAAAATATATATTTTATCGTATAATCATATGGAACAAATATGATTTAGGGAGGGCCTGAAAGTGGAACTGCGGCAGCTTCGGTATTTTGTGGCAGTGGTGGAGGAGGGCACCGTGACCGGAGCGGCCCGGCGGCTGCGCCTGTCTCAGCCGCCGCTGACCATGCAGCTGCACAGCCTGGAGGAGGAGCTGGGCTGTGCGCTCTTTGAGCGGGAGGGGCGGCGGCTGCGGCTGACGGAGGCGGGCCGGGCCTTTTACCAGCGGGCCAAGACCATCCTGGGGCTGTGCGGCGCGGCGGCGGCGGAGATGGCCGACCACAGTGCCGGGCGCATGGGGACGCTGCGGCTGGGGGCCATCTCTTCGGTCCACGGCGCGATGCTGCTCCGGTGGCTGGAGGCCTACGCCCGGCGCTACCCTGAGGTGCGGCTGGACCTCCACAACGCCGACACCTACCAGCAGCTGGAGCTGATTCGCACCGGGCAGATCGACGTGGCGCTGGTGCGCACGCCTTTCTCCGCCCCGGAGCTGGCTCAGCTCCAGCTGGCGGCGGAGCGGATGCTGGCCGTGGCTCTGCCGGGGCAGCTGCCGCCGGCTGTGCCGCTGGAGGCGCTGGCAAAGCGGCGGCTTTTGATCTACCGCCGCTGGGAGCAAGTGCTGCGGATGCAGTTTGAGGCGGCGGGGCTGGAGATGCGCGTCCACTGCCGCAGTGACGACGCCCAGACTACCCTTGCCCTGGCGGCCTGTGGGCTGGGGACGGGCATCGTCCCGGCCTCTGCCCTGCCGGACCCGGCGGCCCAGGGGCTGGAGGCCCGGGTCATCGACGCGCCCCAGCTGTCCACGGAAATTGTGGCGGTCTGCCGGGATCCGCGGACGCTGCCCCAGGCGGCCAGGCGCTTCTGGGCGCTGCTGGAGGAACAGCGGTGATGCAACAGGTGTTCGGACGCGCGATGCGCATTCCTACGGCGGAAATATGCTGCCGCAGGTGCTCCAACAACGCGGTTGGGTGGGCGGCAGATAGCCGCCCGCCAGATCGCGATTTCTGAGCGCAGGCGTCACCGCACTGAGGTACGTTTTCCCTGTAGGGGCGGCCTATATGGCCGCCCGAAAGAGGCTGCAATCCCGCATTGTACCCGGGCTCTGGGCGGATATACAATCAGCTCCTACGGCGCGTGCGGAGACAGCGGCCTTATGCGACAAACGCCGCTGCCGCAAAGGTCGCGCCCTGGTTTCGGGCGACTGATAGTCGCCCCTACGATAAAATTCCAGCCGGGTCCGTAGGGGCGGCTATCAGCCGCCCGCCAGGCCGCTATTTCCAAGCGCTGGCGGTGATGAGACCCACCTGCGGTGGGTTCGGGCCGATGTGGGCATCGGCCCCTACGAATGCGCAAAACACCCGCCAAAGCCTCCCCTAACGCCCGCAGGGCTTTAGGGGAGGTGGCAGGCCGCAGGCCTGACGGAGGGGTTGCAATCCCCCAGTCAGCCTTGCGGCTGACAGCTCCGGGTTGCCACTAAGCCTTCCCGGCCTGCGTTGCGGTCCGGCAAGGCAAGTGGCTGCCCAACCGCTGCGGTCGCTGCATCTGCCGCTGGCAGCGCTCCCTTGCGGGCCCTTTACACAAGGGGGCCTTGGATGCGGCAGTATTACCGGCCTTCTGCAACGACTGTACCCTCCAAGAAAGGCCGCTGCTGTGTGCCCAGAATGCCGGCTTGCGGCAGACAAAGGACCCGCCGCAGAATTTTTCCTGATTCTGCGGCGGGTCCCAATGTTGATACTCAGCGGAAGATGTTCTCGTGGCGGCTGGGGCCGGTGGAGACGGTGCGGATCGGCACGCCGATCTCCTGCTCCAGGAAGAGGACGTAGTCCTGGGCTTCCTTGGGGAGCTTGTTCCAGTCGGTAATGCCGCGGACGTCGCACTTCCAGCCGGGAAGCGTGGTGTAGACCGGCTTGGCCTTGTTCAGCAGCGGCGTCACCGGGAAGTCCCGGGTGACTTGACCGTCGATCTCATAGCCGGTGCAGACCTTGATCTCGTCCAGGTAGCCCAGCACGTCCAGACAGGTCAGAGCCACATCGGTGGCACCCTGGACGCGGCAGCCGTAGCGGGTGGCCACGGCGTCGAACCAGCCCACATCCCGGGGACGGCCCGTGGTAGCGCCGAACTCGCCCTTGTCACCGCCGCGGCGGCGCAGCTCGTCGGCCTCGTCGCCGTCCAGCCGCACCACAAAGGCGCCCGCGCCCACGGCGCTGGAGTAGGCCTTGGTGACGGCGGTGATCCGCTCCACAGCCGTGGGCGGCACGCCCACGCCCACGCAGCCGAAGCCAGCCAGGGTGTGGGAAGAGGTGGTGAAGGGATAAATGCCGAAGTCGGGGTCGCGCATGGAGCCCAGCTGGCCCTCCAGCAGGATGGTCTTGCCCTCCTTCAGGGCGTTGGTGACAAAGCGCTGGGTGTCGGCCATATAAGGCGCGATCTGCTCCCGCCACTCCATCAGCTGCCGGAAGAGCTCGTCCACTTTCAGCTCCGGCTTGTGGTAGAGGTGGGTGAAGAGGACGTTCTTCAGCGTGCAGATCTTCTCCAGCCGCTCTTTGAGCAGTGCTTCGTCGAACAGCTCGTTGAGCTGGATGCCGATCTTGGCGTACTTATCGGAATAGAAGGGGGCGATGCCGGAGCGGGTGGAGCCAAAGGCGCGGCCCGCCAGGCGCTCTTCCTCGTAGGTATCTTGCAGGACGTGATAGGGCATCAGGAGCTGCACCCGGTCCGAAACCAGAATCTTCGGGGTGGGGACGCCGCCGTCCTTCAGAGACTGGAGTTCCTTGAGGAAGGAGGGGACGTGGAATGCCACGCCGTTGCCGATGATATTGGTGATATGGGGGTAGCAAACGCCAGAGGGCAGCAGATGGAGCGCGAAGCGCCCGTAGTCGTTGATGATGGTGTGTCCCGCGTTGGCGCCGCCCTGGAACCGGACGACGATGTCGGAATGCTCCGCCATCATATCAGTGATCTTGCCCTTGCCCTCGTCGCCCCAGTTGGCGCCGATGATTGCCTGTACCATAATTGGCCTCCTTGTCGTGCGCATAATTTTTCTTTTATCATTATAACGCAAAAGCTGACGGGATACAAGGCCCGGCGGCAGGATTCTCCCGCCAGGCGCCGCGAAAAGGGGCCCGTTGCAAAAACAAAAAATACCAAATTGCAAAAAAACAGACTGGGCAGCC
>NBJMC04202__coassemble_1204_pt1 | contig 63176 bp, 53 predicted proteins | sample NBJMC04202__metabat2_high_PE_003 | metagenome-assembled genome bin NBJMC04202
CCAGGCAGAAGAAAACCCGTCGCAGAATTTTCCTATTCTGCGACGGGCCCTTTTTGTAAGGCCGACAAAAAGCCTCGCCGAAGGTTGCCACGATAGAGCAGCGGGGGGTGTGTGCGGGGGGCAAAAAGCCCACCGCACGTTCAATAATGGCGTTTTTGCAACTTTTCCAAAGTTGCAAAAACTAAGGCAGCGTGTCGAAAACACTTTTTCGACACGCTGCCCAAACGCCGCAGCGCACGCTGCGGCGTTTCGTGTTTTCCCACCGCACCCGGTTCCGGCGGGCCGATGTGGGCATCGGCCCCTACGAGAGCGCCGGCTCCACGAACTTCTCCCGCAGGCGGGCCAGGGCGGCGTCGCTGACGCCGATTTTGCGCAGATACGCCGGAATCCCGCCGTATTCTTCGGTGAAGAAGTCGTAAAAGGCCGCCATGGCGGTGAAGGGCGTCTCAAAGACGTAGGGCTCAAAATCGCTCGGCTCCTTGCGGATGGTCAGCCGCCCGGTGCGCATCCCCTCGAACATCTCCTGGAGATATACCATACTCAGGCAGTAGTCCGCGGCGATGTCCTCCCGGGAGACACCCACGGCCCCCAGCAAGCAGCAGCTGATGATGCCGGTGCGGTCCTTGCCGGTGGTACAGTGGTACAGCACCGGCGTCTGCGCCTCGCAGCAGGCCGTTACCACGTCGCGCACCCAGTCGCTGTGTTCCCGCGCCCGCTTGATATACACCTTGTCCCAGGAGAAGGGCCCCTGGGGCAGATTTTTTTGCTCAAAAGTCTCCGCGCCGCCGGAGAGGGAAATCTTCCGGTAAGGCAGCACGCCTTCCAGTGCGCTGGGCCGCCAGGCGATCTCCGCCTCGCCCCGGAGGTCGATGGTCTCCCCCAGGCCCCACTGCCGCAGATACTGCCCGCCGGCCTCAGGCAGGCCGCAGGGCGCCTCACTGCGGAGAAACACACCGAACCGGGTCACGCCGTCCGCTGCCGCGTAACCGCCCAAATCCCGGCAGTTGGATAGTCCAGGCACCGGGAGCCGTCTGATGGGAACCATGGTTCCTCGCCTCCTTTTTTCCTATCATACCATAAATCCCGCTCCAATCATACACAAAATTCCTCCATATCCGTCAATTCGCCGGAAACAGGCCCCGGCGCCCCCAAGGGTTGGGAGAAATACTAATTGTACTGGGCCGGGAAGTTTGGTATAATAATCTGAAAAGATTGTTTATTGGATGGAATGCATTGTGAAGTACGGAACCTGGAATGTGAAAGAGAGATCGGCAGCAGCCGAAGCCGCGCTGCGCCGGTCTGGTTACGGCCCGCTGACCGCCGCCGTTCTGGCGGCCCGCGGGTATGACACCCCTGAAAAAGCCCGCAGTTTCCTCCTGGCCGACGGGCCGCTGGAGGACCCGTTTGTCCTCCAGGACATGGACAAGGCCGCCGGGCGGATTCGCCGCGCCTTGGCCCAGGGCGAGGCCATCGCCGTCTTTGGCGACTACGACGTGGACGGCATCACCGCCACCTGCCTCCTGACGGAGTTCCTCCAGAGCCAAGGCGGCAATGTCACTTACTACATCCCGGCCCGCATTGAAGAGGGCTACGGTCTCAACCAGGCCGCCATCGCCTCCCTCCGGGCCCGAGGCGTCTCGCTGATCGTCACCGTGGACTGCGGCATCACTGCCGACGAGGAGGCCGCCTACTGCCGGGAGCAGGGCATCGACCTCATTATCACCGACCACCATGAATGCCGCGACGTGCTGCCGCCGGCGGTGGCCGTGGTGGACCCCCACCGTAAGGATCAGCCCGGCCCCACCCGGTGCCTGGCTGGCGTGGGCGTGGCCTTCAAGCTGGCCGCCGCCATCGTGGGGAGCCAGGAGGCCATTTTGCAGCGCTTTGCCGACCTTCTCTGCCTGGGCACCGTGGCGGACGTCATGCCCCTGACTGGTGAAAACCGTGCTTTTGTAATTCGCGGTCTCCAGGCACTGGCGGAAAATCCCCGGCCCGGCCTGGCTGCACTGATGGCCGAGTGCAGCTGCGATGGTCACTGCCTCACCGCCTCCACCATCGGCTATACCCTGGCTCCCCGGATCAACGCCGCCGGGCGCATGGGCAAGGTGACGCTGGCCTCAGAGCTGTTCCTCACCCGGGATGAATCCAGGGCTCGGGAGCTGGCCCGGCGTCTGTGCGCGCTGAATCGGCAGCGCCAGGAAGTGGAGGCCGAAATCTACCAGGAGGCCCTGTCCATGTTGGCCCGGGACGGCGCCGGCAATGCCATCGTCCTGGCCGGAGAACACTGGCACCAGGGTGTCATCGGCATCGTAGCCTCTCGGCTGGCCGAGGAGTTCGCCTGCCCGGCCTACCTCATCTGCCTGGACGGCGAGAAGGGTAAGGCCTCTTCCCGCTCCTACGGCGGCTTCAACCTCTTTGCCTCGCTGGAGGCGCAGTCTGCCCGGCTGGAGAGCTACGGCGGCCACGAGCTGGCCGCGGGCTTCACCATCCTTCGCCGGGAAATCGACACCTTCCGCACGGCGGTGGACGCCATGGCCCGGGACTTCGCGGCCAGCGGCCAGCGCAAAGCCGCCCTGGAGATTGACTGCGCCATCGACCCGGCCCTTCTGACCGAATCCAATATCCTGGCCCTGGACCAGCTGGAACCCTGCGGCGCCGGCTGCCCCAAGCCGGTCTTTTTCCTGGACGGCCTGACGGTGGAGCAGCTGAGCGAAGTGGGCGGCGGGCGGCACCTGCGTCTGCGGCTCAGCGGCAGCGGCCACAGCTTCGGCGCCATCTTCTTCTCCACCACGGCCCTGCGGGCCGGCGTGGCCGTGGGAGATCGGGTGGAGATCGCCTTCACTCCACAGATCAACGAATTTCGCGGCGTCAAGTCCGTGCAGCTCAATCTGGTGGACATCCGGCCCGACCGGGAGAGCCGCCAGCGGAGCGGCACCGGCCGCGCTCTTTACGATAAATTCACCGCCGGGCAGCCCCTGACGCCCGAGGAAGCCGCGGCGCTGACGCCGGACCGGGCGGACTTCACGGCGCTGTGGCGGTATCTGGTGGCTCAGGCCAAGGCCAATCAGGTGCAGGAGGACATCTCCTGCATGAGCCGCAAGCTGGCCCGGGCCGGCAGCCCCATGCCACCGGGCCGCATCCGAATCTGCCTGGACGTGCTGGAGGAGCGGGGACTCCTGACCAAAGAAGTGGTGCGGGAGCGGAGCCGCATCCGCCTCTGCGCGCCCAAGGGCAAGAAGGTCAATCTGGGGGACAGCCCCATTCTGCAAACTCTCAAAGATCAGAAAGCAGGTGACTGAATGGAAACTGCCGAAGCGAGATACCAATCTTTGATGCGGGCCATCGCCCGCCACGCCCCCACCACCGACATCGCCCTGGTGGATCAGGCCTATCGCTACGCCGACATGAAGCACAAGAAGCAGCTGCGCAAGAGCGGCGAGCCCTACATCATCCATCCCCTGGCTGTGGCCGAGATCGTGGTGGAGATCGGCCTGGACACCGACGCCATTCTGGCCGCGCTGCTGCACGACTGTCTCGAAGACACCGACGCCAGCTTTGACGAAATCGCCCGCCTCTTTGGCCGCACTGTGGCCGAGCTGGTGGAGGGCGTCACCAAGCTGACCCGCGTCAACTACTCCACCACCGAAGAGCAGCAGATGGAGAACCTGCGCAAGATGTTCATGGCCATGAGCAAGGACATCCGGGTCATCCTCATCAAAATCGCGGACCGGCTGCACAATATGCGCACCCTGGAGTACCAGACGCCGGCCAAGCAGAAATCCAAGTCCACCGAGACCATGGAGATCTACGCGCCCCTGGCGCACCGCCTTGGTATGCAGAAGCTCAAATGGGAGCTGGAGGACATCTCCCTGCAATACCTGGACCCCGAAGGTTACCAGCAGATCGTGGACTATCTCCAGGCCCACAAGGACGCCGACGACCGCTTCATGCAGTCCATCCAGCAGAAAATCACCGAGCGGCTGGAGAGCGTGGGCATCCACGGCACCATCTACGGCCGGATCAAGCACGTCTACTCCATCTACCGCAAGCTGAAGGATCAGCACAAGTCCATTGAGGAGCTCTACGACCTCTACGCCTTCCGGGTCATCGTGGACGACATTCCCGACTGCTATAATGTCCTGGGCCACATCCACGACCTCTTCAACCTGGTGCCCGGGCGGTTCAAGGACTATATCTCCACCCCCAAGCCCAATATGTACCAGTCCCTCCACACCACGGTCATCGGCTCCGAAGGCATCCCCTTTGAAGTGCAGATCCGCACCTGGCAGATGCACGAGACCGCCGAGTACGGCGTCGCCGCCCACTGGAAATACAAGCAGGGCGGCGCCGGCGCCGGAGAGGAAAAGGAATTTGAATGGGTCCGCCGCCTGCTGGAGAGCCAGCAGGACACCGAAGCTGAGGACTACATCCACTCCCTCAAGGTGGATATGTTCAACGACGAGGTCTTCGTCTTCACACCCCGGGGCAAGGTCATCTCCCTGCCCGCCGGCTCCACGCCCATCGACTTCGCCTATGCCATCCACTCCGCCGTGGGCAACTCCATGGTGGGTGCCAAGGTCAACAACCGCATCGCCAGCTTTGATATGAAGCTGAAAAACGGCGATATCGTGGAGGTTCTCACTTCCAAGAGCGCCAAGGGCCCCAGCCGCGACTGGCTGAAAATCTGCCAGAGCAACCAGGCCCGCATCAAGATCAAGCAGTGGTTCAAAAAGGAGAAGCGCGAGGAGAACATTGTCCACGGCAAGGCCAGCTTCGAGGCGGAGCTCAAGCGCATGAGCATCGACCCCGCCGTTCTCCAGAACGAAGAGGTGCTGCCCACCATTCTCCGCAAGGTGAGCTTCGACTGCCTGGACGATATGTACGCCGCCATCGGCTACGGCGGCATGACCGCCGTCAAGTGCGTCAACCGCATCCGCGACGAGCTGGTCAAGGCCAACAAGTCCCTCCCCGCCAAGGACTTGACGCCCAAGGCCCTCCAGGGTGTGGGGAAAAAGCAGACCGTCACCGCCAACTCCGGCGTCATTGTCGAGGACATCGGCTCGTGCCTGGTGAAATTCTCCCGGTGCTGCACGCCGGTCCCCGGCGACCCCATCATCGGCTTCGTCACCAAGGGCTACGGCGTGTCCATCCACCGGTGTGACTGTCCCAACGCCAGCCCGACGCTGATCGAGCGCCAGCCGGACCGCTGGGTGCGGGCCTCCTGGGCCGACACCACCGGTGAAGAGCCCTTTGCCACCTCGCTGGAGATCGACTGCAAGGACCGCGACGGCCTGATGCTGGACCTGGCCATGGTGATGACCTCCCTGAAGATCAAGGTGACGGAGATCTCCTGCCGCGCCGTCCCCGACGGCAAGGCCATCGCCAGCCTGACCTTCACCGTCCACGATGTGGCCGAGCTGAACAACGTCACCGCCAAGCTCCGCTCCGTGACAGGCGTGGAGAACGTCCGCCGCGGCAAGAGCTGAACCGATATTTTCCCTCGTAGGGGCCGATGCCTACATCGGCCCGACTGCCAAAAGGCGAATCTCTGCCGAGGTCTCGGTGGTACAAACGGCATGAAGCTGCCACCGCACCTTGGCAGAGAGGCCGCTGACGCGGCGCGAGTCAATGTGGGCATTGACCCCTACCAATTCACAGTCTTTGGAGGTTACTTATGCGTGCAGTTGTCACCCGTGTCCGCTCTGCCTCGGTGGCCATCGACGGCCAGACCGTGGGGCAGATCGGGCCGGGCTTTCTCATCCTCCTGGGCGTCACCCAGGATGACACCCCGGCATTGTGCAGAAAGCTCGCGGAAAAGGTGCTGGGCCTTCGCATTTTCCGCGACGAGAACGATAAAATGAATAAGGGCTTATCCGACGTGGGCGGGAGCGTCCTGGTGGTCAGCCAGTTCACCCTCTACGGCGACTGCAGCCACGGCCGCCGCCCCAACTTCCTGGCCGCTGCCGGGCCGGACCTGGCCATCCCGCTCTATGAGCAGTTCCTGGCCGAGTGCGAGCGGCTGGGCTTCCCGCCCCAGCACGGCCAGTTCGGGGCCTATATGCAGGTGGAGTCAGTCAACGACGGCCCCGTCACCATGATCTTGGACACCCGCGATCTCAAGTAAACAAGGAGGTGCCTATGAAGCTCTATTCCTTCCCCCTGGGTCCCCTGGAGACCAACTGCTACGTGGTGGCCGACGAGGCCACAGGCCGCTGCGCCATCGTGGACCCCGGCGACGACGGCGCAGCCGTGGCCCAGTGGCTGGCGCAGCAGCAGCTCACCCCCGCCTACCTCTTCCTGACCCACGGCCACTACGACCACGTGGGCGGCATCGCCGACCTCCGGGCCGAGTACCCGGACCTGCCGGTCTACGTTCACGAGGCCGATATCGCCCTGCCGCCCCAGATGACCCGGGGCCTCTCCTGGACCCATACCTACGGCGAGGGCGACACCATTTCTATGGACGGCATCACCTTCCGGGTCCTCCACACCCCGGGCCACACCCCCGGCTCCGTCTGCCTGGTGGCCGGAACTCTGCTCCTGAGCGGGGACACGCTCTTCGCCGGGTCCTGCGGCCGCACCGACTTTCCCGGCGGCTCCTGGCAGCAGATGCTGGCCTCGCTGAAAAAGCTGGCCCAGCTGGAGGGCGACTACACGGTCCTCCCCGGCCACGGCGGCGCTACCACGCTCCAGACAGAGCGGGACACCAATCCCTATATGAAAGAGGCATTGCGATGAAGCTCACCCTCCGGGGCCATCAGGACCTCTATGCCGTGGAGCAGCTGATGATGCAGCTCTTTCCCCAGACCGACGAGGGCGAGGCCCTCTCCGCCCTCTCGACAGGCAAGACCTACCTGACCGCCACGGCCAAAATCGAATACCAGGGCCGGGTGGGCCACGGCGCCCGGCGCCTGCCGGTGGCAGAAGCGGAAAACGTCCGCCTCCGGCGGCAGATTTTACAGCAAAGCTTTTACCTGGCGGCCCTCCAGGTGCTGCCCGCGCCGCCGCCCTGGGGCGCCCTGGCCGGTGTGCGGCCCACCAAGCTCACCTCGGCCCACCTCCTGGCCGGCGGCACCGAAGCCAGCGCCGACCGGCTTTTGAAGGACACCTACTTCGTCTCCGAAGCCCGTCGGCGGCTGTGCATCGACGCCTCCCGCCACACCGTGGAGACGGCGCGGCTCCTCCGCCCCCGGGACCTCTCGGTCTATGTGGGCATTCCCTTCTGCCCCACCCGCTGCGCCTACTGCTCCTTTGTGAGCCAGAGCGTGGAGAAATTCGGCAAGGACCTGCCGCCCTACCTGGAGGCGCTGCTCCGAGAAATTACCCATACCGGCCAGCTGCTTCGGCAGACGGGCCGGACAGTCCGCACCCTTTACATCGGCGGCGGCACCCCCACCACCCTCTCCGCGCCCCAGATGGAGCGGCTGCTGGCCGCCATCCGGGAGCATTTCGACCTCTCCGAGTGCCTGGAGTTCACCGTGGAGGGCGGACGGCCCGACACCCTGGACCTTCAAAAGCTTCAGGTCATCCGCCAGGGCGGCGCGGACCGCATGAGCATCAACCCCCAGACCATGTCCGACGAGGTTCTCCGGCGCATTGGCCGCCGCCACACCACCGCCCAGACCCTCCGGGCCTACGCCGACGCCCAGGCCGCCGGGTTTGACGGCATCAATATGGACCTGATTGCCGGACTCCCCGGCGACACGGCGGATTCCTTCCTGGATTCGGTCCGTCAGGTCATCGGCCTGGACCCCAGCAACATCACGGTCCACACCCTGGCCCTCAAAAAAGCCGCCGAGCTCTACCAGGACCGCCGGGGCCTCCCCAGCGGTGAGGCCGTGGCCGAGATGCTTACCCGCACCGAGGCCGCGCTTCGAAGTGCCGGGTACGAGCCCTACTACCTCTACCGGCAGAAATATATGTCCGGCAGCTTTGAAAATGTCGGCTGGTGCAAGCCCGGCTACACGGGCCTTTACAACATCGCCATGATGGAGGAGCTGCACACCATCCTCTCCCTGGGCGGCGGCGGCATGACCAAGGTAAACCTGGGGCCCGGCAAGCTCCAGCGGTTCCACAATCCCAAGATTCCCGCCGACTACATCGGACGGATCGACGAGATTCTCCGGCAGAAGGCCGAGATTTTTGCGCTTCTGGAGGAAGCGGACAGCCAGACGCCGCTCTTATGATTGGAGGCACTATGGATTTTCTCTTTTCCCATGTCACTGCCGTGACGCTGGACGGGCAGATGCGCGTCCTGCCCGACGCCTTCGTGGGCGTCACCGACGGTAAGATCAGCCATCTCTCCCAGGAGCCGCCCCAGGAGCAGCCCCGGGAAATTCTCGACGCCACGGGCCAGATCCTGCTGCCGGGGCTCATCAACTGCCACACCCACCTGCCCCAGACCATTCTCCGGGGCTGGGCCGACGAGGTGGACGAGCGGACCCGGCTGGCGGAGCGCATTTATCCCCGGGAGGAGCGGATGGATGCCGAGACGGCCCACGCCGCGGCCCTGTTGGGCATCGCCGAGAGCCTTCGCTGCGGCGTCACCTCCCTCTCCAGCCTGGACGGCCCCCTCGAGGCCGTGGCCCGGGCCTGCGCCGAGAGCGGCATCAAGGCCAACCTGGCCCCGGACCTCTCCATGTACCTGGGGGACGACTTCGACTTTGAAACCTACCCCGACTGTCAGGCCCTGGTGAAAACCGTCGAGCAGTACCATGGCTACGACGGCGGGCGCATCCGCATCGACGCCGGGCTCCACGGCGCCTACAGCTCCAGCCCGCCCCTGTGGGACGCCCTCTATGAGTACGCCGTCAACAACCGTCTGGGCCTCCAGCTTCACCTTTCGGAGACCGACACCGACAACCAGGACGCCCTGGAGCGCTGGGGCCTCTCCCCGGCGGAGATTCTGGATTGCTCCGGTCTCTTCCGGCTGCCCACCCAGGCCGCGGGCTGCGGAAGCCTCCTGGAGGCTGACGCGGCGCTTTTGGCCCGGCGGGGCGCCTCGGTGGTCCACTGCCCCCTGTCAGACGCCAAGCTGGGCAAGCCCACCGCGGACCCGGCGGCGCTGGCCAAGGCGGGCCTCAACGTGGCGCTGGGCACCGGCTCCGCCGCCGAGGCAGGCAGCCTGGACCTCTTCCGGACCATGCGGGCCGCGTGCCTCACGGCTAAGGCCCGTGCCGCCGACCCCACGGCCCTGCCGGCCCAGGCGGCCCTCTTGATGGCGACGGTCTGCGGCGCCAAGGCCCAGGGGCGGAACGGCGAGTGCGGGATGCTCCAGGTGGGAATGGACGCCGACCTCATCCTGCTGGACTTCACCCAGCCACAGCTGATCCCCTGCCACAATCTCTATTCCAACCTGGTCTACACCGCGTCCGGCGCGGACGTCACCTTGACCATGGTCCGCGGCCAGATTCTCTACGCGGCGGGGAAGTTCCCCACCATCGACCTGGCCGCCGCAATCCAGACGCTCTCGGCTGCCATGCCCCGGGTGTTCGGTGAGAATAAGGAGGAATCGTAATCAATATGGATGAAAAAAAGACTGCCAAGCAGCAGTCCTTCCTACAGGGCGCGGCCATGCTGGCCGCCGCCACCATCATTGTCAAGATCATCGGCGCGGTCTATAAGATTCCCCTGCTGGGTATCATCGACGACAAGGGCTACGGCTACTTCACCACGGCCTACGACTTCTACTCGGTGCTGCTGATGATCTCCACCACAGGCCTCCCCGTGGCCATGAGCCGCATGACCTCCGAGGCCCGGGCCCTGGGCAACTACGCCCAGATCCGCAAGATTTTCAGCACGGCCCTCCGGGTCTTCCTGGTCCTGGGCATCGTAGGCAGCCTGGGAATGCTGATCTTCAGCCGCCAGCTGTCGGTGATGATCACCACCTACGACACCTCCTGGGCCGCCATCGCCGCCCTGGCTCCTTCGGTGCTGTTTATCTGCATTATCTCGGCCTTCCGGGGCTTTTTCCAGGGCCAGAGCAACATGGCCCCCACCTCGGTCAGCCAGGTCTTTGAGGCCCTGTGCAAGCTCTTCATCGGTCTGGGCCTGGCCCTGCTGGTCATGCGCCTCACCGGCGACCTGACCCTGGGCGCGGGCGGCGCGATTCTCGGTGTCACCGTGGGCTGTGTGGTCTCGGCCTTCTACCTCTGGCGGTGCTACCGCAAGGCCAGCCGGACCCTGCCCACCGGCGGTACCGCCAAGTCCACCGGCGCGACCATGCGTCAGCTGCTGGCCATCGCCATTCCCATTACGCTCGGCTCGGCGGGATTGCAGATCATCAACCTGGTCGACACCATGGTCTATATGCGCCGCCTCTCCGGCGCGGCGACCCTGGTGCAGGACTACGTGGAGCACCTCAAGGGCATCTACAACTTCGGGCAGACCATGTTCAACCTGCCCTGCGCGTTGATTACGCCCATCACCATCTCCATCATCCCGGCCATCACCGCCCATCTGACCCTGAAAGAGGGCAAAAATGCCGCCCTGGTGGAATCCTCGGCCATGCGCATCACCGGCCTGGTGGCCATGCCCTGCGCCTTCGGCTTTATCAGCCTGGCCCAGCCGATCATGTATCTCTTTAACTACCGGGGCAGCGATTTGCAGGTCGCGGGAAATATCATGATGTATCTGGGCGCGGCAGTCATCTTCAACTCCCTGGTTTTGGTGACGAACGCCATGATGCAGGCCCACGGCGACGTGACGACCCCGGTCATCAATATGATTATCGGCGGCGTGGTCAAGGTCATCGCCAACTATTTTCTGGTGGTCATCCCCAGCCTCTACATCGCCGGCGCGGCCATCGGCACCTTGATTTGCTATGCGGTGATTACGGTTCTCAACGTCGCTGCCATGTATCGGAAGAAGATTCTCGACATCTCCTGCATGAAGTCTCTCTTCAAGCCCTTCCTGGCAGGCCTGTTGATGGGCGCTGTGACGTATATGGCCTACGGCGTGCTGGAGTCGGTGCTGGGCGCACCGAAGCTGGCCTGTCTGGGTGCCATAGCCGTGGCCGTGGTGGTGTACGTGATTTTGGTCTACGCCTTCAAAATCATCACCTATGACGACTGTATGCTCCTGCCCGGCGGCGAAAAGCTGGCAAAGCTGCTGCGGGTGCAGAAATAATTGAGTTTTCTAAAGATTCTGCTTGCGAAAAGGTGAAAAATATGGTAGATTTTATGAGCAAACCGCGGTATGACATGACTGACCTGGCGGAAATCACCCACATTTTGCGCAGCCCCGGCGGCTGCCCCTGGGATCAGGCCCAAACCCATCAGTCCATCCGGCGGAACTTTCTCGAGGAGGCCTACGAGGCCTGCGAGGCCCTGGACAACGACGACCTGGAGCTGATGAAGGAAGAGCTGGGAGACGTGCTGCTGCAAGTGGTCTTCCACGCCGACATTGAAAAGGATCGGGGCAGGTTCGACTTTGATGACGTCTGTGACCGGGTTTGCAAAAAGCTTATTTTTCGTCATCCTCACGTCTTCGGCGGCGACACCACCAAGAGCTGGGAGGACTGCAAGGCCCTGGAGAAGGGGCAGACCACGGTGGGCGAGAAGCTGGACGCCGTTGCCCGCTCCCTGCCGGCCTTATGGCGGGCGGAAAAGCTGGTGAACAAGGCCCAAAAAAACGGCGCGGCTGTGAACGAAGCGCTCCCTGAAGCGGTGGAGGGCCTCCGGACAGCCGAAGACCTGGGAAAGCTGCTGTTCGCCTGCGCCCAGTGGGCGGCCCAGCGGGAGATCGACCCGGAGGCTGCGCTCCACGGCGCCTGCGAAGCCTTCATCGCGTCGGTCAAGGCCGCCGCACCGGACGGCAGCGCCAGCAGGGAATAAATTCCGCACCCCTGGGAACACTGCACCATAGAATGGCGATCAGATTATCACGGAAAGAGGAAACGCACATGAACAAAACAGAACTCATCAACCAGGTGGCCGAACGCGCCGGCCTTTCCAAAAAAGATGCCGAGCAGGCCCTGAACGCCATGCTCGACACCGTCAGCGACGCCCTGGCCCAGGGCGACAAGGTCCAGCTGGTGGGCTTCGGCAGCTTCGAGATCAAGGCCCGGGACGCCCGCATGGGCCGCAACCCCAAGACCAAGGAGCCCATTGAGATCCCCGCCACCAAGGCCCCTGTGTTCAAGGCCGGCAAGGCGCTGAAGGATCGCGTGGCGAAGTAAGATGCGGCTGGACAAATACCTGAAGGTCTCCCGGCTCATCAAGCGCCGGACCGTGGCCAACGAGGCCTGCGACAACGCCCGCGTCACGGTCAACGGGCGCCCGGCCAAGGCCTCCTACGACGTCAAGGTGGGCGACAAGCTGACCATCCAGTTCGGCCAGCGGACCCTCAACGTGGAGGTCCTGCAGGTGGCCGAGGCCGTCCGCAAGGACGACGCCGTGGCCATGTATCGGGAAATCGCGGAATAACGATTTACCCTGTGCTTGATGCACCAAAATCCCTCCTTCGGCATACCATATGCCAAAGGAGGGATTTTTCATGATGGACCCCGAACGAGAGGCCGCTGTGTGGGCCAGGGTGCTGGGCGCCAACTGCGGCAATTCCATAGCCGGCTGCTGCGCCGGCACACCGGCGCCCGCGGTCCAGCCTCCGGCCAAGACGCCTGAGCCGGCGCCGCCTGCGGCCACGCCTCAGTGCTGCCATACCTCCAACGCCAGCTGCCGCCGGGACCGCACGCTGCTGGCCGCCGCCGTCCTCTGCCTGGCCGTCTGCCGCCAGAGCTGCCGGGTCTGTATGAGACCGGCAGGGCAATAGGGCGGATCAGAAAATCCGCCCCTGCGGGAAGGAACCGAGCCGTTCCGCCTGTAGGGGCGCATTTCAGTCGTAGGGCTCCCGGCAGTCCGTGCGGCCCAGGAGGTAGTCCACGCTGACGTGGTACAAATCCGCCAACGCGCTCAGGACCGACGGCGGAATCATCCGCTGGCCGCTTTCTAGGCATAGGTGCGCTGGGAGATGTGAAGCGCCGCGCCCACCTGGGCTTGGGTCATGTCCCGGTCCTCCCGCAAGTCTCGAATCCGTCGATATTGCTCCATGATGATCACCGAGGTCAGTATAGCCCAGAACAATTTGTTCTACCCGATATTAGAGCAAATTGTTCTCTATCGAAATAAGCTGCCTTGGCTGCAGGCCGCCCGTTTACATCGCATCCCCAGAGCGTCCTCGCTGAACAGACCCGCCTGCGGCGGGTTCGGGCCGATGAAGGCATCGGCCCCTACAGCCAAATCGCAGCTCGGAGCGTGTACCGCGGGCGGGCGAAAACGGCGGACCCTATTCTGCCTCGCACAGCCGATATAGGCGATACTCCCAGCCCAGGCTCACATAGAGATACTCCGGCAGCCCCTTTAACTCATAAAACCGGCAGGTTTCCCCCAGTTCATATCGAACCGAACCCAGGCACCTGCCGGTATCCAGCGGCAGACCAGACGCCAGGATCTCGTCATACACAGCTTCGTGATAGTAGAGTTTATTCCCCACCACGGAAGCAGTGATGCGGCAGTCATAGAGGCGGCGTCCCACGAAAAAGAGGACCGCCGCCAGCAGCAGGAGCAGCACGGCCATACGCAGTCGCTCCATCGCCTTGCCGGATTGCCTCATGCCGTTCCACGCTCCCTTCCGCCATCCGCTAGCCCAGCAGGGGCAGGACCTCCAGCAGATCCCCGACGACGTAGTCGCACCGGGGGTCTGATTCCACGTGTCCCAGCAGGCAGGTGTCCACCCCGGCGTTGCGGCCCCCCTGCATATCCGAAGTCAGGCTGTCTCCCAGCAAGAGGCAGCTCTTTTTGTCCACCGGGCCGATGGCCGCGAAAACCTGGTCGAAGAAGGCCTTCTCCGGCTTTTTGCAGCCCATCTGCTCCGAGATGAACACGCCGTCAAAATAAGCGCCGATGCCGGAGTTTTTGAGCCGCACCTCCTGGGTCAGCGTGTCGCCGTTGGTGACGGCGTAGAGCTTCACCCTGCCCCGGACGGCATCGAGGAATTCCATGCAGTGGGGCATGAAGAAGATATTGCGCCGCAGCCCCTCCATATACCGGCGGTTGACGGACGCCGGGTCCGCCTCCACCCCCAGCGCCTCAAAGAGCCGGCGAAACCGCGTCAGATAGATGGCCTCCTTGGGGATATCGCCCCGCTCATAGGCCTCCCACAGCGACGCGTTGATCGTCAGATACTGGTGCAGCCGCTCCTGGGTGAAGGAGATGCCGTGGGCCTCCAGGGTCTCCCGCAGCGCCGCATGGGACCCGGCGATGAAGTCCAGGAGCGTATTGTCGATGTCTGTCAGAAGAATCGTGTAAGCCATGGAGACCTCCTTGGTTCGTTTTGGATATTGTAGCACAAAATGCCCCGATTGTGTGATATAATTGCGGCAATGGCCTGCCCTGTACCCGGAATAAACCCACCAACAGGTCGTAGGGGCGGCTATCAGCCGTCCGTGACGCACCGCCGCGTCGAACGCAGCATCGTCCAACGCGCCGGGTTTGCAGTGACACCACCCGGTCCCGGGCCGATGTGGCCCGGAAGGGAGCGCTGCCTGTGGCAGAGCAAGCAACCGCAGCGGTTGGGCAGACGCTTGCCTTGGCGGACCGCTACGCGGGCCGGGAAGGCTTAGCGGCAACCCGGACCATCGGCCCCTACGACGGCGCACGTCCGAAGGCATCAAACATCCCCCGCATAGATCTATACCACACAAAGGAGACACTATGGCAACCATCGCATCCATTCTCTCCCGGGAGCTGTCTGTCCCGGAGACCTACATTGAAAACGTCATCCGGCTGCTGGACGAGGGCAACACCCTGCCCTTCATCGCCCGGTACCGGAAGGAACTCCACGGCGGCATGGACGACACCGCCCTGCGCACCTTGGAAACCCGCCTACAGTACCTGCGCAATCTGGAGGCGCGGCGGCAGGAGGTCAAAGCCTCCATCGAGGCCCAGGGTCAGCTCAGTGAGGCGCTGTCCGCCGCCATCGACGCCGCCGAGACCCTGGCCGAGGTGGAGGACCTCTACCGGCCCTATAAGCCCAAGCGCCGCACCCGGGCCACGGTGGCCCGGGAAAAGGGCCTGGAACCCCTGGCCCAGCTGCTCTTCTCCCAGGGGAAAAACCTGCCCGCTCCGGAAGCGCTGGCCCAGCAGAGCCTCAACCCGGAGAAGGGTGTGGAGACCGTGGAGGACGCCCTGGCCGGCGCGTCGGACATCATCGCGGAGTGGGTCTCCGACGACGCCGACATCCGCAAGACCCTCCGGCAGCTCTTCGAGGCCAAGGGCGTGCTGACTTCCCAGGCCGCCAAGGAGGAGGACAGCGTCTACCGCCTCTACTACGACTTTTCACAGCCCCTCCCCCGGCTCCAGAGCCACCAGATTCTGGCCTTGAACCGCGGCGAACGGGAGGAATTTCTGAAAATCTCCCTGGACCTTCCCCGGGAGCAGGCCCTGGAGCGGATCGCCAGCCGGGTGGTCAAGCCCGGCTCCCCGGCCACAGCCTTCGTCCAGGCCGCGGCGGAGGACGGCTACGACCGGCTCCTGGCCCCCTCCCTGGAGCGAGAGCTGCGCAGCGCCCTGACGGACCGGGCCAACGAGGCCGCCATCGCCAACTTCGCTCTGAACTTGAAGCCCCTTTTGATGCAGCCGCCGGTGAAGGGCCACGTGACCATGGGCCTGGACCCGGGCTACCGCATGGGCTGCAAGGTGGCCGTGGTGGACGCCACCGGCAAGGTGCTGGACACCGCCGTGGTCTACCCCACCTACGGCGAAAAGCAGAAGGAGGAGGCCATCGCCAAGCTCTCAGTCCTGGTGAAGCGCCACGGCGTCAGCCACATCGCCATCGGCAACGGCACCGCCTCCCGAGAGACAGAGCAGATGGCCGTGGAGCTGATCCGCCGCGTGGGCGGCCTCTCCTATATGATGGTCAACGAGGCCGGCGCCTCGGTCTACTCCGCCTCGCCTCTGGCCGCTGAGGAATTCCCCCAATTCGACGTCAACCTGCGCAGCGCCGTGTCCATCGCCCGGCGGCTCCAGGACCCGCTGGCCGAGCTGGTGAAGATCGACCCCAAGGCCATCGGCGTGGGCCAGTACCAGCACGATATGCCGCCCAAGCGGCTGGACGAGGCGCTGGGCGGCGTGGTGGAGGACTGCGTCAACGCCGTGGGTGTGGACGTCAACACGGCCTCCCCCAGCCTCTTGAAAAAAGTGGCCGGTCTCACCGCCACCACCGCCAAGAATATCGTCACATATCGGGAGGAAAACGGCCCCTTCACCACCCGCAAGCAGATTTTGAAGGTGCCCAAGCTGGGGCCCAAGGCCTTTGAGCAGTGCGCCGGTTTCCTCCGGGTGCCCGAGAGCGCCCAGCTCCTGGACCACACCGGCGTCCATCCCGAGTCCTACGCCGCCGCCGAGACGCTTTTGACCCTGACCGGCTATGACCTGAAGGACGCGGCGGCGGGTCGGCTGGCAGAGCTGCCGAAGCGGGTGGAGCAGCTGGGCTGGGCCGAGGCTGCCAAGCGCTGTGGCGTCGGCGAGCCGACCCTGCGGGACATCGCCCGAGAGCTGCAAAAGCCGGGCCGCGACCCCCGGGACGAACTGCCCGCCCCCATTCTCCGCACCGATGTGCTGGAGCTCAAGGACCTAAAGCCCGGCATGGTCCTCTCCGGCACAGTGCGCAACGTCATCGACTTCGGCGTCTTCGTGGACATCGGCGTCCACCAGGACGGGCTGGTCCATATCTCCAAGGTCTGCAATAAATTTATCCGCCACCCCTCGGAAGTGGTGGCGGTAGGCGATGTGGTGAAAGTGGTGGTGCTGGAGGTGGACGAGAAGAAAAAGCGCATCAGCCTCTCCATGCGGGACGTGCCCAAGGCGTAAGCCCCGGCTCCCTGCAGCAAACCACAGGCGCAGGGGCGGATATGCGATCTGCCCCTGATCTTCCCGTAGGGGCGGCCATCGATGCGCGCCCCTACGGCAGGGCGGAGAGCTGGGTGAGGGTGTAGGGGCCGATGCCTACATCGGCCCGCAAGGGAGCGCTGCCGGTGGCAGATGCAGCGACCACAGCGGTTGGGCAGCCACTTGCCTTGGCGGACCGCAACGCGGGCCGGGAAGGCTTAGTGGCAACCCGGTGGCACGGCGAAGCTGTGACGGAGGGGATCAGAGCTGGCAGTGCCCGGAGGCTTACAATCCCTCAGTCACGCTTCGCGTGACAGCTCCCTTTACACAAGGGAGCCTTCCCTCTCAGATGCCGGGGCCGGCAGCGTTCGGCGAGGGTATATCCAACGCGTTAGCGCGACAGGGCGGATGATTTTAATGGTGTTACGGGATCTCCCGGTACTGCGGCCCGGCTTCGTCGAAGATCAGCAGATAGCCGCAGTAGGGCCGCGGCTGCCACTGCCAGCGGTGCTTCCCCTCGTCGGGAAAGAGGTGGGCCATGATGGCGGCGATGACGCCGCCGTGGCTCACCAAAAGGGTGTCCCGGGTCAGGGACGCCCAGGCTGCCAGCACCCGCCGGGTCATCTGCACGCCGCTCTCGCCGCCGGGGCAGACGTTTTGGTCGTTGTCCCCGGTGATCCAGGCCTGGTAGGCCGGGTCATCCTTCAGCTCCTCATAGGTGTGGTTTTCAAACACGCCGAAATTGATCTCCCGGAAGGCCGGCTCCGCCCGGTGGGGCAGGTCGCCGTAGATGGCGGCCAGGGTCTCCTCGGTGCGGCGCATCCCGGAGGTGAGGACATCGTACCCTGTCGGGTCTGGGTAGTGAAGCTCCGGCCTCTGGGCCAGGAACGCCGCCAGGGACGCCGGGTCCAGGGGCAGATCGGTGGCGCCGCAGTAGCGGCGGGCCAGGTTGGCTGCCGTATCGCCGTGGCGCAGCAAAATCGCCTGTTTCATGCAAGCCCTCCTGCGTAAAAAAATACCGCAAGCAAACCTGCTTGCGGCTTCTCTGGAGCGGGTGACGAGGCTCGAACTCGCTACCTCCACCTTGGCAAGGTGGCGCTCTACCGGATGAGCTACACCCGCATCTCAAATGCGGGTTTTATTATACCAGACTTTCCCCAAAAGTCAAGCGCTTTCCGAGAAAACTTCCCAAAAAATTTATGGTCATTTTGGTGGAAAAATTCACAATTCAATGGTAAAATAGAGTCAAATTTCACAAAACGAAAGGGTGCATCCATATGGCAGAGAGCTACGCCGGAAAAATTCGCCGCAAGACCATCAAGAAGCAGCACATTGTGGACGTGGCCGCGGGCCGGAGCCCCGCGGATTTGGTTTTGAAGAACGCCGTCTACGTCAACGTGTTTTCCAACGAGCTGTGCCGGGGTGACATCGCCGTGGCCGAGGGCCTGATCGTGGGCATGGGGACCTACTCCGGCCATGTGGAGTACGACATGACCGGGCGCATCGTCCTGCCCGGCCTGATCGACAGCCACATCCACCTGGAGAGTTCCCTGGTGTCCCCAGCAGAGCTGTGCCGGGCGCTGCTGCCCCACGGCACCACCACCGTCATCACCGATCCCCATGAGATTGCCAACGTCATGGGCATCGACGGCATCGACTATATGCTCCAGGCCACAGAAAACCTCCCCATGGACGTGCGGTTCATGCTGCCCTCCTGCGTCCCGGCCACGCCGCTGGACGAGGCCGGCGCCGTGCTGGACTACCGGGCCATCGACCCCTTTTACGAGCATCCCCGGGTCCAGGGTCTGGCCGAAATGATGAACTACGTGGGCGCCGTGGCGGCGGACAGCCAGGTGCTGGAGAAGATCACCGCCGCCCAGGCCCACCATAAGAAGATCGACGGCCACGCGCCGGGCCTGAAGGGCATGGAGCTGAACGCCTATCTGGCCGCCGGCGTCTACTCCGACCACGAGTGCTACGACATGGAGGACGCCCTCAACAAGCTGCGGCTGGGCCAGTACATCATGATTCGCGAGGGCACCGCCGCCCGGAATCTGGACGCCCTCATCCCCCTGCTGACGCCCCAGTACGCCGACCGCTGTATGTTCTGCTCCGACGACAAGCACCCCAGCGACCTGCTGGAAAAGGGCCACATCGACTACCACTGCCGCCGGGCCATCGCCCAGGGCGTGGACCCCATCATCGCCGTCAAGGCCGCCACCCACAACGCCGCCCGGTACTACCAGCTCAACAACCGCGGCGCCATCTCCCCGGGCTATCTGGCCGACTTCGCCATCATCGACGACTTTGACCATTTCCAGGTGCAGATGGTCTTCAAGAAGGGCAAGCTCTGGTATGACGGCCAGGTCAAGCCCTTCGACGCGCCGCCCGTCGAGGAGACGCTGGTGAACCGCGCCCGGGACACCTTCCACCTGCCCCGGCTCAAGCTGGAGGACTTCCGCGACCCGCGGCCCCGGGCCGTCATCGGCCTGGTGGACGGCGAGATCGTCACCACCGACAACGGCTACGCCACCCAGGTGGATTTGGAGCAGGACATCCTGAAAATCGCCGTGGTGGAGCGGCACAAATCCACCGGCCACATGGGCGTGGGCTACATCCAGGGCTACGGCCTCAAGCGGGGTGCGGTGGCCACCTCCATCTCCCACGACAGTCACAACATCATCGTGGTGGGCACCAATTCCCGGGACATGGCCTTTGCGGCCAACCGGGTGGTGGACAACCACGGCGGCATCGTGGTGGCCGAGAATGAAGCCGTCACCGCCGAGCTGCCCCTGGAGATCGCCGGTATCATGACCGACCAGCCGCTGGAGCAGGTCAACGAGGTGCTGGAGCAGGCCAAGGCCGCTGCCTTCGCCCAGGGCGCCAACCCCGGCATCGACCCCTTTATGACCCTGAGCTTCATGGCTCTTCCGGTAATCCCGACGCTGCGCCTCACCACACGCGGCGTCATCGACGTGGTCAGCCAGCGGTACGTATAAAAATCAAGCGCGCAGACGGGGCTGTCTCACAATAGCGGCAGCCCGGCACGATGTACAAAAACCCGGCACGGGCGGCCATCCAGGCCGCCCCTACAGACCCGCCCCTGGATTTCTCGCAGGGGCGGGTTTTATGCCCGCCCGAAGCCAGCTTCCAATTCGCGCCAGAGTTGGATGGATTTGAGCGCCGTAGGGGCGGCTAGCAGCCGCCCGCTGGCTGGCGATTCCCGCGCGGCTGCGGCAAACGTACTGACCGTAGGGGCCGATGCTCACATCGGCCCGCGCCGCGTCAGCGGCCTCTCCTGGCGGCTGCGGTGGCTGCGGAAGGCCATTTGCCCCGCCCTACCTTTCAAAAGCGCCGCCGCTTCACGCTGCAACCCGCCCGCACGCTGCGCAAAAGGCACAGCTCCCGCATGAGAGCTGTGCCTTTTGCTGCGGGCTGTCTCTGAACGAAACAGCCTCGTTTTGATGGATGGAACGATTGGCCCGGGCGTTAATCCTCCAGGTGGAAGGCCACCTTCAAGTTCGCTGCCTCCGCCGGGGAGATATGGACGATGTTTCCCAGCGTCACGGCATCGAGGATGGATTCCGCGGTGGACTCCAGCACCTCCAGCCGGTCAAAGGCCTGGAGCAGCGAGTCGCCCGTCACAGCCACGCAGTCGTTCTCCGCCAGGATGGCCGGGCAAGCCGGGGCAAGGACCTCCGCCAGCACCCGGGGATTTTCATAGAGCTGGCCGTAGGGAATCCGTCGGATTTCCCGCAGCAAAATATAGCTCTCGGGGATGGTACGGGGGTCGAAGACGGCGTCGGTGACGGCAAAGGCCATGGCATGGACCGGGTGGGCCTGCAGCACTGCCCGAGTCTCGGGATGGGCCTCATAGACTGCCCCGTGCAGCGCCACGGCGCGGGACGGGATCTTCCCTGCCTCCCGCTGTGCCCCACGCACCAGCACCAGGTCCTCCGGCTCCAGATAGGCCCGGTCCCGGCCAAAGGGCGTGATCAGGAAGCTGCCGTCGGCCAGCCGGACCGAATAGGTGCCGTGGGTGGCGGCAAACAGACCCTGGCGGTAGGAACGGCGAATCAGCGTGATCATATCCCGCCGGGCTGCCAGCTCTTCCGCGGTACGGTCCGCGGGCTGGAATTCCTCCATGGTCAGATGGGTCTGGGTATTGCTGCGGCGGTAGTCCTCCGGCGCCAAGGTTTTCACGTTCCCCAGCCGGCTGGCCAGCAGCTCCAGCTGCGCCGTGTGGTTGAGGGTCTCAAAGCGCTGGAAGGCTGTGAACAAGTCCGGCGCGCCCACGCAGACGCCGTGATTCTCCAGCAGCACGCAGTCGCAGCCCTCGGCAAAGCAGGTGCTGATGTTCTCCCCCAGCGCCTCGCTGCCGGGCACTGCATAGGCCGCCATCTTCATCTCCGGGCAGAGCTTGCGCACCGTGGGCATCAGGTCCAGGCTGGGCAGCCGCCGCAGAATGGAAAAGCTCACCAGTGCCGGCGGATGGGCGTGGAGAACGGCCCGCAGGTCCGGGCGGCGCCGGTAGACGCCGGCGTGGAACGGCAGCTCCGAGGAAGGCCGGTGGGGGCCGATCACATCGCCCGTCGGGGTGACGCAGATGATGTCCCGCCGGGTCAGCGTGCCCTTATCGATGCCCGCCGGGGTGATCCAGATATTGCCCTGCGCATCCCGGATGGAGAGGTTGCCGCCGGAGGTGGTGGTGAGGCCCTTGTCATAGATCCGCTGCATAAACATGACGATCTGATCTGCCGGGTGTATGTAAGAAGCAATCATAATGCCACTCCCAAATATCTGTGTTTTCTTTGGATTGCTTGTGATTATGATAATACAGCGGTTCGAAAAAAACAAGCCCCGTCTTCCCCGGCGGGTTCGCCGCCGCAAAAAAGCCGCCGCGCTCCCGAAGGAGGCGGCGGCTGCGGGGATATTTTACTTGGCGTATTCCACGGCCTTGGTCTCGCGGATGACGTTGACCTTGATCTGGCCGGGGTATTCCAGCTCGTTTTCGATCTTCTTGGCCAGCTCCCGGGCCAGGAGGATCATATTGTCCTCGGTGACTTCCTCGGGCTTGACCATGATGCGCACCTCGCGGCCCGCCTGGATGGCGTAGGCCTTCTCGACGCCGGGGTAAGAGCCGGTCAGCTCCTCCAGCTTTTCCAGACGGCGGATGTAGTTCTCTACATTCTCCCGCCGGGCGCCGGGCCGGGCGGCGGAGATGGCATCGGCGGCCTGGACCAGGCAGGCGATGACGGTCTGGGGCTCCACGTCGCCGTGGTGCGCCTCGATGGCATGGACCACCGCCGGGGACTCCTTGTACTTCCGGGCCAGCTCCACGCCCAGCTGGACGTGGCTGCCCTCCATCTCGTGGTCCACGGACTTGCCCAGGTCGTGCAGGAGGCCGGCCCGCTTGGCCAGCGTCACGTCCACGCCCAGCTCGCTGGCCAAAAGGCCGGCGATGTGCGCCACCTCGATGGAGTGGTTCAAAACGTTCTGTCCATAGGAGGTGCGGTACTTCTGGCGGCCCAGCAGCTTGACCAGCTCGGGGTGCAGGCCGTGGATGCCGGTCTCGAAGGTCGCCCGTTCGCCCTCCTGCTTGATGGTATGCTCCACCTCGCGGCGCGCCTTCTCCACCATGTCCTCGATGCGGGTGGGATGGATACGCCCGTCGGCGATCAGCTTCTCCAGCGCCAGCCGGGCGATCTCCCGCCGGACCGGGTCAAAGCTGGAGACCGTAATGGCCTCGGGGGTGTCGTCGATGATCAGGTCTACGCCGGTGATCGTTTCCAGGGTGCGAATGTTGCGACCTTCGCGGCCGATGATACGGCCCTTCATTTCGTCATTCGGCAGGGGAACCACGGAAACAGTGGCTTCGGCCGCGTGGTCGGCGGCGCAGCGCTGGATGGCGGTGGAGATAATCTCCCGCGCCATCTGGTCCGCCTGATCCTTGAGCTGCGTCTCGATCTCCTTGATCTTCATGGCGGACTCGTGGCGGACTTCGGATTCAATGTTTTCCAGGAGGTACTTCTTGGCCTCTTCCTGGGTCAGGCCGGAGATCCGCTCCAGCGTTTCGGTTTGGGTCCGTTTGATCTCGTCTGCTTCGTATTGGGTTGCGGCCACTTTCGCCAGCCGCCGGGCCAGGTCTTCTTCCTTTTTCTCATGGGCGTCGAGCTTTTTGTCGAGGGATTCTTCCTTCTGCTGGAGCCGCCGCTCCTGTTTTTGCAGATCCGCCCGCCGCTCCTTCACTTCCCGTTCGTATTCGGTACGCGATTTATGGATTTCTTCCTTGGCCTCCAGCAGCATTTCCCGCTTCTTGCTCTCAGCGCTCTTGATGGCCTCATTGAGAATCCGCCGCGCCTCTTCTTCCGCGCCGCCGATCTCCTTTTCGGCCACCTTTTTACGGTACAGCATACCTGCCACGAAGAATACAATTCCACTGATTACAACGCCTGCTACGATCAAGGCGATTGCCACACCGGTATCCATAAGCTGCGAACCCACCTCCTTCTTCTGAATATTGGGTAGAAATGTTGAATAGGCAAAGGCCCCTTGCGTTTCCCCAAGCGCAATTTGACCATACTACTCTTAGCGTATATTTTACAGTTTTCCATAGCCAGTGTCAAGGACAATCCCACGCGTACCGCCGCAGCAGCGTTTGACAAGGCAGCGGATTTTCGGTATACTTATACTGTATTACTTTGGGCTCCCGTGATTTTCGGGATTTGAGAGGAAAAATATGACGAAAAAACAAACCTACGGCAACGATTCCATCGCCTCGCTCAAGGGAGCGGACCGGGTGCGCAAGCGCCCGGCGGTCATCTTCGGCTCCGACGGCCTGGAGGGCTGCGAGCACGCGGTGTTCGAGATTCTCTCCAACGCCATCGACGAGGCCCGGGAAGGCCACGGCGACACCATCATTGTTACGCAATATTTAGATCGCTCCATTGAAGTGGAGGACTTTGGCCGGGGCTGCCCCGTGGACTGGAACGAATCCGAGGGCAGGTACAACTGGGAGCTGGTCTTCTGCGAGCTGTACGCCGGCGGCAAATACCAAAACAACGCCGGCGGCGACTATGAATACTCCCTGGGCCTCAACGGCCTGGGCGCCTGCGCCACCCAGTACGCCTCGCGGTACTTCGACGCCGTGATCCGCCGGGACGGCTGCCGCTACGACCTCCACTTTGAGCGGGGCGAGCTGGTGGGCAAGATGCAAAAAGCCCCCACCGACCGGAAAAAGACCGGCTCTCTATTCCGCTGGCTCCCAGACCTGGACGTCTTCACCGACATCGCCATCCCCACCGAGTTCTTCGAGGACACGCTGAAGCGCCAGGCTGTGGTCAACGCCGGCGTCACCTTCCGCTTCCGCCGGGAGATCGCGCCGGGCAAATTCGACACCCGGGACTTCCTCTATGAAAAGGGCATTCTCGACTATGTCACGGAGCTGACCGAGGCCGGGGCCATGACCATGCCCCAGTACTGGGAGGCGGAGCGCAAGGGCCGGGACCGGGAGGACAAGCCGGAATACAAGGTGAAGCTCTCGGCGGCGGTGTGCTTTTCCAACCAGGTGAGCCGCATCGAATACTACCACAACTCCTCCTGGCTGGAACACGGCGGCGCACCGGAAAAGGCCGTGAAAAACGCCTTTGTCTACGCCATCGACGCCTATTTGAAGGCCAACAACAAATATACCAAATCCGAGAGCAAGATCACCTTCCAGGATGTGGCCGACTGCCTGGTGCTGGTGACGAACTGCTTCTCCACCCAGACCTCCTACGAAAACCAGACCAAAAAGGCCATCACCAACAAATTTGTCCAGGAGGCCATGACGGAGTTCTTCCGTGCCCGGCTCCAGGTCTACTTCATCGAAAACGCCGCCGAGGCGGCCAAAATCGCCGAGCAGGTGCTTTTGAACAAGCGGAGCCGCGAGACCGCGGAGAAGACCCGCCTCAACATCAAGAAGAAGCTCTCCGGCACCATCGACCTCTCCAACCGCGTGCAGAAGTTCGTGGACTGCCGCAGCAGGGACGTGAGCAAGCGGGAGATCTACATTGTCGAGGGCGACAGCGCCCTGGGCTCGGTCAAGCTGAGCCGGGACGCAGAGTTCCAGGGCATCATGCCCATCCGCGGCAAAATTCTCAACTGCCTCAAGGCCGACTACGACCGGATCTTTAAGTCCGATATCATCACCGATCTCATCAAGGTGCTGGGCTGCGGCGTGGAGGTGCAGGGCAAGAAGGCCAAGGACCTGAGCGCCTTTGACCTGAACAATTTCCGCTGGAACAAAGTCGTCATCTGCACCGACGCCGACGTGGACGGTTTTCAGATTCGCACCCTGGTGCTGACCATGCTCTACCGGCTGACGCCGACGCTGATTGAAAAGGGGTATGTCTACATCGCGGAATCGCCCCTCTACGAGATCAACACCAAGGACAAGACGTATTTCGCTTATTCCGACAGCGAGAAGGCCGACATTCTCAAAAAGCTGGAGGGCAAAAAGGTGACCATCGCCCGGTCCAAGGGTCTCGGCGAGAACGAGCCCGAGATGATGTGGATGACCACCATGAACCCCGAGACGCGGCGGCTCATCAAGGTCATGCCCGAGGACGCCGCCCGGATGGCCCAGGTCTTCGACCTGCTCCTGGGCGACGACCTGACGGGCCGCAAGGAGCATATCGCCCTCCACGGCCACGAGTATCTGGATTTGGCGGATATTTCGTAAACGCCCCGCAAAGGCTCCCCTGTGCAAGGGGAGCTGGCAGGCCGAAGGCCTGACTGAGGGGTTGTAGGCTGACGGTCACCGCCGGTTCTGATCCCCTCCGTCATGGCTGCGCCATGACACCTCCCCTTGGTCACCAAGGGGAGGCTTACGGGCAGCCGCCCCTACAACCAAAATTCCGCACTGGAAGGATTCAATATGGCACGTAAAAAACAAGATACCACCACCCACAAGCCCACGCCGGGCCGGGTGGAGGGCCTGCGGGCCGAGGTGCTGGAGCAGAACATCACCGACACGCTGGAGCTGAACTATATGCCCTACGCCATGTCGGTCATCGTCTCCCGGGCCATCCCGGAGATCGACGGCTTCAAGCCCTCCCACCGCAAGCTCCTCTACACCATGTATGACATGGGCCTTTTGAACGGTGGGCGCACCAAGTCGGCCAACATCGTCGGCCAGACCATGCGCCTCAACCCCCATGGCGACGCCGCCATCTATGAGACCATGGTGCGCCTCTCCCGGGGCTATGAGGCGCTGCTGCACCCCTTCATCGACTCCAAGGGCAACTTCGGCAAGGTCTATTCCCGGGACATGGCCTACGCCGCCAGCCGCTACACCGAGGCCAAGCTGGACCTCATCTGCGCCGAACTCTTCCGGGACATCGACTCCGATACCGTGGATTTCGTGGATAACTACGACTCCACCCGCAAGGAGCCGACACTCCTGCCCACCACCTTCCCCAACGTACTGGTGAGCAACAACACCGGCATCGCCGTGGGCATGGCCAGCAACATCTGCGGCTTCAACTTAAAGGAAGTCTGCGAGACGGCCATCGCCCGCATCCGCCACCCGAACTGCGACCTCCTCGACACGCTGCCCGCGCCGGACTTTCCCACCGGCGGCGAGATCCTCTACGATCCCCGGGAGATGGCGGAGATCTACCGCACCGGGCGGGGCTCCTTCCGCATCCGGGCCAAGTGGCGCTACGTCAAGGAAGGAAACCTCATTGAGATCTACGAGATTCCCTACACCACCTCCACCGAGGCCATCCTCGACAAGGTGGCCGAGCTGACCAAGGCCGGGAAAATTCGCGAGATCGCCGATATGCGCGACGAGACCGACCTCTCGGGCCTGAAGCTGACCATTGACCTGAAGCGCGGCGTGGACCCGGAGAAGCTGATGGCGCGGCTGATGCGCATGACGCCGCTCCAGGACAGCTTCCCCTGCAACTTCAATATTCTCATCGCCGGCAGCCCCAAGGTACTGGGCGTGGGTGAGATTCTCGAGGAGTGGACGGCCTGGCGGGCCGGGTGCGTCAAGCGGCGCGTCTTCTTCCAGCTGCAAAAGAAGAAGGAGCGGCTGCACCTCCTGACCGGCCTCAAGAAAATCCTGCTGGACATCGACCTGGCCATCAAGATCATCCGGGAGACCGAATCTGACGCAGAGGTCATCCCCAACCTGATGATCGGTTTCGGCATCGACCAGGTCCAGGCGGAGTTCGTGGCCGAGATCAAGCTCCGCAACATCAACAAGGAATACATTCTAAAGCGCATCGCCGACACGGAAACTCTGGCCCAGGAGATCGCCCAGCTGGAGGAAATTCTGGCCTCGGAGAAAAAGATTCGGGACATTATTGTGAAGGAGCTCCAGACCTGCGCGGCCAAGTACGGCCAGCCCCGGCGGACCACCCTGGTCCACGCCGGCGAGGCAGAGCAGGAGGCCCCGGAGGAGGACGTGCCGGACTACCCGGTGACGGTGTTCGTCTCCCGGGAGGGCTACTTCAAAAAGATCACCGCCCAGAGCCTGCGTATGAGCAGCGAGCAGAAATTCAAAGAGGGCGACGGGCTGTCCTTCTCCCAGGAGGCCACCAACCGCGCCGAGCTGCTGGTGTTCACCGACCGGTGCCAGGTCTACAAGACGCGGCTTTCGGAATTTGAGGACACCAAGGCCTCGGCCCTGGGCGACTTTTTGCCCTCCAAGCTCTCCATGGACGAGGGCGAAGGCGTCCTCTCCGTGCTGCTGCCCGGCGACTACCAGGGCAGCGTCCTCTTCGTCTTCGAAAACGGCAAAGTGGCCCGGGTGGACCTCCAGGCCTACGCCACCAAGTCCAACCGGCGCAAGCTCACCGGCGCATACTCCGACAAGAGCCCGGTGAAGGCCGTGTTTTTGCTCCAGGGCGAGGAGCGAGAAGTGGCCCTCTATGCCTCCGACGGCAGAGCGCTGCTCTTCTCCACCGCCCAGCTGGCAGTGAAGACCACCCGCAACACCCAGGGCGTCGCTGTGATGACGCTGAAAAAGAACAAGGTGGTGGAGCGGGCCGTCTACCTGGAGAACAGCTCCCTCCAAAATCCCAGCCGCTATCGCGTCCGTTCCCTCCCCGCCGCCGGCGCCATCCTCCGGCCCGAGGATGCCCAGGAGCCCCAGATGACACTGCCCTTGGATTGATTCGGTCTCAACCGCCCATCTGAAAACGAGGTGCCCTATGAATCAAAAAGCGCTGCTCCGGCAGCTGAAAAACGCCCTGCTGATCGCCCTGGGCTGTGCCCTCTTCTCCCTGGGCTTCGACCTCTTTTTGCAGCCCAACCAGATCAACGTGGGCGGTGTTTCCGGTATCGGCCAGCTGCTTACCCATTTGACCGGCTTTGGCTCCGTGGCGCTCTGGTCGGTCCTCATCAACGTACCACTGTTTTTGGTCAGCATCCGCGGCGTGGGAAAAAAGTTCTTTGTGGGTTCCCTGTGCGGTATGCTCCTGTCCAACCTGTTTCTCTCTCTCTTTGAACGCATCCCCGCGCCGGTGACGGAGCCGCTGCTGGCCACCCTCTACGGCGGCCTGTTGACCGGCCTGGGCCTGGGCCTGGTGTTTGTGGCCGGGGCCTCCACCGGCGGCGTGGACATCGTGGCCCGGCTGCTGCGCCCCTCCTTCCCCAACTTCCCCATCGGCAGAATCATGCTGGCCATCGACATCGTCACCGTCACCCTCACCGGCGTCGTCTTCGGCGACATCAACAAGGCGCTGTACTCGGCGGTGACGCTCTATGTGTGCAGCATGGTTCTGGACGGCGTGGTCTATGGATTGGACTACTCCGTCGTAGCCCTGGTGATCTCCGACCAGCACCAGACCATCTGCCAGGAGATCACCAGCAAGCTGGACCGGGGCGTCACCATCCTCCGGGGCCAGGGGTATTACTCCGGCCAGGACAAGCGGGTGATCCTCTGCGCCATCAAAAAGCGGCAGGTGGCGGAGCTGAAGGAGCTGGTCATGGGCATCGACCCCACCGCCTTTGTGATCCTGCAGGAGGCGCACCAGGTGGTGGGCGAGGGCTTCAAACGCTACAGCAAAAACGATCTGTAAAGGGGGATTCGCCATGCGGCGCTGGATTTTGACCGCTCTGATTTGCCTGACGCTGTCCGGCTGCGCCGCCCGGCAGAGCAACGACTACCTCTCCATCACGCCCCACAGCGGCGCCGAAGCGCAGACCGCCTCCACCGACGCCGTCACGGCGGAAAACTACCAGGAGCTGAAAAACGCCATCTTGTCTTTCGTCCGGGAGGGGCAGCCCAACGGCACCATCCATGTGACCAACTACGATGGAGACGTGGAAGCGGAGCTGAGCGAGGCGGCCTATGAGGTGGCCAAGCTGGAGCCTCTGGGCGCCTACGCCGTGGACTATATGACCCACGACTGTGCGCGGATCGTCTCCTACTATGAGATCCACATCAACATCACCTTCCGCCGCACGGCTCAGGAAATCGCCGCCATTGAGGCGGTGGCCACCACCGAGCAGCTGGTCACACGGCTGACCAAGGCGGTGGACAACTACGAAAGCCGCCTCACCGTTCGGATGAGCAGTTACCAGGAGCAGGATATTCCGGCCATTGTAGCAGAATACTGCGCCCAAAACCCCGGCACTGTGGTGGAACAGCCCACCGTGACAGTCTCGGCCTATCCCGAGAGCGGCTCTGTGCGAATCTTGGAGATCGACTTCGGCTACACCGAGACGGCCCAGGCCCTTCAGGAGAAGGCCCAGGCCGTAGAAAAGAGCGTGGCCGCCGCCGCGGAGTACATCCGCTACCGGGAGACAGACCGGAGCAAGGCGGAGCTGCTCTTCACCTATTTGATGGAGCGCTTTACCTACACCGCCGGAGGCGAGGACGTCACCACGCCCCTCTACGACGCCCTGTGCAGCGGCGTCGCCACGCCCGAGGGTCTGTCCCAGGCCTGGCAGTTGATTTCCGACCAGGCAGGCGTCACCTGCTATACGGTCCAGGGCCTGCGCAACGGTGAGGCCTACACCTGGAATATCGTCAGCGCCGACGGCTATTACCGCCACCTGGACCTCTACCGCTGCATGGTGGAGACCGGCACCCTGGCTCTGCTGACCGACCAGGAGATGGGGGCGTACTACTGGAACGCCGAGGCGTATCCGGCCTGCGAGCCGGAGCCGCAGGAACCGGAGCCCCAGGAACCGGTGGTCGTACCGGAACCGGAACCTGAACCCGATCCAGAGCCGGAGCCTGAACCAGATCCGGAGCCGGAGCCGCAGGAACCGGAACCAGAATCAGATAATACACCCTCTCAGGAGGACCCGACAACGTAATATCCCATCAGGAGGGAACGCTATGCGCACCGTACGAACCGTGATTTCTGTCCTTCTGATCCTGCTGTCCCTGGCGCTGCTGGCCTTTGCGGGATTTTTCCTTTACAGCGCCCTGCCCAAGGGCAGCACCGCCAAATCGCAGCCCACGGAAAATCTGACACTGCCCCAGGAGACGCCGGAGACCGCCGACTCCACCGACGCCGCGGCGCCTGAAGCGCCGGAGGAAGAGGCGCCGGCGGATGCAGCCGAGCCTGAAGCGCCGGAGGAACCGGCAGACGAAACCACGGATGCCGCCCTGGATAACCACACTGCCCGGATTCAGGAACTCCTCAACGCCATGACGCTGGATGAAAAGATCTGGCAGCTCTTTATTACCACCCCGGAGAGCCTCACCGGCGCCACCACTGTCACCCAGGCCGGCGATACCACCAAAACAGCGCTGGCGGAAAAGCCTGTGGGCGGCCTGTGCTACTTTGCCGCCAATCTGGTGGATCGGGCACAGACCACGGCAATGCTCCAGGCCACCCAGTCCTACGCCAAAACCGGCCTCTTCCTGGGCGTGGACGAGGAGGGCGGCCGCGTTTCCCGGGCCGGAAGCAACGAGGCCATGGGCGTCACCCACTTCGAGGCCGCCGCCGTCTACGGCCAGCGGGCCGATATGGCCGAGGTCTACCAGGTGGGCAGTACCCTGGCCGCGGAGCTGGGGTCCCTGGGCTTCAATGTGGACTTCGCGCCGGTGGCCGATGTGGTGACCAACCCCAACAACACCGAAATCGGAGACCGCTCCTACAGCAGCGATCCCCAGGTGGCAGCCGCCATGGTCTCTGCCATGGTGGACGGCTTGCAGCGGGGCGGCATGGTCTCCTGTCTCAAGCACTTTCCGGGCCACGGCAGCACCGAGACCGACACCCATGAGGGAAAATCTGTCTCCAACCGCACGGTGGAAGAGCTTCAAAGCTGCGAGTGGATTCCCTTCCAGTCCGGCATCGACAAGGGCGTCGCCATGGTGATGCTCTCCCACCTGACCAACGAGAAGCTCTCCGCCCTACCCTCGGACCTCTCCCCCGAGGTGGTCTCCTACCTGCGGGAGGACCTGGGCTTCGGCGGCATCATCGTCACCGACTCTCACCAGATGGGCGCCATCACCAACTACTATACCTCCGGTGAGGCCGCCGTGCTGGCCCTCCAGGCCGGTGTGGATATGATTTTGATGCCCATGGACCTCCAGGCCGCCTTTGACGGCGTCAAGGCCGCTGTGGAAGACGGTACGCTCTCCGAGGCACGGATCAACGAAAGCGTCACACGGATTTTGGCCGTTAAATACAGCTTCGGGATCATTTCCTGAGAGCGCACGCAAAACACAAGCCCCGCCGGCTTTTGCCAGCGGGGCTTGCTTATAGGCTATTTTTTGGCTATTTTTATGCGGCGCCGAAGCATCCGGGTCTGCGGGCCTTATACCAGTCTCGCGCCGGCGGGGACGGAGTCGTCCAGCATCACCAGCTTGAGTGTCTCGCCGCGCTCGGCGGAGAGGATCATGCCGCAGCTCTCCTGCCCCATCATCTTCCGGGGCGGCAGGTTGGTCACAGCCACCAGGGTCTTGCCCAGGAGCTCCTCCGGCTGATAGTACTTGGCGATGCCGGAGAGAATCTGCCGGGGTGTGCCGGTGCCGTCGTCCAGCTGGAACTTCAGGAGCTTGTCGGATTTCTTGACCTTTTCACAGCTGAGGACCTTCACCACGGTCATCTCCACCTTGCAGAAGGTGTCGAAGTCCACCGGAGGCAGCGGTTCGGGCAGGGGCTCCTCCTTGGGACCAGCAGCAGCGGCCAGGGCCTTCTGGTGGAGTTCCTCCAGGGCCTCCAGCTCCTTGGCCATGTCGATCCGGGGGAAGAGGGCCTCACCGCCTGCGACAGTCACGTCGGCGGGCAGCGCACCGAAGGCGGCCAGGGTGTCCCAGCCGTGGGCGGGCTCGCCCAGCCGGGCCATGATCTTGGCGGTGGTGTCCGGCATCACCGGCTCCAGCAAGGCGCCGCAGATGCGCACCGTCTCCAGGAGGTTATAGAGGACGCGGGCCAGGCGAGGCTTCTTCGCTTCGTCCTTGGCCAGCACCCAGGGGGCGTTCTCGTCGATATACTTGTTGGCTCGGGAGATGACCTTGAAGACCTCCGCGAGGGCGTTCTGGAACTGATAGGCCTCCATCTGCGCCTCGTACTTCTCGCGCAGGCCGGAAGCCAGCTCCACCAGCGGCTGATCCAGCGCCTCGTCGGCCTCCTGGGCCGCGGGCAGCGTGCCGCCAAAATACTTCTGCACCATGGCCACGGTCCGGGAGACCAGGTTGCCCAGGTCGTTGGCCAGGTCGGTGTTGATGCAGGAGATCAAAAGCTCGTTGGAGAAGTTGCCGTCGGAGCCGAAGGGGAACGTGCGCATCAGGAAGAAGCGCAGCGCGTCCACGCCGTAGCGCTCCGCCAGCAGGTACGGGTCCACCACATTGCCCTTGGACTTGGACATCTTGCCGCCGTCCAAAAGCAGCCAGCCGTGGCCGTAGACCTTCTTAGGCAGAGGCATACCCATGCTCATCAGCATGGCGGGCCAAATGATGGAGTGGAAGCGGACGATCTCCTTGCCGACAAAGTGGACGTCGGCGGGCCAGAACTTGTCGTATTCGTGGTAGGTGTCGTTCATAAAGCCCAGGGCCGTGGTGTAGTTGAAGAGGGCGTCCACCCAGACATAGACCACGTGGCCGGGGTCAAAGTCCACCGGCACGCCCCAGGTGAAGCTGGTGCGGGAGACGCACAGGTCTTCCAGGCCGGGATCGATGAAGTTGTTGACCATCTCGTTGACGCGGCTCTTGGGCTCCAGGAAGTCGGTGTTGGTCAGCAGGTCCCGCACCGGCTTGGCGTACTTGGAGAGGCGGAAGAAGTAGGCCTCCTCCTCGGCGTCGGTGACTTCGCGGCCGCAGTCGGGGCACTTGCCGTCCTTCAGCTGGCTCTCGGTCCAGAAGCTCTCACAGGGGGTGCAGTATTTGCCCTTGTAGCTGCCCTTGTAGATGTCGCCGTTTTCGTACATCTTCTTGAAAATTTTCTGAACAGCGGCCACGTGGTAGGGGTCGGTGGTGCGGATGAAGCGGTCATTGGAAATGTTCATCAGCTTCCACAGGTCCAGCACGCCGCCCTGGCCGGTGACGATGTTGTCCACAAACTGCTGGGGCGTGACACCGGCCTCCTTGGCCTTGGTCTCGATCTTCTGACCATGCTCGTCGGTGCCGGTGAGGAACATCACGTCGTAGCCCCGCATGCGCTTATAGCGGGCCATGGTGTCGGCGGCCACGGTGCAGTAGGTGTGGCCGATGTGGAGCTTATCGGACGGGTAGTAAATCGGGGTAGTGATATAAAAGGTATTTTTGCAGCGGTCGCACATGGGTTGAGTCCTCCTCGGCGCATTTTCGCAATTTAGAGTATTTTACCACCAAACGGGAGAAAATACAAGCCTGAGAGGGAGCTTGGAGCCGGTTTCCCGGGAGGGCAAGGCTCCCCTTGAGGGGAGGCTACGGCATTCCCCACCCCTTGACTTCCATGATATGATAATATTAGATAAGTATCTCCGGCGAGCGACAGCCGCCGACGAAACGGGATGAGACTTACCATGAATCAATGCAGAAAGCCCACCCTGGCGGACCGCCCCTGGATTCAGCGTATCTACGAATCCTCCGGCTACCGGGGTGCGGAGTATACCTTCGCCAATCTCTATCTCTGGTCCTTTTACTACGGGGAAGTGGCGGAAGTGGAGGGCTACCTCTGCCAGCGGCTCAACTTCCGGGGCGTCCACCAATATCTCTACCCCGCCGGCTCCGGAGACATCCGCCCGGTGCTGGAGCGGATTTTTGCCGACAGCCGCCGTGAGGGCAAGCCTCTGGTGATCCGCAGCCTGACCCGGGAGACCATGGCCCAGCTGGAATCTCTCTATCCGGGCCAATTTACCTACGAGCCGGACCGGGATTCCTACGACTACCTCTACGAGATCGGCACCCTGGCAGATCTGCCGGGCCGCAAGCTCCAGTCCAAGCGCAATCACATCAACCGCTTTATCGAGGCCTGGCCCAACTGGTACACCCGGGTCATCACGCCTCACAACCTCCACGTCTGCGAAAAGCTGGCGGAAAAGTGGTACGAGAGCCACCACGAGTCCGCCGCGGACCGCCGGGCGCTGACCAAGGCACTGGAGCATTATGAGGCGCTGGAGTTTGAGGGGATCATCCTCTACGCCGAGGAAGGCCGTCCCGTGGGCTTTTCCATGGGCAACCGCATCAGCGCCGACACCTTTGACGTGAACTTCGAAAAGGCCTTTGCCGACATTCAGGGCGCCTATCCGCTGGTGAACCGGGAGTTTGCCCGGTATGTCCGCGAGCAGCATCCCGATATCCGCTACCTCAACCGGGAGGACGACATGGGCATCGAAGGGCTGCGGAAGGCCAAAGAGAGCTACCACCCCATTTTCCTGGAAAAATTCATCGCCACCGAAAAGGAGGCCCGTCCATGACCGACGCGGTGCGGCTGCGGCCTGCGTATCCATCGGACAGAGCGGCCATGACGGCGCTGTGGCAGCAGGTATTCGGCGACAGTGAGGCAACGATCACTGGTTTTTACGAGGCGTTCCCCCGCTGCCGGGCAGCTGTCGCGGAAAATGAGGTCGGAGCGCTGGTGAGTATCGTCCATGTGCTGCCTCAGACGCTGACCGTGGAAGACCAGACCATTCCGGCCGCTTATCTCTATGCCGTGGCCACGCGGCCCGACTACCGGGGCCGTGGCCTGGCCAGCACGCTGATTCGGTTCACCGAGGCCCTGCTGGAGCGGCTGGACTACCGCTGCGCCGTACTGGTTCCGGCAGAGCCGTCACTTTTCAGCTACTATGCCCGGCTGGGCTATACCACAGCCTTCCTGCGAAACCACACGCCCTTCCCCGGCGGTCGGGAGATCGGCTGGGAGGAATATCATCAGCGGCGGGAAGCCCTGCTGACCGAACCCCACATCACCTACAGCCCAGAGTATTACGCCTATTTGCAGCAGGCCTACGGCGTGAAATTCTACGAGACACAAACCGGCATCGCCGCCGCTGCGGAGGACTATACCGCCGAGGTGCTGCCGCAGGATCTCGGCGGCACGCCCTGCGCCATGCTCAAGTGGCTGGGCCGCCCCCGCACGCTTCCCTCCGGCTACCTGGGCTTTGCCTTGGAGTAATCCCCTCTCACGCAACGCACCCCAAAGCCTCCCCTTGGTGCCCAAGGGGAGGTGGCACGGCGAAGCCGTGACGGAGGGGATCAGAGCTTCCAGTTATCGCCGGCCCACAACCCCTCAGTCAGCCTACGGCTGACAGCTCCCCTTACACAGGGGAGCCTTTGCGGGCGGCTCGGGGATCTGCCCCTACAGGTGCGGTGTATCACCGTACTTTCTCCCCATCCCACCACTGAAAAGAGGTTTTTCCATGCTGGAATTACAACATCTCACTCTGACGGTCCCCGCCGAGGCCGGACAGACAGACATCCTCAAGGACGTCTCTCTGACCGTGGAGGATCACCGTTTTATCGTCATCACCGGCCCCAACGGCGGCGGCAAGACCAGCCTCGCCAAAGTCATCATGGGCCTCAACACCCCCACCTCCGGCAAAATTCTCTGGAACGGCGAGGACATCACCGGCCTCTCCATCGCCGAGCGGGCAAAGAAGGGCATTTCCTACGGCTTTCAGCAGCCGCCCCGGTTCAAGGGCATGAAGGTGGCTGACCTTCTCTCCATCGCCGCGGGCCGGACGCTCCCCCACAAGGAGGTCTGCGACTACCTGACCCAGGTGGGCCTGTGCGCCCGGGACTATGTGGACCGGGACGTGGACGCCTCTCTCTCCGGCGGCGAGGTCAAGCGCATCGAAATTGCCACAGTGCTGGCCAAGGATTCCCAGCTGATGATCTTTGACGAGCCGGAGGCCGGCATCGACCTCTGGAGCTTCGCCCGGCTGACCGAGACCTTCCAGGCCCTCCACGACCGCAAGGACAAGACCATCCTCATTATCTCCCACCAGGAGCGGATCATCCGCCTGGCCGACGAGATTTTGCTCCTCTCCGGCGGCCAGATTCAGGCCCGGGGGCCCGCGGAAGAGCTCTATCCGCAGATTTTGGCCGACACCGTGGCCGGCTGCTACAGACTGGAGGGGAAGAAGTCATGCTGAATGAAATCCAGGCGGAAATTCTCCGCCAGGTGGCCGATCTGGCCGCGCTGCCCGAGACCGGCGCCGTCAATCTCCGTTCCGACGGCCAGCGGGCCTTCCATCGGGATTCCGAACACGTCCACATTGTCTCCAAGACCGACAAGCCCGGCATCGACATCCACATCGATTCCGAAACCCGGGGTGAGACCGTCCATATTCCGGTGGTTATCACCCAGACCGGCGTCAAGGACCTGGTCTACAACGACTTCTTCATCGGCAACGGCGCCGAGGTGAAGATCGTCGCCGGCTGCGGCATCCACAACTGCGGCAGTTGCGACTCCGAGCATGACGGCATCCACACCTTCCACGTGGGCAAAAACGCCAAAGTCACCTATGTGGAGAAGCACTACGGCGAAGGCGACGGCACCGGCAAACGGATTCTCAACCCCCAGACCATTCTCTACCTGGAAGAAGGCGCATCCGTCACCCTGGACACCAGCCAGATCAAGGGCGTGGACGACACCAAGCGCTACACCCGGGCCGTGGTGGGCGAAAACGCCGAAATCGTCATCCAGGAAAAGCTGCTGACCCACGGCGCCCAGAAGGCCGAGAGTGAGATGGACGTCTTCCTCAACGGCGCGGGCAGCAAGACCCGAGTGGTCTCCCGCTCCGTGGCCCAGGACAGCTCCGTGCAAATTTTCTATCCCCGGGTGGAGGGCAACGCCCCCTGCTTCGGCCACGTCAGCTGCGACGCCATCATCATGGGCGAGGCCCGGGTCCGGGCCATCCCCGAGATCACCTGCAATCACGTGGACGCGGGCCTCATCCACGAGGCCGCCATCGGCAAGATTGCCGGCGAACAAATTCTCAAGCTGATGACCCTGGGCCTCACCGCCGAGGAAGCCGAGGAGAAGATCCTCGAGGGCTTTTTGCGATAATGCCCCCGAGAATCCCTGCAAGGAGAAACTCCACCCCTGGGAAAAACAGCCAAGCAGGTCTGTAGGGGCGGCCTGCGTTTCCCGCCGAATCCCGATGGTTCCACCCCACCGTAGGGGCGCGCATCGCGCGTCCGAAACCGGGTGCGGCTTTCGCAGGACCGGCGGGCCGATGTGGCCTGCAAGGGAGCGCTGCCAGTGGCAGAAAAAGCGACCGCAGCAGCCCAGCCGCCGCTTGCCTTGGCGGACCGCAACGCAGGCCGGGAAGGCTTAGCGGCAACCCGGACCATCGGCCCCTACGGGTGCCGTCAGAGACTACGGCCTATGGAAAGGAGCCGCCATGTTTTCCATCACCCTGATCTGCGTGGGCAAGTGCAAGGAAAAATTCTTCCTGGACGCCGCCGCGGAATATGAAAAACGCCTCAAAGGCTATGTGCAGTTCCGGCTGCTGGAGCTGCCGGAGTGCCGTCTGCCCGAGGCCCCGTCCCCGGCGGAGATCGCCCAGGGCCTTGCCAGAGAAGCCGAGGCCATCCAGAAGGCCGTCCCCAAGGGGGCGTGGCTCTGTGTGCTGACGCCGGAGGGAAAACTCCTCTCCTCGCCCCAGCTGGCCGAGACCCTGGCACGGGTGAAGACCGGCGGCAAGAGCAGCGCCTGTTTCCTGATCGGTTCCTCCTTCGGCATGGACGAATCGATCAAGCGCATGGCCGATTTCCGTCTGTCCATGAGTCCCATGACCTTCCCCCACCACCTGGCCCGGGTGATGGTGCTGGAGCAGCTCTTCCGGGCCGAGGCCATCCAGGCCGGAAGCAAGTACCACAAATAACTGAAAAGGAGCAACCAGCCATGATCCATCATCTCAGCGACATGACCACGGAAGTCAAGCACCACGTGCGCGACGGCGCCGGCAGTCCTTCCTTCCGCTACATCTTCACGCCGTCGGACCTGGGCGGACGGGCCGATCTGCTGGCCGCCGTCACTCTCCAGCCCGGTGAATCCGTGGGAGAGCATCCCCACGTGGGCAATGGCGAGGTCTATCTGCTGCTCAACGGCTCTGCCATGGTGGCGGAGGACGGCGTAGAATATGAGCTGCACGCCGGAGACGCCGAGTTCTGCGCCGACGGCCACACCCACGCCATCCGCAACCACACCGCCGAGGCCGTCACCTTCCTGGCGCTGATCGTAAAGGACCGGCCATGAAAGAGACGCTGGCGGCGGGCTTGCCCGCCCTGGGCCTGACCCTCACCGACGGGCAGCTGGACCGGCTGTGCCAATTCGGCCAGCTGCTGCTGGAGCAAAACCAGGTGATGAACCTGACGGCCATCACCGAGCCCCGGGCCGTGGCGGAGCTGCACTTTCTCGACTCGCTGGCCCTGCTTCAATGGGAGGACCTGCGGGGCAAGGCCGTGATCGACGTGGGCTGCGGCGCCGGTTTTCCCGGCACGCCGCTGGCCATCGCCGTGCCGGAGCTGAAGCTCACGCTGCTGGACAGCCTCCAAAAGCGCATCCGCTGGCTGGAGACCGTCCTGCCCCAAGTGGGCGTGGACGCAACGTGCGTGGCGGCCCGGGCCGAGGAATACGTGGCGCAGCACCGGGAGCAATACGACGTGGCCGTCTCCCGGGCCGTGGCCCGGCTCAACCTCCTCTCGGAGCTGTGTCTGCCCTATGTGAAGGTGGGCGGCAAGTTCCTGGCGCTCAAGGGCGCCATGGCCCAGGAGGAGGCCGACGAGGCCCGCAAGGCCATCGAGACTCTGGGAGGGCGCATCACCGGTATCTGGGAATACCCGGTGGGGGACGCCGTCCACCGGATCGTGGCGGTGGAGAAAGTTCGCCCCACCCCCAAGGCTTACCCGCGAAAGTTCGCAAAAATCAAGCAGAACCCCTTATAAAAAGCCAAAAATTCCCGTTTCCAAAAGGAAACGGGAATTTTTCTTATTTTTCGTGTTCGATCAGCTGCCACGTGGCGTCGATGAGGTTTTGGAACTGCGGGTCCTCCATGGCGCGGATCACGAAGCTCTGGCGGGGGGAGTTGATGTCCTCGCCGGAGATCTGGAACATCCCATACGCCTCGCACAAGCCCCGCAGGCGCTTTAGCTGTGCCGGAGTATTGCGGGTGGGCATATAGGTGACGGCCTTGACGCCCACCTCTTTGAGGCATTCAAACACGTCCTCCAGGTAGTCGTCCTCAAACTTCTGGGCCTTCTTGTCGCCGGTGACGCTGTCGCCCACGTCGCCCAGGTAGGCGTAGCAGAGATAGGCGTCCATCTCCCGGCACAGCGCCACCAGCTGGGTGATGTTGGGGCACTCGTCGGTGGCGTCGATGTAAATCTGCGGCACAAAGGCACTCTTGAGGATGCCCAGCAGGTCGTACTCGTAGAAGGGATAGACGGTGTCCAGCATCTGCGCCTTCTGCTTCTCCGAGAGCGTCAGGCCGATGGAGCCGAGGTAGTCCACCATCGGCTGGCCCTTGCCGGCCCGGGCCACCATCTTTTTCGCCAGGGCGTACATCAGGTGCCGCTCCGTGACGCCGCCGCCCTCGTGGTGCATGGAGAGGGGCAGCACGTCCCGGTCATAGTCCAAGTCCTCCCCCAGCAGAGCGTTGATCTTGTCGATCATCTGCCGGTTGCGTCGGTCCCGGGCCGCCCGATAGGGGGCGAACCACTGGTTGAGGGCCTCGATCTTGTCGTGGGGGACGGACTGGATGGTCATATAGCTGACGCCCACCTGATCGGGGTTGTTGGTGCGGCGCCCCTGAAGGCGGGTGCCGTCCATGCTGGCGCGGCACTCCATGCCCACAGTGACGGGAATCTCCACCAGTCGGGCCGCCTCGAGAAATTCCCGCGCGCCGGCGATGGAGTCGTGGTCGATGATGCCGGCGGTGCAGAGGCCCTCCATCCGGGCCGCGTAGACCGCCGCCGTGGGAGAATAGGGGGAGAAGGAATAGGTGGTGTGGATATGGTTGTTGATGTACTGCGGGACCATGGGCGGGAACTGGGTGGTTTTCAGAATTTCCTCCAGGTTCGCAAGGCGCTGCGCCTTGTCACAGGCATCGAGCTTTTCGAGAATGGCAAGGTCGATCATGGCGGCGTCCTCAGTTGAGCATGACCTGGCCGCCGGTGACAGGGATAGCCTGGCCGGTCTCATACTTCTGCTCCACGCAGTACATCACGGCCCGGGCCACATCCAGCGGCAGGCAGCCGCGGTTCATGGGCACCTTGGCCTCGTAGAACCGGCGGACGTCCTCCACGGTCTTGGCGCCGGGGACCTTGCCGGCCTTGAGGTACTGCACGAACAGGCCCCGCTCCGGGTCGGACCACAGGGGTCCATCCAGGAAGTTGCCGGGGCAGACGGCGTTGACCTTGATGTTGTAGGCGCACAGCTCCAGGGCAAAGCTCTGGGTCAGGCCGATGCCGCCGAACTTAGAGCCAGCGTAGGCGAAGTTCTTATTGGAGCCCTCCAGACCGGATTTGGAGTTGAGGGTGATGATGTCGAACATCGCGTCGGGGTCGGCCTCGTGCTGTGCCTGCATGATGATGGCAGCATACTTGGCACAGAGGAAGAAGCCGGTATAGTTGATGTTGGTGACAAAGTCAAAGTCCTTTTTCTCCATCTGGGCGATGGGGCCGGAGCGGACGACACCGGCATTGGAGAGCATCAGGTCCAGGCCGCCGTAGCGCTCCACGGTCTCGGCCACCATGTGGGCCACCGATTCCTCGTCGGCCACGTTGACGGCGATGGCGCAGGCCCGCTCGCCCAGCTCCTGGGCCACCTGCTCGGCCAGCGGCACATTCATATCCGCGATGACCACCGTGGCTCCTTCCTTGTAAAGTTCCTCGGCGATGCCCTTGCCAAATCCCTGGGCAGCACCGGTGACGATGCTGATTTTTCCTGCCAGGCGACCTTCGCCGGCGGGGCGGTCATGGATGCGCGCTTTGGCAATCTCCTGCCACTTGCTCATATCAATGCCCATACTGCTTTCGCTCCTTTTGCATATTTTACCAGCGCCGGGGAGCCGGCCTGGCAACGGCTGTTGTTTTATATTGATTATATCGTGTTTACTTGGATTCTGCAATGGATATTTCAAAAAAACACAGACAGCAGAAGCAGAAAAACGGGCCGTCAGTCTTGTAGGATGCTTACATAGTTCACCATGCCCCGCTCAAAGTGAAGCACATACACGCGGCTGACGATGGGCCACTGCATTTCACTGTCGCTGAAGCGGGTCACGGTCAGGGCCATCGTTTGGTTTTCATCGTCAAACTCCGCCGCCTCCAGCTGCAAGAAGCCCTCTTTCTCCTGGAGATAGACGGTTTCCAGGCGGATGACGTTCTCCTCGGGGACGTAACTGCTCAGCTCCTCGGGCGAGAATTGATAGGACGGAAGCCAGCAGCTCAGGGTCGCCTGCAGCTCATCCACCGGGATGTCGTACCACCCACCCAGGGCGGCATAGGGGGAATCTGCCGGCAAATCCGCCTGCGCCTCAAACCAGCGGGTCTCGTAGCTGGGACCGTTGTACCAGCCGTTGCCCTTCTGCTGGTTGAGAATCAGCAGGAAAAACCGCAGCAGGGCTTGGCTGGAGAGTTCCTCAGGATCTTCAAAGTTCAAAATCGGGTCGTTGAAGCCGTTCCATCCCAGCTCCAGCGTGGTGACAAAGTTGGAAATGAGCTGATCGCCCCGCCCGCTGTACCAGAGCTCCTGGGCGTCCTCATAGGTGGGCAGGCTCAGCGTCCAGCTGTCTTGCACCTGAATGCTGTCCACAGGGTCCTCTTCCTCGCCCTCGGGAATATCCTCCGTGTTCAGCTCCAGCTCAGGATCATCGGCAGCCTCGTCGGGAGAAGCGGTGTCCTCTGCCGTATCGTCCGTCATCGGGTCAATTGCCGTCTCTGTGTCGGTGTCAGTCGGTGTGTCGGTACCGACCGCGGTGTCGCTCTCGGTGGAGGAAAGGGCGTTGGATGCCTCGTCGTTGTTCTGGAGCCAGGGCAGCGCCAGCGCCGTCAGGCCGATCACCAGTACCAGCGCTGCGGCCAATCCGCCCCAGCGGCGCAGCGGCCCGGGAGCAAAGCGCTTGGTCTCCGCCTGGACGATCAGATCGCTGCCCACTTCCCCGATGGCATCCAGCATATTCTCGCGCCGATCCATTATGCCCACACTCCTTCCTGCTGTAAATACTCCCGGAGTTTCTTCCGGGTGCGGAACAGGCTGGATTTCACCGAGCCCTCCGCCATGTGATAGCGCCGGGCGATATCGCCCACGGCGTCCAGATACCAGTACCGCCGGAGGAAGATGCAGCAGTCCTTATCCGGCAGGGTACGCAAAAATCGGTCGATGGCTCGGCCCAGCTCCGCCGCGGAGACGACCTCCTCCGGCGTGTCGCCGCCGGAGAGGCAGTCGCCCAGCTCCTCCAGTGCAATGGAAAGCTGTCCGCCGCCCCGCCGGGCTGCCAGCCGGGCCTTGCACCGGTCCAGGGAGAGATTGCGGGTGATTTTCCCCAGGAAGGCCGGCAAAATGGCGGGCCGCTGCGGCGGCATGGCGTTCCAGGCCCGGAGGTATGTATCGTTGACGCACTCGTCGCTGTCCTCCCGGTTGCGGAGGATGTTGTGGGCGATGGTCCAGCAGTAGCTGCCGTACTTTCGGTGGGTCTCTTCCAAGGCCCGCTCCTCTCTGGCCCAGTAGAGCCGGATGATCTCACAGTCCTCCATGGCTGCGCTCCCTTCCCGCGTTCCTTGCGTTTCTTTCTCTGTGAAAATAGACGACGTTCCGTGTCCCTGGTTGCAGAATTTTAAAAAAATCCTCCGGCAATGGGTGCCGAAGGAGGAAAAATACCCTGAAATCAGTGGTGGAACAGGCGCATCCCGGTGAAGGCCATGGCCATGCCGTACTTATTGCAGCAGTCGATGACCAGGTCGTCCCGGACGGAGCCGCCGGGCTGGGCGATGACGCTGACGCCGCTCTTGGCCGCCCGCTCGATGTTGTCCGGGAAGGGGAAGAAGGCGTCGGAGCCCAGGGCCACGCCGGTGAGGGCGGCCAGGTAAGCCCGCTGCTCGGCCCGGGGGAAGGGCGCGGGCTGCTCCGTGAAGTAGTTCTGCCAGGCGCCGTCAGCCAGGACGTCCATATAATCCTCATTGAGATAGACGTCGATGACGTTGTCCCGCTCGGGGCGGCCCAGCTCGGGGCGGAAGGGCAGGTTCAGCACCTTCTCATGCTGCCGCAGGTGCCAGAGGTCAGCCTTGTTGCCGGCCAGGCGGGTGCAGTGGATGCGGCTCTGCTGGCCGGCGCCCACGCCGATAGCCTGGCCGTCCACCGCGTAGCAGACGGAGTTGGACTGGGTGTATTTGAGGGTGATGAGGGCCACCAGCAGGTTCAGCTGGTCCTCCCGGGAGAGGGTCTTGTTCTCCGTCACCAGGTTGGAGAGGAGCGCTTCGTCGATCTTGAAGTTGTTGCGGCCCTGTTCAAAGGTGATGCCGTAGACCTGCTTGATCTCCTGGGCAGCGGGGACATAGTCCGGGTCGATGGCCACCACGTTGTAGCCGCCCTTGCGCTTGGTCTTGAGGATTTCCAGCGCCTCGTCGGTGTAGCCGGGAGCGATGACGCCGTCGGAGACCTCCCGCTTGATGAGCTGGGCCGTGGTGGCGTCACAGACGTCGCTCAGGGCGATCCAGTCGCCGAAGGAGCTCATCCGGTCGGTGCCTCTCGCCCGGGCATAGGCGCAGGCCAGGGGGGATTCGTCCAAGCCCTCCACGTCGTCCACGAAGCAGGCCTTTTTCAGCGCCGGGGACAGGGGACGGCCCAATGCGGCGGAGGTGGGGCTCACGTGCTTGAAGGAGGTGGCGCAGACCATGCCGGTGGCGGCCTTCAGCTCCTTGACCAGCTGATAGCTGTTGAGAGCGTCCAGGAAGTTGATATAGCCGGGCCGTCCGTTGAGGATGGTGATGGGCAGCTCACTGCCGTCGGCCATGTAGATTTTAGCGGGCTTCTGGTTGGGGTTGCAGCCGTACTTCAGTTCAAATTCCTGCATGATACTCAATCCTTTCCAAACTTGTTGATGAGGCGGCTCTCGTACCGGCCCGTCACCGGGTCGGTGTAGCGGACGTAGAGGGAGATGCGGTTCTGCTCGTTGAGGTTTTGCCAGAGGGTCTCGGTAAAGGCGTCCAGGTCCTCAGGCACGTCGATCCGCCGGGGCTCGCCCTGGAAGGTGGGAATGGGATTGCCGTTTTCCTCGTAGGTATGGATCAAATGGCCCAGGCCGGGGAGGGCCGGATAGGCGTAGTAGTAGCGATTGCAGCCGGTGCCTGCGGCGTCGGCGCTCTTGAGAATGCTCAGCTCATAGGTAAAGTCCGGCGTTCCCAGGTGCAGGATGCCGCTGATGCGGGGCGTCAGATTGGGGGCGTCCGGCTCGAAGCAGCGGGTCTGGAGGGCCGTCTGGAAGGAGCCGCCGCTGCGCAGGTGGGTGAGGATGGTGTCGGTCTGGTCGCCGTTGGTGACGATGGTCTGGAGCCCTTCGGTGCGCACCGGCGCGTAGATGATGAGCGAGGGGTCTTCCACCTTACTGGCGTCGTAGGGGTGGATGATGACGTCGTCGCCCTGGGTGGTAAAGACGCGGTTGCGGCTGTTGTCGCTGCGGCCCATGATGAAATAGGCCAGCACAGCCTTCCCGCTGGGGCTCATGCCCAGCAGCACGCCGCGGCCCGGATACTCGTTGCCGCGCAGGTACGCTGCGGCGTCCAGCTTCTGATAAATGTCCATATCCTTCACCTCAAAAGTAGTTTGCCGAAACAAAAAAGGCAGTCCTATCCAAACGAATAGAACTGCCCAGACGGCCGGCACATATCAGCTTTTGCTCCCTGGTGGTGATCCACCGACTCCGTCAGTCGCAAAAGCCCTTGCTTCCTCATAGTAGCGGATTTTCCGCCGTTTGTCAAGCCGTTTTCCGGCGCTCAAATCTCCCGGCGGCCCTCCAGGGCCCGCAGCAGCGTCACCTCGTCGGCGTACTCCAGCTGGCTGCCCACCGGGATGCCGTAGGCCAGCCGCGTCACCTTGACCTCCAGCGGCTTCAAGAGGCGGCTGACATACATGGCCGTGGCCTCGCCCTCGGTGTCGGGGTTGGTGGCCATGATGACCTCCCGGACGCCGCCCTGGGCCACGCGGGCCAGCAGCTCCCGGAGCTTCAGGTCGTCGGGCCCCACGTGGTTCAGCGGGGAAATGACGCCGTGGAGGACGTGGTAGACCCCCTGGTACTCCCGGGAGCGCTCCAGCGCCGCCACATCCCGCGGCTCCGCCACCACGCAGACCACGCCGTGGTCCCGCTGGGGGTCTTCGCAGATGGCGCAGCGTTCCTGATCGGTGAGATTTTGGCAGACGCTGCAGGTGTGGACGGTCTTCTTGGCGTCCACAATGGTCTGGGCGAAGGCCTCGGCCTCCTCCAGCGGCAGGCTCAGCACATGGAAGGCCAGCCGCTGGGCCGTCTTGCCGCCGATGCCCGGCAGGCGGGCGAATTGCTCGGTCAGCCGCTCCAGCGCGGCGGGAAAGGGTCGCATCTCAGAGGAGACCTCCCAGGTTCAGGCCGCCGGTGAGCTTGCCCATGGTGGCGGCGGATTCGGCCTGGGCCTTGCGCATGGCCTCGTTGACGGCGGCGATGACCATGTCCTGGAGCATCTCCACGTCCTCCGGGTCCACCGCCTCGGGGTCGATGGTCAGCCGCAGCAGCTCATACTTGCCGTTGACCGCCGCCGTAATCATGCCGCCGCCGGCGGTGGCCTCATACTCCCGGGTCTCCATTTCCTGCTGCATTTTCAGCATTTCCTGCTGCATCTTCTGGGCCTGCTTGATCATGTTCATATTCATGCCGCCCATGGGCATCCCGCCCCGGTATCCACCTTTTGCCATAGAAAAAACTCCTTATTCTTTGATCGTGATGATATCGCTATGCTCCTGCCCGAAGGAGAGGAGCGCACGCATGGGATCGTCCGCGCCGGCGGCGGTCTGCTTCCCCCGCTGGACGCACCGCACCCGGATGCTTCCGCCCAGCAGGCCCGAGGCAATGCGGGCCGCCGGCTCCAGCACCTCCGGGATGTCCACTACCTTTTTGACGAAGCCGCTCTCGGCCACCAGGGTCAGCAGCTGCCCCTCCAGCTGGGGCCGCACCGGCCCCTCCACAGCGAAAAAGCCCTTGCACTTGCTGGGGATTTCCCGCTTGAGCTGCGCGACCAGGTCGGGCCAGAAGCCCTCCGGCGCGGCGGGCGGCGGCGTCTCGGCAGCCTGGGGCGTCTCGGGCGGGGCGTCGCAGTCGTCCGGGGGCGGCGGCAGCTCCTCCGCCTCCGGCTGGGGCCGGGCTGCCGGGGCCGCCGGCAAAACGCCGGAGGCCAGCTGGCTCTCCATCCGGCTGACCCGGGCCGTGAGGCCTGAGAGGTCCTGGTCCAGGGCCGGCTGGCACAGCCGCAGCAGGCACAGCTCCGCGTCGATGCGGCGGTTGGCGCTCTTGGCAAAGCCAGCCGCCGTCTCCTGGAGGACCGTGGTGATCCGCAGCAGCTCCCCGGCGGTGAACGCCGCCAGCAGCCGGTCCACCTCCTGCTCCGAGGCCACGCCCGAGAGCATGGCAAGGCCGCTTTCCGGCGCCGCCTTCAAAATCAGCAGGTCGCGGCTGAGGGCCAAAAGCTCATCCAGCATGGCGGCGATGTCCTTGCCGGCGGCGTAGAGGCCGGCGAAGAGGGACAGCGCCGTCTTGGCGTCCTGCCGGGCCACGGCCTCCATCAGCGAACCGGTGCGCTGCTGCCCCGCCAGGCCCAGGGCCTCGCAGACCAGCTCCGCCGTCACCGCGCCCTCCGCCGCCGAAGCACACTGGTCCAGCAGGCTCACGCCGTCGCGCAGGGCGCCGTCGGCCAGGCGCGCCAGCAGACGGCAGGCCTCCGGCTCCAGGTCGATCTTTTCCTGATAGGCGATATAGTTGAGGCGCCCGGCGATGTCCTCCGGCAGCAGCCGCCGGAAGGAAAACCGCTGACACCGGGAGAGAATGGTCGCCGGAACCTTTTGCAGCTCCGTGGTGGCCAGAATAAACACCAGATGCTCCGGCGGCTCCTCAATGATCTTCAACAGGGCGTTGAAGGCCGCCATGGAGAGCATATGCACCTCGTCGATGATATACACCCGCTTGCTGACCTCCGACGGGGTGTAGACCGCGTCGTCCCGGAGGGCGCGGACCTGATCGACGCCGTTGTTGGAGGCCGCGTCGATCTCCAAAACGTCCATGCATCTGCCTGAGTCGATGGCCCGGCAGGCGGCGCAGTGGCCGCAGGGGCTGCCGTCCTGGAGGTCGGTACAGTTGAGGGCCTTGGCCAAAATCTTGGCGCAGGAGGTCTTGCCGGTGCCGCGGGTGCCGGTGAAGAGGTAGGCGTGGCTGATGCGCCCGGTCATCAGCTGCGTCCGCAGCGTCTGGGTGACGGCGTGCTGCCCCACCACATCGTCAAAGGTCTGGGGCCGGTATTTTCGATAAAGCGCCTGGTACATCCCGCACCTCCTCTCCATGGGAACTTGTTTTTTATTATACACAAAATCAGCCCGGAAATAAAGCCCATGATTCCGGGATCGCATCTGTACGCGTTTTACAAAATCTGTTATAATGAAGTAGAAAGGTTCCAATTTCGCTCTTCGGGCCAGTCTACTTTTCCAGCGGAAAGTTGGTGGTACTTGGTGATACCGTTTATAAATAGGAAGAGACCACGCAGCATGAAAAAATGGATTGGTGTTTTGGCCGCGCTCTGCGTGGCTCTCTTTGCGGTTCTTCTCTTATGGCCTCGGCCAACAGAGCAGAAGCAAGAAGATTCTCGCATTGTACGCGAGGAAGACTATGTCGGCGGGGTGGTGGAGTACCGACAAGCTGGTCACACCGCCGCAATCAGCCTGGATATTTACGATATCAGCCGTTTCTTCAACAGTTTGGTGCCGGAAGAGACAGACGCGCCGCCGTCGGACGATTGGATTCTGCGAATTACGCTGTCAGACAATATGATCTGGAACAGCGATGCGGAACCAACGCTGGAAACCTCCATTCCACCCGAGGCCACCACGTCTCGGATTTGGCTGGCCGAGGACTGGATGACGGTGGGGGAGACGACATACAAGGTGTCGAACTCCGTAGTGGATGTACTGATTGACAAGTGGTTTTCCTAGCTTGAACCCTTTCCTGAACAGCAGCTTGCCCCCTGGCTCCGTGGAGCCAGGGGGCAAAGCAATTTGCGGTCTTTATCCCACTTCCAGCGGTTCGGCGGGGGTGATGGTCTCCAGATGCTCCGTCGTCTCATGGAACAGGAGATCCAGCTCCGAGAGGTTTTCCTCCAGCCGCAGCAGGCCGCGCTTGAGATCCTCGGCCAGGGCGGCAATGTCCTCCCCGGTCTGCTGGTAGCGGGCGGTGGTGTTCTCCAAAAAGTCCACCAGTTCCCGCTTGAGCTGCTGGGCCCGCTGCGACGCCAGGCGCTCAGTGGCCTCGGCCCGGCGATAGGCCTCCAGCTCCAGAGTGGGGTAGTCAGGGACCTCGGTCTCGTCCGCCGCGTCCTCGGACAGCGCTTCCTCCAGCGCCTCGTCCTCCTCCGGCGGCGGGGCCGTGGCGGCCTCCAGCTGGGTCTCCAGCTCCTCCACCTGGCGGCGCAGCGCCTCCGCCTGGGCGATGGCCTCCTCCCGCTGGCCCTGGGCCTCCGCCAGCGCGGCAGTGAGGCTCTCAATGCGGCCATCGCGCTCCTTCAGCTCCGCGCCATGGGTCCGGCAGAGCGTTTCAATATATGTCGCCACGTCTCCCCGGTTGAAGCCCCCCAGGGAGGAGCGGAACTTGGAAAAGTCGGCCATTCGTTCGTCCTCCACGTAATTTGTCCCATTTAGTCTATCACAAAACCCCGAAAAACACAAGGATGTGTTCTTCGGGGCTGCAAGAAGCGCGGGGAAGCTATGAAAATTACTTGCGGACCAGGTACTTACGCATATCCAGGGAGCAGGCGATCAGGATGATGGCGCCCTTGATGATGTTCTGCATGGCGGGGTCGATGCCCAGCATGGTCAGAGCGACGAAGATAATACGCAGGATGAAGACGCCCAGGACGATGCCGCTGATCTTACCGGTGCCGCCGACGAAGGAGACGCCGCCGATGACGCAGGCCGCGATGGCGTCGCACTCGTAGTTGAGGCCGGTAGAAGTGGTGATGGAGCCGATCCGGGAGCCCTCGATGAAGCCGGTGAGACCGTACATGACGCCGGCCAGGGTGTGAACCAGCATGGTGGTCTTGAAGACGTTAACGCCGGAGACGTTGGCAGCTTCCGCGTTGGAACCGACGGCGAACATATTCTTGCCGAAGGTGGTCTTGTTCCAGATGAACCACATGATGATGATAAAGATCACCGCATAGAGTACGTACATGGGCAGGCTGGCCTTGTCGAAGGTGATCAGCTTGCCGGTGATAAAGTTGTTGTACTCCGGGCTCAGACCGGAGAGGGGCTGGCCGTTGTTGCCGTTGGTCATGAAGAAGATGACGATCAGGCCATAGGTGATGAGTTGGGTGGCCAGGGTGACGATGAAGGGATGCAGCTTATACTTGGCAACGAAGAAGCCGTTGACCAGGCCGATGAGGCCGCCGACGACGATAACGGCCACCAGCGCGATCAGGATGCCGGCCCAGCCGGGATAGGAGGGCAGGAAGCTGAGGATGCGGCGATCGCCCACCTGCTGCAGGGCCACGGAAATGGCGGCGGTCAGGCCCACCACGCGGCCGGCAGAAAGGTCGGTACCGGTCAGAACGATACAGCCGCCGATGCCCAGTGCGATGGGCAGGTACGCGGCAACCTGGGAGAGGATGTTGGTGATGGAGCCGATCTTCAGGAAGTTCTCATTGGCAAAGGCCGTATAGATGATGAAGATGGCCATGATGATGTACAGGGCATTGTTGAGAATTCCGTCCGTCCAGAAGCGCTTTCTGTCCTTCGCGTCCATCTGGCGGTAGTCGGCAGCGGTGCGTTGCAGATTTTTAATCGGATTTGCCATGGTACAGCCTCCTTAAACATATTTCGCAGCCAGGGTCATAATTTCTTCCTGGGTGGTGTTTCTAGCGTCCACTTCGCCAGCCAGACGTCCGCCGGACATGACGAGGATCCGGTCACAGACGCCGAGCAGTTCCGGCATTTCGGACGAGACCATCAGAACGGTCTTGCCCTTGTTGGCCAGATCGATGATCAGCTGATAGATCTCGTACTTGGCGCCCACGTCGATGCCGCGGGTGGGCTCGTCCAGCAGCAGGACCTCCGGCTCGGTGAGGAGCCAGCGGCCCAGAATGACCTTCTGCTGGTTGCCGCCGGAGAGGCTGCGGATTTTGGTCTCCTGGGTGGGGGTCTTGGTGCGCATGGCGTCAATGGACCACTGGGTATCCTTCTTCATAGAAGCGTTGGAAAGATACAGGCCCAGACGCAGATGCTTTTTGAGGCTGGAAATGACAGTGTTCTCCCGGATGCTGAGTACACCGAAGATGCCCGTGGCCCGGCGTTCCTCAGTAAGGAGCGCAAAGCCGTTCTTGATGGACTCCCGGGCGTTGCGGTTCTTACAGGGTTTGCCGCCCAGGGTGATGGTGCCGGACTTGCGGGTAGCCACGCCAAAGATGTTCTCCAGCGTCTCGGTACGGCCGCTGCCGTCCAGGCCGGCCAGGCCCAGAATTTCGCCCCGGCGGGCTTTGAAGGAGACGTCCTTCAGCAGGGAGTACTGCGCGGTGAGGTTCTTGACCTCCAGGTACGTCTCGCCGGGCTTGTTGGTCTTGGGCGGGAACTGGTTGGTGAGTTCCCGGCCCACCATCAGGCGGATGATGTCCTGCATCTCCAGCTCAGCGGCGGGGCGGGTGGCGACCCAGGTGCCGTCGCGCATGATGGTGATCTCATCGGAGATGCGCTTGATCTCGGCCATCTTATGGGAAATGTAGATGATACCGACGCCCCGATCCCGGAGCATATTGATGATCTTAAAGAGATGCTCCACTTCCTCTTCGGTGAGGGAGGAGGTGGGTTCGTCAAAGACGATGACCTTAGAGTTATAGGAGACGGCCTTGGCGATTTCCACCATCTGCCGCTGCGAAACGGGCATAGTGCTCATAATCCGGTGGGGGTCCACCTTGATGCCCAGTTCGTCGAAGACTTTGACGGTGTCCTTGTACATCTTCCGCTCGTTGACCATCAGGCCGCCCACCTTGGGGTAGCGGCCCAGCCACAGGTTGTCCATGACCGAGCGCTTCAGGGCCTGGTTCAGCTCCTGATGCACCATGGCCACGCCATTTTCCAGGGCTTCTTTGCTGTTTTTGAAGTTGATCTCCTTGCCGTCCAGGAAGATCTGTCCGCCGTCTTTGGCATAGATGCCGAAGAGGCACTTCATCAGCGTGGATTTACCGGCACCGTTTTCGCCCATCAGGGCATGAACCGTGCCGGCCTTGACCGTCAAGGAAACGTGATCCAGAGCCTTGACGCCGGGGAATGTCTTTGTAATGTCTTTCATTTGCAGCAAGACATTCTGATCCATAGCTTTCCTCTCCTCCTTTTTCGTAATTGCTTGCCGGGGGCTAAAGCCTTCCCCCCAGTGGGCCTGCCGGAGGCCCCTTCGGGGGAGCGCTTCAACGCACCCGCGCAAGACATGACTGAAAACGCAGCTGCCGCCGTTGCGGCAGCTGCGTTTGGGGGTTATGCAGCGAATAGATTAGGCAGTATAGGGCGCGTAAGCGACGTACAGCTTGGTGTCCACACCCTCAGCCACGGAGAACTTCTCAGCGTCAGTGGCAGCAGCGGCGGCGACGGAGTCAGCCATAGCGGTGCCCTGGCCCAGGGAAGTGACGACGGAGCAGATGGCGCTGGCCATGCCCTCGGCGTCCTGCTTGACAGTGCCGGTCATCTTGCCGTCGGCAATCAGAGTCTTGGCAGAGTCGGTGGCGTCCACGCCGAAGACGGGGATGGTGGTGCCGCCGTCAGCGTTGTTGTAACCAGCAGCGTTCAGAGCCTTGACAACGCCTTCAGCCATGCCGTCGTTGTTGCAGATAACCAGCTCGATCATGTTGCCGTTGGCCTCGTTGAACTGGGACAGGTTGGTGGACATGTAGTCCAGGGCAGCCTGAGTGGACCAAGCGCCACTCTGGTCGACCTGATACTTGGCGGTGTTGTTGGCGTCGAAGTACTCCAGAGCGGGCTTGCCGGCCTCGGTCAGGACAGCGTCAGCGTCTTCCACGCCGAACTGGGTGCGGTACTCAGCCTCAGCGTTGCCTTCCTGGCCCTTGAACATGGCATAGGAGATCACGCCGTCGCCGTTGAGGTCAACCGTGTCGTAGTTGGCCAGCAGGTACTCGCCGATCATCTGGCCCTGCAGGTGGCCAGCCTCGGGAGCGTCGGTGCCGATGAAGCAGACGTTCTCGTAAGCGCCCAGGACGGTGCCTTCCTGGCCCTCGCCTTCCACGGCGCGGTTGAAGAAGACAACGGGCACATCGCCGGCCAGCTCAACGACCTTCTGGGCAGCCTCGGCGGAGCCGGAGTTGACCAGGTTGACAACCAGCAGGTTGCAGCCGTTGGTGACAGCGGTGGAGATCAGGTCGTTCTGGGTGGCCTGGTCGTTCTTGCAGTCGTTGTTGGTGTAGGTGATGCCGGCGGCAGCCCAGGCTTCGTCCAGGGCAGCGCGGACGCTGGAGATGTAAACGTCGTCATAGGTGTAGTAGAACACGCCGACGTTCAGGTCAGAAGCGGCAGCGGTGTCGTCAGTGGCGGCGTCGTCGGTAGCGGCGTCGTCCGTGGTGGTGTCGTCCGTCGTGGCGGCATCATCGGTGGTCGTGTTGTTGTCGGTCGTGGTATCCTTGGCCGTGTCGCCAGCGCAGGCGGCCAGGCTGAACACCAAAACCAAAGCCAGAAGCAAAGCGATGATCTTTTTCATTACTTGGTATTCCTCCATATGTATAGATTTTCACAGGCCCCTTTCGAGAGCCTCTGTGATAATACTATCATATCGAAATTTCTTTGAAAAAACAATGGGATTTCTTATGGAGAAAGTTGAAAATCTTACCCCCACATTCTCTACATGCCAAAAATATCTCCTATTTTTTGTGCAATATGTCAAGGCGTGTCAAAGGGAAACAAGGCTTTTTGCCCCTCCAGGGAGAACATGTTCTCCTGGGTGACGATCTGCGTTGCCGTATCAACCAGCTGCTCAGGGTCAAAGCTCTCGCCACCGAGGATATCGCAGGCTGCCTCCACGCCCAGATATCCCATGGCATAAGGGTTTTGCACGATCAGCGCCGATACGACACCGGTCTGCATCAGGTCGACGGTTTTCACGTTGCTGTCAAATCCCACCACGTCCACCGTCTCCCCCAAAGCCAGCGCCTCCACTGCCTGGGCGGCGCCCACGGCGGTCGGCTCGTTGAACCCCACCACCACGTTGATCTCAGGGTGCGCTTGGAGCAGCGCCATGGTCTTCTCCCGGGCGTCATCCTCTTCCGCCAGGACATTTAGGGTGTAGATTTCTCCCACTCTTGCCTCCTGGGCCAGCCGTTCCCGAAGCCCCTGCTCCCGCTCCTGCCCGTTGCGGCTGCCCAGGTCGTAGTTGATGATCCCAACAATCAGCTCTCCCTCCCGGGCATCCAGCGCCGCCTGCGCCGCCATGTAGCCGGCCTCGATGTTGTCCGTTCCGATCCGGACGCCCACCGCTTCGGAATCCACGTCGCTGTCGATGACCACGATCTTGACGCCGGCCTCGGCGGCGGCGTCGATGGCCGGGGCATTCTCCGTATAGCTGATGGCGGAGAAGACCAGCGCCTCGGCGCCCTGGTCAACGGCAGATTTGATCAAGGCGTTCTGCGTCTCATAGTCCTCCTCTGTCTCGGGGCCGACAATGGTGAGGTTCACATTGTACTCCGAAGCCGCCGCCCTGGCTCCGGCAAACACCGACTGCCAGAACTCCGTCTCGGTGGATTTGGCCACCAGGGTGATGTCCCTGGGCGCGGCGGAAAGGGTATTGGCCGCGCAGCCCGTCAGCAGTCCCAGGCACAAAATTCCCAAGCCGAGAAATTTAGCGGTTTTCATATTCGCCCTCCTCCCGCACCTGGGGCATCCGAATGGTGACGACGGTGCCCTCATCCGGCTCTGAGTGAATGGTGATCCCGTATCCCTCGCCGAAATAGATCTTCAGACGGTCATTGACATTTTTGATGCCGATGCCGGTGTGGTCGCTGCGTTCCTTGCGCAAAATGGCCTCGATCTGCTCGGCGTCCATGCCCACGCCGTTGTCGGAAACCGTGAAGATCACGTCCGCCCCCTCCACCCGGAGGGTAATGACGATCTCCCCCTCATCCACCAGGCCGTTGATGCCGTGGTAAATGGCGTTCTCAATAATGGGCTGGAGTGTGATCTTGTTGCAGAGAAAGTCCAGACATCCCTCTTCCACGTCAAAACGGTAGGAAAATTGGTTTTTATAGCGGTGCTTCTGGATTTTCAGGTAGCTCTCGGCGTGGCGCAGTTCGGAGCGGATGGGGATCAGCTCGTGACCGCGGCTGATGCTGATGCGGAACAGCTGCGCCAGGGCGTTGACCATCTGCACCGCCTCGGCATTGCGCCCCTGCTCGCACATCCAGGCGATGGAGTCGAGGGTATTATAGAGGAAGTGGGGATTGATCTGGGCCTGGAGGGCCTTGAGTTCGGTCTTCCGGAGGTTGATCTCCTCCCGGCGGACCGTGTCCATCAGCTGCTGGATTTTCACCACCATGTGGCCGAAGGATTCCGAGAGCTCCTGCACCTCCAGCGCGCCGCCCACCGGGGCATAGGTGAAGCTGTCGGCCCGCCTTTCAAACTGCCGCATGGCCGCCGAGAGGCCCTTGAGGGGCCGGGACAGGGCGCGGGAAATCACAATGCTGCTGATGAGGGCCGCCAGCAAAATCGCCATGGCCGACAGTACCAGCAGCCGGGTGACTTCCCAGACGTTGGCCGTGACCAGTTCGTCCACATAGCTGACGCCCACCACCCGCCAGGGGCTTCCCTCCACTGTCTGGACGGCGTAGATGACGTTGTTCTCGCCGTAAACGCCGTCAGGGCGGGAGGCCAGCGCGCCGGTGTCCTCGGTCTTGAGCCGGGAGTAGATCAGCTGCTGCTGGGGGTGATAGAGAATCCCGCCGCTCTGGTCCATCAGGAAGCAGTAGCCGTGCTGGCCGATGCCCACGTTGTTGATGTAAGAGGAGATGCTGCCAAAGCGCAGGTCCACCGCCACCCAAGCTTCCTCGCCGCCGGCCTCCAGCGGCGTCAGCATAGTGACAACCCAGGGATACCATCCCTCGAAGATCGATTCCACATGGGGCTGGGAGATATACCCCCCGGCGTAGTCCGTGAGCGTTTCCCGGTTGAAAGAGAGATTTTCATGGATCTCCTCCCGGGGCGTGTGGTCCAGCGCCCAGCAGTTGAGCAGCTCCCCGTCCGCGCTGTAGGTGGTGACGGCTGCCACATCGGATCGGATTTTCAGGAGGTTGTCAAAAAACTCCTCTCTGACCGCAGAGCCCTGGGGCGCTGTCTGGAGCGTCGCCTCCACCAGGGACATCACGCCGCCCATATCGTCGACATAGCCCGCCACGGTGTTGCTGACCTGATCCACAGCCTGGCGGGAGGAGGTCTGGGCGCTGCGCTGGATGGACCGGCGATAGGTCCCCAGGAACAGCGCCACGGTACAGAGGACCATCCCCAGTACCACGCCGGTCATCACCACCACCAGCACGGCAGTCATGCTCCAGGGCTTTCTGCGCTTCATGTCCCACCTCCGCTCCGTCTGAGGGCCACCGGCGAAACGCCGTAATACTTTTTAAAGCAGTAGCTGAAATAGTGCTGGTCGGAGTAGCCGCACCGCTTGGCCACCTCGAGAATCTTCCAGTTGGTGGTCTTCAGCAGCTCCCAGGCCACCTCCATGCGCTTCTTGATGAGCAGATTGATAAAGGTGTCCCCGGCGTACTTTTTCATATTGGCGCTGAGGTAGTTCGGGCTCACATGGAGCCGCTCGCTGACCGTGCTGAGGGAGAGCTGTTCATCCATATAGTTGCGGTTGATGTCCTCCAAAGCCTTGTCGCACAGGAGGCTCACGCCGCCCTGGCGCTGGCTGGAAAGCAGCTCTCGGGCCGCCAGGCACAGCTGGGCGGTCCGCTTCCATCGTTCCTCCTCCGGCACGGCGGAGAAGGGGCTTTCCTCCAGGTGGCAGCGGCGGCGCAGCTCCTGCACCTGCGCGTCGCTGGCGGCGGCCCCCAGCACCCGCAGAGCCGTGGCCAAAATCTGCAGCAGCGTCACGTCCTCCCGGCTGCCCCGCAGTTCATGGAGATATTGCTCCAATTCCATGCGGCTGCCACTGCGGAGCAGGCTCTCCAGCTGATCCGTCAGCGCGCTGTAGTCCGTCTTCCGGCCGCTTCCGGCCTCCGCCTCCGGCAGACGCCGGAGGCCGTCGGCGCCCGGCGCGGCAAAGCGCAGCGCGTCCACCGCCTCCCGGGCCGCGCTGTGGCATTTGGCCCAGTGATGGAAGGGGCGGCTGACGCCGGTGGTACAGGCACAGCCCCACACCCGGCCCACCGCCTGGCCCAGCTCGTCCAGCGCGATGGACAGCCAAGCAAAGTCCCCCGCCGAGGCCAACAGCGTCAGCACCTGGCGTCCGGCACACAGGCTCTTGGCCGGATAGTACTGCGCAAGGATGAGGTCCACCGCGCCCGCCATCTCCACCGTGGCGGCTTCCTGCCCCATCCGCGTGGCCAGCACCACGAACGTCGGCTCCGGCACATCCGGAAACAGCCCGGCAGCCTTGCCCGCCGCCGCCAGCGCCTCTTCGGACAGCTCCTGCTCGTCGGTAAAATCGTCCAGCAGCAGCGGCGCCAGGAAGGGCTCCCAGCCCTGCTGCCCGCTCCGGGGCGCCAGCAGGGACTGGTAATGGCGGCGGATCTTCTTGTGGATCTCCCGCAGCGCCTCGGTGAGGTCCGCCATGCCGATGGGCTTCAGGAGATAGCTGATGACGTTGTATTCAATGGCCTTTTGGGCGTACTCGAAGTCGTCGTAACCGCTCAAAAACGCGATATGGGTCATGGGCCGCAGCTCCCGCACCTGCCTGGCCAGCTCCACACCGGAGATAAAGGGCATATGGATGTCGCTGAGCAGCAGGTCCGGCTGGAGCTGCTCCACCAGCTGCAAGGCATCCAGGCCGTTGCCGGCGCTGCCCACCAGCCGGAAGCCGATTTCCTCCCAGCGGATCATCGTGCAGACAGCCTCCAGAAGCTCCGGCTCGTCGTCCGTCACGACCACGGTATAGAGTTCTTTTTCGTTCACTGTGATTCCTCCAGTTGGCGGCAGGTAAACAGCAGCACCTGCCGCTTCAAGCGCCGCAGCAGCTCCAAAGCCGCCCGGGTGCGGCCCTGGTCAAAGGTCAAAAGCGCGTCGTCCAAAATCAAGGGCGTGTCCGGCGGCAGCAACAGCGACGCCAGCGCCAGCCGCAGCGCCAGCCACGCCTGGTCCTGGGTGCCCCGGCTCAGCGACACCAGCGGCCGCAGCAGGCCGCTCTTCGCCTCCCGCAGCTGCAGCGCGCCGTCTTCCTGCAGCACCAGGGAATCCCACTGCCCCGCCGTGAGGCACTGTAGATACGCCCCCGCCGGGGCCGAGAGCCGCGGCCCATAGGCATCGGCCAGTGCCGCTGCGGCAGCCTCCAGGGCTTCCAAAGCCAGCGCCAGCGCCCGCTCATGGTGCAAAAGCCGCGCCCGCTCCGCCTCCAAAGCCTGGCGACGGGCCTCCAGGGTATCAAATCCGCCCAGGTCCGCTTCCCGGGCCCGGCAGACCTCCAGTTTCGTGCGGAGCGCGGCCAGCTGCGCCGCGCCGTCCCCAGCCGCTTCGGTCATCGGCTGGCTCTGGGCTGCTTGCAGCTTTTCCCGGGTCGCCTGGGCCTCCCGCAGGCGGTGCAGGGCCTCCTCCACCGCCGCAGCCCCCTGCTCCACCGACGCCACCCGCGGGAAGTACGCCCGCAGCTCCTCCAGCAGCACTTCCCGCCGCCAGGCGCCGGTGAGGCTGTCGCGGCAGGCCACAGCCTTTTGCATCATCGCCTCCGGCGCCGGTATCTGCCACCGGGCCAGAAGCTGCCGCCGCCGGGCCAATTCCCGCCGCCGCCGGCCCAGGACCAGCGCGCCCCAGACCGCCGCGCCCGCCGCCAGGGCCAGCGCGGCCAGGCCTGCCGCCGTCCAGTGGAGGGCCAACAGCGCCGCCCCCAGGGCAGCGCATACAGCCGCCGTAATCCCCTGCCGCCAGGGCTGGGGCAGCGGCTTGCGCAGCGCCTCCAGCGCCCGCTGGGCCGCCGGCAAAATCTCCTCGGGTCCCAGACCGTCCAGCGCCGGCGGCAGCGGCGCCGGCTCCGCGGCGCAGGCGTCCAATTCCGCCCGGAGCCGCAGCAGCGTCTCCCAGGGCGGGCAGTCTCCGGCAGCCGCTGCGGCCTGCCGGGCCTCCGTCTCGAGCCGGGACAGGGCCTCGGCCCGGGCCGCCCTGGCCGCCTCGGCGCGGGTCTTCTCCAATCGCCGCGTCTCCTCCGCTTCGGCCAGCGCCTCTGCCGTTTGGAGCCGCTCTCGGCGCAGCGCCTGCACCTGGGAAAGCGCCGCCTCCGTCTCCCGCAGCTGGGCCTCCACCTGGGGGATGCGCCCGCTCTGATGATAGCGGCAGCGGTTTTTATAGCGCCGCAGCGTCTGCGCCGCCGCCCGGCCGCTGTCGCTCTCCCGTCCGGTGGCCGCCAGATTTTGCAGCTGCTGCTCCAGCGCCCGGTCCGGCGTCACCGCCAAAGCCTCCCCGGAGAGAATCCCGGTGCGCAGGAAGACAGCCTTCTCCACGCCGAAAAAGTATTTCCCGCAGGTTTCCCCGGTGAGGCCTTCGATGGCCCGGCCCGTGGCCGGGTCGTAGGCCCGGAAGGTGTCCATGGGCCTTCCGCCCTCGCTGGTGCGCTGGAGGACGATCTCCCGCCCGCCGTGGCGCAGCCGCACCGTCCCGGCCATGGGTTTGCCGTTCCAGGGGAGATAGCGGGTCTTCACCGGTAGCCGGTCCCGGCTCCTGCGCTCCGAGGCATCCACGCCGTAGAACATGGCCACCAGAAAGGCCGTCCAGGTGCTTTTCCCCGCGCCGTTGGGCAGGCACAGCACGTCCAGCCCCGGCGCTGGCCGCAGCACCGCGCCGTCCAGGCAGCCGAAGGTGGCCTGCATCTCAATCAGCTCCATGGGCCGTCCCTCCCCTCCAGGGCCGCGATCAAATACCGGGCCGCCAGCTCCGCCGCCGCTTCTCCGGCGGCATGGGCTGCCTGGAGCCTTTGGAGCGCCAGGCCTCGGAGGCTTCCGTCGCCGGCATCGGCCCACAGGTCCCGCCGGGGCGTCGTCTGATCTATTACGGTCAGGCTCCGACACCGGCCCGCCAGCGCCGCCGCCACTGCCTCGCAGTCCACGCCCTCCGCCTCGCCGGTGAAGACCAGGCGCACATAGTCCTCGCCCCAGTCTGCCGGCAGCGCCGCCTCCGCCGCGGCCAGGGGGTTCCCTCCCGCCGCCACCGAAACGACGCGGTACTGCGGGCCGGGCAGCGGCAGCAGCCGGCTGCGGCAGTCCGATCCCGCCAGCTCCACCAGCAGCACGCCGTGGCTGCCAGTCTCATCAAAGCCCCGCCCCAGCGTGATGCCGGGCCAGCCGTACCAGGTCTTCCCCGCCCGGCGGGGCAGCAGGGGCCGGTGGACATGGCCCAGGGCCAGGTAGTTTAGGCCGCTGGCGGCGATGTCCCCTTCGGTCATCGGGTTATACGCGCCGCTGGCGGCCACCTCGCCGTGGAGGACGCCGATCTCCCAGAGGCCGCTCCCGGCCGCCGCGGCGCCCAGCAGCCCCCGGGCCTCCCGGCCCTGAAAGGCCGCGCCCCAGATGCGGCAGCCCAGGGCCTCCAGCTCCACTGCCTCCCACGGGCCGGAAAACACGTGGACATTCCCCGGCCATTTTACCCTGGCCCAGGGAGAAGCCGAGGTATAGGGATCGTGGTTACCCGGGGCCACCAGCACCGGCACGGCGCAATGCTCCCAGGCCGCCTGGAGAGCCTCCACGGTCTCCGGGGCCAGGCGTCCGCCGTCAAACACATCCCCTGCCGCCAGCCAGAGGCCGCAGCCCTCGGCCCGGCAGCGCTCCGCCAGCGCCATGGGAATCTGCCGCTGGAGCCGGCGCCGCCGGAGCGCTTCCTCCGGCGGCAGGCCGGAAAAGGGCGAATCCAAGTGCAGGTCCGCCGTGTGGAGCAATTTTACCATGGCGCCGCGCCTCCTCTCTGTCCGCGCCCGATACTGCCGCAGCGCCGGGCCGCAAAGGTGGCTCGGCGCTGCACAAATGATATGGAATTTCCCGGCGAATTATGAATTCTTTCGCACGAACAGCACGCCGATGGTGCCGGGGCCGCAGTGGCTGGAGATGGTACACCCGGCACGGGTGACGCAGATTTCCGCAAAGGGCTGGAGCCGCCGCACCGTGTCCAGGGCCACCTGGAGCGTGTGCTCCTCCACACCGGAGTGGGTGATAAAAATTCTGGAAAGCTCCAGGTCCTCCCGGCCCGAGAGCTGGTCGGTGATATAGGCCTCCAGGCAGTGGTCAAAGCTGCCGCGGTATTTCTTCCCCACGCCCATCTTGCCGTCCCGCACCTCGATGCAGGGCTTGAGCTTCAAAAGGTTGGCCCCCAGCACCGCCACGGCGGAGCAGCGTCCGCCCTTCTTGAGATACTGAAGCTGGTCCAGAATAAAGCTGGCCTCCACCCGGCTCGTCATCTCCCGCAGGGTCTCCACGATCTCCGCCGCCGGCACGCCCTGCTCGGCCAGCTCTGCGGCCCGGAGGACTACCAGGCCGTGGCCGGTGGAGAGATTGCGGGAGTCCACCACGTAGACGTTGTCAAACTGCTGCGCCGCCAGGCAGGCGTTTTGGTAGCAGGAGCTGAACTCCGCGCTGATGTTGACATGGATCACCGCGTCGTAATCCCGGGCGTACTGGGCGAAGACCGCCTCATATTGGGCCGCGTTGACCGCCGCCGTCACCGGAAGGCCGCCGCCCTTGGCCACGTGGTCGTAAATATCCTGCGGCTGAATATCCACCCCGTCGTGATAGTCCCGCCCGTCCATGGCCACGGCCAGCGGCATCAGAACGATCCGATACTGCCTCAGCTGCTCCGGGCTGAGATCGCAGGTGGAGTCGGACGTGATTTGAATGTTCATTACAAGTTCCAGTCTCCTTTCGATTGGAACAGGCACACACCTTTTGCCTGTTGCAAATATTCCCTCAAGGGCATTTTATCAGGTTCTGCGGCCAGTTGCAACAGGACATTGCCTTGCGGCCCATCACGGGGTATGGTATGATAAAAACAATCAAGCGAAACGGGAGGCAGCAGCATGAAAGAAGTCTTTGAAGCGCTGGCCCGGGCCAGAGCGGCGGGCGAAGCGACGGTTCTCTGCACTGTGGTGGAGCGCCGCGGCTCCGCGCCCCGGGGCCCCGGCGCCATGATGGCCGTGACTGCCCACCAGGTGGCCGGCACCATCGGCGGCGGGCTGGTGGAGTACGAGGCCCAGCAGGAGGCCCGGCGGGTGCTGGGGACGAAAACCTTCACTCAGCGGACCTACCGCCTGACCAACGAGAGCGCAGCGGACCTGGGGATGATCTGCGGCGGCGAAGTGACGGTGTGGTTCCACTATCTGGCTCCGGCGGACATCCCGGACCTGGCCGCCGGGCGGTATCTCACCCTCACGGAGGGCGGCGGGGCAGCCGTCTCGGACCACAGCGAACCCGGCGTCCACGGCGGCCGGTTCTCCGTGGCCCTGCAGCGGCCCGGGATGGTCTATGTCTTCGGCGGCGGCCACGTGTCCCAGGCGCTGGTACCGGCCCTGGCCCGGGTGGACTTTTCGGTGACGGTGCTGGAGGAGCGGACCGAGTTCCTCACCCCCGCGCTCTTCCCCGACGCCCAGGCGCTGATTCATGCGGACTATTTGCGGCTTTCCGACTTCATCACCATGACCCCGGACGACTACGCCGTGGTGATGACGCGGGGCCACCAGGGCGATTTTGAGATCCTCCGGCAGCTCCTCCAGAGCCCCGCCGCCTACGTCGGCTGCATCGGCAGCCGCAAGAAAGTGGCCGCCACCCAGGCGCGGCTCCGGGAAGCCGGCATCGATGAAGCGCGCATCCAATCTCTCCACTCCCCCATCGGCCTCGCCATCGGCGCGGAGACCCCGGCAGAGATCGCCGTCTCCATCACGGCGCAGATGATCGCCCATCGGGCGGGTGTGGCAGCATCCGACTAATTGACCAAATTTATATCCGGCATTCCTTTACTTTTTCCCGGGATACTGGTATAATCACCATGACAAAGAGGCGTTCATCTGAACTGCCGCAAGGAAGGAATGGAAACAATATGTACAAGATTGTGTGCAAAAAGGAGCTGAATCCTTCGGTCACTTACATGGAGATCGAAGCGCCGTTCGTGGCCCGCAAGGCCAAGGCCGGCCAGTTCATTATTTTCCGCATCGACGAGCGGGGCGAACGGGTGCCGCTGACCATCGCCGGCTATGACCGGGAGAAGGGCACCGTCAGCATCATCTTCCAGAAGGTGGGCCTGTCCACCAATATGCTGGGTCAGATGAACGAAGGCGACTATATCCAGGACTTTGTCGGTCCTCTGGGCAAGCCCACCGAAGTGGAGGGCATGAAGCGGGTGTGCGTCGTCGGCGGCGGCGTGGGCTGCGCCATCGCCTACCCCTCCGCCAAGGCCTTCAAAGAGGCCGGCGTGGAAGTGGACGTCATCGTCGGCTTCCGCAATAAGGACATCGTCATCC